>ERZ802819.1958-NODE-1958-length-12097-cov-11.3524_pt1 | contig 12097 bp, 12 predicted proteins | sample MGYA00345647_ERZ802819 | MGnify/ENA primary metagenome ERZ802819 (study PRJEB30503, sample SAMEA104212355) | marine metagenome | biome: Westerlies Biome; feature: [SRF] surface water layer (ENVO:00010504) within the epipelagic zone...; material: water... | reverse complement strand
GCATCACCTATATTAGCTACGTGATAAAACATATTTAAATTATTAATAAATTTTTCACCACTTGCTTTGCCACCTTTCAGTTCGATACCACAAAGTGCACCATGACCTCCTTTAAGATATTTATTTGCTCTTTCACCAGCTTCACCTTCGTCAAGCCCAGCGTAAATAACTCTAGAAACCTTATTATGACTTGAGAGGTATTCAGCAACTTTAGCTGCATTAGAACAGTGTTTTTCCATTCTCAGTGAAACTGTTTCTAGGCCTTGTATAATATTAAATGCACTTTGAGGACTCAAAGCTGCACCTATATCTCTTAAGCCAACAAATCTTGCTCTAACTATATAGGCAATTGGACCCACAGCTTTTGCAAATTCTGTCCAAACCATTCCATGATAACTCGGATCAGGATCATTTAGATTAGGTTGTCTTTTAGGATCTTTTCCCCAATCAAACTTACCACTATCAACAATAATTCCCCCAATAGTCGTTCCATGTCCACCGATAAATTTAGTTAATGAATGAACAACAATTGTAGCTCCGTGCTCTATTGGCTTACATATTACTGGTGCTGCGGTGTTATCAACAATCAATGGTATATTATATTCGTCTCCTATATCTGCAACTTCACGAATAGGAAATACCTTTAACTTTGGATTTGGAAGAGTCTCAGCATAGTATGCCCTTGTATTATCATCAGTTAATTTTCTAAAACTCTCAGGATCTTTTGGATCAGCAAACCTAACTTCAATTCCAAGATCCTTCATTGTATTAGCAAATAAATTCCAAGTACCTCCGTATAAATCAGTAGAACTAACAATATTATCACCAGCTTTCACCAAGTTTTGAATACTTAGCATGGAAGCAGATTGTCCTGAACTCACACAAAGAGCACCAACACCACCTTCCATTGCAGCAACTCTTTTTTCAAGAACATCTAAAGTTGGATTCATAATTCTTGTATAAATATTTCCAAAGTCTTTGGCGCCAAATAAGTTGGCCGCATGCTCAGTATTATGAAATTGATATGAAGTTGTTTGATATATAGGCACCGCTACAGATGTTGTCGATGGATCACTTCTATAATCGCCACCATGTAAAGCTATAGTCTCAGGATTGACTGAGTCAGCAGGTACAAATTTATTTTTAGCCATTTCTTTATAATTCCCCTATTAATTTTTTTAATCGACAATAATTGTGGTAAAAGCTTTTTATCTACAATTATATCGACATAAAATTTAATACCGGTTTAAAGATTATGTAAACTTATATATAAAGTACTATAGTACCATTTATTAAAATATTGATTCAATTGATGAAATATATAAAGATTGACAAATAAACGAGTTATTATTATTAACATCGCATATGACTACATCAAAAATATTAAAACAAACAAAGTCTCTAGCTAAGGAAAATATTAGTAAAAATTGGATGATTGTTGACGCCGAAAACATTGTCTTAGGTAGACTGGCATCTGCAGTATCTAAAATCTTAAGAGGTAAACATAAGCCAAGCTATACACCTCATGCTGATTGTGGAGATAACGTTGTAATAGTTAATGCTGAAAAAGTTAAACTAACAGGAAATAAGCTTGAAGATAAAGTCTATTATCGTCATACAGGCTATCCAGGAGGTATTAAATCTATTACCGCAAAAAAAGTTCTCGAGGGAAAGAACCCTGACAGACTAGTACGACTTGCAGTTAAAAGAATGATACCCTCAGGTCCTTTAGGTCGTAAACAGTTATCAAATATGAAGGTTTATGTTGGAAGCAATCATCCACATGAAGCTCAAAATCCTAAAGCATTAAATATAAAAGAGTTAATATAGTAATGAGTGATACTGCAAATACTGAAACTATTCTTAAAAGTGAAACCCCTGAAGTTCAACCTGTTATAGATAAGTTAGGGCGATCCTATGCTACTGGTAAAAGAAAAAATGCTGTTGCAAGAGTCTGGATCAAGTCAGGATCAGGCAAAATAATTATAAACGGAAAAGAACTGGACAAATATTTTTTAAGACCAGTTCTAAGTATGCTAGTTAATCAACCATTAGTATTAACTGATAAAAAGCTTGCAGTAGATACGACCGTAACTGTTAGTGGTGGAGGTCTGTCAGGACAAGCTGGAGCGGTCAGACACGGGATTTCAAAAGCTCTTACACTTTTTGATCCTAACTTGAGACCAGCATTAAAGACTGAAGGTCTTCTGACACGAGACTCAAGAATCGTTGAAAGAAAAAAATACGGTAGACGAAAAGCTCGAAGAAGATTTCAATTTTCTAAAAGATAGTTTCGAAGTCTTAAGCTGGATTTCATAAAGTCTATCAATTAATAATTTTAAATTTGATAAATGAAAAATGTAGTAATTTTAGGTGCTAGTGGATTTGTTGGTTATGAACTTTATAATATGTGTAAAGTACATCCAAATATAAATCTATCAGCCTTGTCTGCCAATAAATCAGCTGGAGAATTGGTTGATGATAAAGAATTAGAGCAATCACTTAGATACCAAACAATTGAAAATATAGACTTTGAGAATGTTGATTTTATTTTCAATTGTTTACCTAATATGCAGATGCATAAATTAATTCATAATCTTAATAAAAATATAAGAATTATCGACCTTTCAATTGACTTCAGGCTGGATGAAAAGGAAGAATATAAAAATTGGTATAATTTCGATCATGAAAGTTTTGAATTAAATGAAAATTTTCAATTTGGCCTTACAGAATTTAATAGGGAGAGTATAAAAGAAAGTAAACATGTTGCTAATCCAGGGTGTTATGCAACAAGTGTATTAGTTCCATTAATAGAATTGGTTTCAAAGGATGCAATTGAGCAAGATGATATTATAATAGATGCAAAATCTGGATATTCTGGTGCAGGAAAAACAAAGCCTAAGCATGAGCTCATAAAAGAAGTAAGTGAAAATATTGCAACATATGGAGTTGGTGACCATAAACACATAGCTGAAATAAATCAGGAATTATCAAAAAATACTAAAAATAAAGTTGAAGTTTTTTTTGCTGCGAATCTAATTCCAGTTGAAAGAGGTATCTTAAGTAATATTTATGTAAACCTTAATAATAAAACATTAAATGAACTTCATGAAATTTTAGTTGAACGGTTTAAAGAAGAGAAATTTATTGAAGTACTTCCGATAGGTGATATTCCCAAAACTAAAGATGTAGTTGGTACAAATAATTTAGTAATTGGTTTAAAAAAAGGCTATAAAGAAAATAAAATTTGTATAGTCAGCGCTTTAGATAATCTGTTAAAAGGTGCGGCTGGACAAGCGATACAAAATTTTAACGTAATGAATGATTTTGGTGAAGGTGAAGGAATATTAATATGATAAAAATTAATTTATTAGTTATATTTTTATTTTCATATTCTCTTTTTATTAGCTGTTCAAAAATTGAAAATTTCTCTTTTTACGAGTACTTCATAAATCCAGATATTTCTGACATTGATATGGGTAATGATATCACAAGTGATAAACCTGATATTGAGAGCGTTCCTGAAAAGGTAGTAATCAATGAGTAAAGTTTTGGGTATAGGAATAGCAGGATTAGGAACTGTTGGAACAGGTTTTTTGAAGCAACTAAAAGGCTTGAAAACTACAGCAAAAAAATCAGCTAATATAAGGGTTGTTAAAATTGCCGTTAAAAGTCTTAAAAAGAAGAGAGATCTTCCTATTAAACAATTACCTTTGACTTCAAATACATTGAGTCTTGCAGAAGATGACTCCATTGATGTTGTTGTTGAATTAATTGGTGGCTCTAAAGGAATTGCCTATAATTTAGTAAAGAGATCTCTAAAAAATAAAAAGCACGTTATTACTGCTAACAAAGCACTTATGGCAATGCATGGTAATGAATTAGCTAAGATCGCAGAAAAAAATAATGTATCACTAAATTATGAGGCTGCTATTGCTGGAGGAATTCCGATTGTTAAAGCAGTAAGAGAAAATTTACGCTTCAATAAGATTAAGAAAATATATGGAATACTTAACGGTACTTGTAATTATATTTTGACAAAGATGGATAGGAATCTTGGAGACTTTAAAGATGTACTTAGCGATGCACAAAAGAAAGGGTTTGCTGAACTTGATCCTACCTTTGATATTGAAGGGATAGATGCAGCTCATAAAATTACTCTTTTATCATGTCTGGCATTTGATGTACCAATAAGTTTTAGTTCAACATATATTGAAGGTATTTCAAAAATTGATACCAAAGATTTTAAATATGCAAGCGAATTTGGTTATGTAATCAAATTACTTGCAGTCAGCTCAAAGGTTAGCAACAAAGTTGAACAAAGAGTCCATCCATGTTTTGTTAAACAAGCATCAGATATAGCTAAAGTAGAGAATGAATTAAATGCAGTAATCGTTGAGGATAATGTTATTGGTAAAAACATGTTTCAAGGACCAGGTGCAGGCGCAGGTCCCACAGGAGCATCGGTAATGTCTGATTTAATGGAAATTGTAAGAGGTACAATTAATTTCCCATTAGGCTCATCAGTTGATGCAAAGAAAAAAATTACTTTTCAAAAAATTGAAAATCTATCATTTCCATATTACGTAAGAATTGTGGGCAAGGATCGTGCAGGTGTTATGGCAAAAATTTCAAGAGCTTTATCCAAGAAAGGTATATCTATTAAAAGCATTATCCAAAAACCATCTAAAAAGACAAAATATGCGGAAATAATTTTAATTACACACAAAGTTAAGGAATCATCTCTGAAAGTTGCTTTAAATCAAATTAAAAGATTACCAGAAGTTGCAGCATCTGCTAAATTCATCAGAATCGAAGATTCGTTATGACCATTATATCAACACAATATGCATCAGGAATAGTTGCGGCAACTGAAAAAGCAGCGATTGCTTCGTCTATGTTAATTGGTCTTGGAGATGAAAAAGCAGCAGATCAAAAAGCAGTGGACGCAATGAGAACTGCATTAAATCAAATTGATTTTAAGGGAAGAATAGTGATTGGTGAGGGCGAAAGAGATGAAGCGCCCATGTTATACATAGGAGAAGAAGTTGGCACAGGAAGGAATCATGAAGTTGATATAGCTTTAGATCCTCTTGAAGGAACTACAATTACTGCAAAAGGTATGCCTAATTCTTTATCCGTAATTGCAGCTGCTCAAAGGGGCGGACTTTTATATGCGCCTGATACCTATATGAATAAAATCGCGGTTGGGGGAAATCTTCCAGATGATATTATTGATTTAGACGCAACTACAAAAGAGAATATGCAGAGTATTGCTGATGCCAAAAAAGTTCCAATAAATGAAGTTACAGCATGTGTTTTAGAAAGATCTCGTCATGATAGTATTATCGAAGATCTTAGGTCAATTGGGGCAAAAATAGTTTTAATTCCCGATGGAGATGTGGCTGGCATTATTATGACCACTCAGGAACATAGTTCTGTAGATATTTATATGGGTGTAGGAGGAGCTCCTGAAGGTGTACTTGCAGCTGCTGCATTGCAATGTATTGGGGGCCAAATGCAAACAAGACTTGTAATAAACAATGAAGATGAAAAAATCAGAGCTGAAAAAATAGGTATAAAAGACTTAAACAAAAAATACTCACTTGATGAGCTGGCTCATGGGGATATTATTTTTTCAGCAACAGGTGTAACCGAAGGAACAATGGTAAGAGGAGTAAGAACAAATCAAAATAAATATGTAACGCATTCTTTAGTACTAAGAACGGGTGAATCTTCGTCACAATACATAGAAACATATCACGATATTAGTTGATAGATGTCTGATAATGAATTTAGCGTCGATATACAATCATTAACAAATAAAAACTGGAAACTAAAAGAATATAGTGATCGTCAAATAGATTTTATTTCACAAAAATATGGACTGAGTAGATTAGTTTCAAAGTTATTAAATATAAGAAATATATCGGAACAAGACATACCAAGTTATATAAATCCATCTTTAAAAGAAAGTTTACCTGATCCATATAATTTAGTAGATATGGAAAAATCATGTGACCGACTGTACCAAGCTATTTTAGCTAATGAAAAGATAGCAGTATTTGGAGATTATGATGTAGACGGCTCAACTTCAGCGTCATTATTAATAAATTATTTTAAGAAACTATCTATAGATCTTGATTTTCATATACCCAATAGATTTACAGAAGGCTATGGGCCCAGTAAGGAGGTATTTTCTAAATTTAAAGATAAAGGGGTCAAAGTAATTTTTACAGTTGATTGTGGAACAATGTCTCACGAAGAGATTGAATTTGCCAATCAAAACAAGCTTGATATTATTGTGTTGGATCACCACCAGCCAGAAATTAATCTTCCCAAAGCATTTGCATTAATAAATCCAAACAGGCTTGATGATACATCAGGATTGAATTATTTAGCTGCGGTAGGAGTAACATATATGTTTATCATTGGAATAAACAGAAAGCTTAGGAAAGAAGGTTGGTTTAAAAAAAATGATATAGAAGAACCTAATCTTATTTCATTTCTTGATGTTGCAGCATTAGGAACAGTATGTGACGCAGTTCCATTAAAAGGGTTAAATCGTATTTTAGTTAACAAAGGTTTAGAGGTGATGCAGAAGCTTAATAATCCAGGATTAAGAGCCTTAGCAGAAAAATCTAATATAAAGCAGAAGGTGTCTGTTTATGATTTAGGCTTCAAATTGGGCCCCAGAATAAATGCTGCAGGTAGACTCGGAAGGTCAAGTTTTGGGACAGATTTATTGACAGCAAGTCAGAAACTAATTGCTGATCAGATTTCAGAAGAGTTAAATAAGTTTAATTCTGAACGGCGAACAATTGAAAGTTATGTATTAGACCAGGCTATTGAGCAAGTTACCGAGGATAAACTTAAGAATAAAGTTTTAATTGTTTATGGTGAGGGATGGCATGAAGGAGTAATAGGAATTATTGCTAGTCGTTTAAAAGATAAATTTAATAAACCTACTATAGTACTTTCAATTACTGATGATGTGGCCAAGGGATCTGGCAGATCTCTAAAAGGAATTGACTTAGGAAGTTTAGTGGTTGCTGCTCAGCAAAGTCAAATAATTTTAAAGGGTGGCGGTCATGCAATGGCTGCGGGTCTAACAATGGAAAAAAATAAAATAGATGAATTAAGTCAATTCTTTGAAAAGAAATTGAATAAGGTTGATGCAATTGAGACAAACTTTACCACCATGCTCGCTGATGATAAACTTAGTATTTCAGCAGTAAATTTAGAGGTACATGATGAGATTGAAAAAGTTGGACCATTTGGCTCAGAGAATCCTGAGCCAAATTTTATATTTGAAAATATTAAGCTAGCTTCTGTGGATCAGATTGGGGAAGATCATCTCAAATGTCTCATAAAATCAAATGAAAGCTCTTTCATTGAGGCAATGGCATTTAGAAGTTTAAACACGAAGCTTGGAGATGAATTAAAAAAGAATAAAGGTGGAAATATTTCAATATTTGGAAAGATAAAAATAAATGAATGGAATGGTAGAAAAACTCCTCAACTGCATATAATTGATATAGCGAATTCCCAAATAAACTAATCAGTTATTGATTTCATATTATTATTAGATATATAAATGGCATATGGTCCCTTCGTCTAGCGGTTAGGATATCTGGTTTTCATCCAGAAGATCACGGGTTCGAATCCCGTAGGGACCGCCATATCTGTGACAATATGGCATTATAAAATCATCCAGAAGCATTTACATAGCTCTTAGAGGTATTATTTATAGAGTATGACAAATAAGGTGTTTTCGCATTATCAGCCAAGAAATTTCAGTGACAAAGTTGCACTTATATTCACTAAAATGCTACGGCTATTTGCAGATTTTTTTTTCAAGAAAAGGTATGGTCATCGCGCAGTAATTCTTGAAACTGTCGCGGCTGTACCTGGAATGGTAGCAGGTATGCTAAACCATTTAAAAAGTCTCAGAAAGATGCAGGAGGGCCGGGGTTGGATTAAAATACTCTTGGATGAAGCCGAAAATGAAAGAATGCATTTAATGACCTTCATAAATATTGCAAAACCATCTGCTTTTGAAAGATTTTTAGTCATATTTGTTCAAGGAGTATTTTTTAACTTATATTTTTTCATGTACTTAATCTCCCCACGTACATGTCATCGGATAGTTGGTTACTTTGAAGAGCAAGCAATCATAAGCTACACTGAGTACTTAGAAGAAATTGACAGTGGCAATATTGAAAATACCCCCGCGCCAAAAATTGCAATAGATTATTGGAACCTATCAAAGTTTGCTAAACTCAGAGATGTAATTATTGCTGTTAGAAATGATGAAATGGGCCACCGAGATGTTAACCATGAATTTGTTTCTATTATAGATAATGAGGTTGCAAAAAAAGATATAATCGGTGGTAAAGAACTAAAGACTAAGAAATAGTTTAATATAACTAATCAATAAATTTATTATGTTGCAATTTGGAATCTTCTTACACTCACTAGTAGTGGGGTTTATGATATTCTTTATGGCAGTGGTCTCACCAACAATTTTTAAAGTACTGGATGAAACTAACTCTGGAGCATTTCTAAGACAACTCTTTCCGCGTATGTTTCTATATGGATTGATTGCAATGTTACTTGCATTTTTAACAACTTTAAATAGTCAGTTAAATATTTATTGGATTATTTCTGCTATTTCCTCAATTTTATTTGCGATAAATCTTTATATAATTACACCTAAAATAAACTATCATCGAGATGAAGCGAAATTAGGAAATTCTCTATCTGAAAAAAAATTTAAACAATTTCATTTATTCTCAGTGGCACTCTTTATTTTACAGTTACTTGGATCGTTATATTTATTATTAATTTATTATTATTAGGAGTAGTTATGAAGATTTTAAAAACATTTGATAATGCAAAACTTATTATTGTCGAACTTGAAGTTAACATGGGAGATAAAAAAAGGAGTGCACCTACACTATGTGCTTCAATTGATGATAAGATAATCCCATTAAGTTCCGCTCACGATGGCAGGCCAATACTAATGAACCTAGATAATGCACTACAGCAATAATGCTTAGGTTGTGAACTGAGTTATAAACGCTTCTGCTTTAGATAAGATTTTTTTCTTTCTTTCATTTTTCATTTTATCATAAACGCTTACCATCATGTTCAGTCTTGGATTGCTACTAAAAAATTTTCTATTTTTATTTATGAATCTCCAATAAAGGCCATCAACAGTTTCACACCATTCACCTTTTTTAAAATCCATCATCTTTAAATAATAACTCGAACCACAGATATACGGTTTTGTTGCAAATATCCCTCCATCACTAAAAAGACCCATGCCATAAACATTCGGCACCATTACCCATTCAGAGGAGTCAATAAACATCTCCATGAACCATTTATAAACTTGTTTGGGCTCAATCTCACATAGATTCATTAGACTTGATAAAACCATCAGTCTCTCAATATGGTGCGTCCAACCATATTTCAATGCATTTTTAATTGAATGATCCAAGGGTGGTATTCCAGTTTCGCCCGAGTACCACTCTTTTTTAAATTTTCTCTTATGTTTAAAAAAATTTCCCTTTTCCATTTCTGTTGAGTAATTCTGATAAATACCCCTCATAAATTCTCTCCATCCAATTACCTGTCTAATATAGCCCTCTAAAGAATTTAAATTAACTTTAGTTTTTAATTTTTTTAATCTATCAACGATCTTTTCAGGTGTAATTAATCCACTATTGATTAGAGGACTAAGTGCGCTGTGAAATAGAATATTATCTCTTTGACTTACTGCATCCTCATAATCGCCAAATAGGTTTAATTTCTCTGTTAAAAAATCATCTAGCCACACTGTTGATTCTTTATGTGTTGTAGGCAGCCAAAAATTTTCAGTATTTCCTGGATGATTTTCAAATGTTATATTTATAAATTTCTTTAAAACTTTTGTATGCTTAGTTTCAGAAGCTACTGGACGTTTTGGTAACTTAACAGTCTGCGGTAATTTTTTTCTATTATCTTTATCAAAACTCCATTTTCCTCCAACTGGTTTTTCGTCTTTAACTAATAAGTCAAATTTAATACGACTCATTTTGTAATAATTGGCCATTAAAGGTTTTTTTTTGTTTTCTAGATATTTTTTAAAATCATCTCTTGAATTAAGAAACATAGGGGAGGTGACGATTACTCTTTCTAATCCAATTTCTTTTACTATTTTATTTAGCTTTTTTTCAAAAGGCTTGTCTTCAACTTCAAAAGAGAAAACTCTCTTCGATTTGTTTTCTTTGATTGATTTTATTAATTTATCTTCATATTTATCAGAAAAATTATTTTTACAATCATAATAATCAGTCTCGAAACCTTTAGATTTTAATAAATCATTGTAACTGCGCATTGATGATAAGAAATGAAGTATTTTTAGTTTATGATGCTTCTCATAAGTGCAAAGACCCAAGTCTTCAGCCATAAATATTTTACAAAATTTGTAATTTTTTAGGTATAGAGGATCAAATAACTGATTTCCTAAAACTATAAATATATCTTTCATACATTTATATTATTTTAGAGACTTAAAGCTTTTTCAATTTCATTTATGAATTTTTTTGAACTTGGTTTAGTTAACGCTGTAAAACCAGCGAGTGCATTACCATTTTTATCTATAATAATTTTGTGAAAATTCCATCTAGGTACTCCACCAATAAAACCCAATTCCTTTTTCGACCATTGAAAAAAAGGGTGAGCATTTTTACCTTTTACAACATTTTTTTCAGTAAGTGGAAAGGTGATATTAAATGTACTTTCGCAAAAGTCTTTGACTTGTTCATTATCTCCTGATTCTTGATTTCCAAAGTCATTAGACGGCACACCCACAATAATAAGACCCTTGTCCGAGTAAGTATCATATAAAGCCTGCAAACCTTCATATTGGTAAGTGAAGCCACACAGGCTAGCAGTATTTACAACAACAATTGTTTTTCCTTTGTAGTCAGATAACTTAATTATATCTTCTTCATTAATTGATTTAAAAGAGTGGTCATATGCATTTTCTGTCATAGCTGTACCCATGTTTAAAATAAGAGTGATTGTGATTAAAATAAAATATTTCATTAGAAATTAATTAAGATATGCACATAAACACTAGCAAAGTAACCGATTGCTATAATTGGTGTCCATTTCAAATGACCAAAAAAAGTATACATTCCTCTAGATTGTCCCATCAATGCAACTCCGGCAGCAGAGCCTATTGAAAGCATGCTTCCTCCAACACCGGCAGTCAATGTCACTAAAAGCCATTGCGAGTCAGGCATTGCAGGCTCCATAGTTAAGACAGCAAACATTACAGGAATATTGTCAACAATTGCTGAGAGAATACCAACAAGAATATTAGCATTAGTTGCACCTAAATCTGTATACATAAATTGAGAGACATATTCCAAGTAACCAATAAACCCTAGGCCACCAACAGACAGAATAACCCCAAAGAAAAATAATAATGTATCCCATTCAACATGAGCTACATTTTCGAAGAAATCATATTTTTTTTCTTCAATGTTTGTCGTGTTAATCTTTATATAGAAACTATAAAGTTGTAAATAAGCTAAACCAGTCATCATTCCGAATACAGGTGGTAGGTGCAAAAAGTTATGAAAGCTAACTGCAGTAAGTATTGTTAAGAGTCCAAGAAGTATTATTACTTTCCCACCGTATTTAATTTCAACAGTTTCTTCAGCAACATCAGGTTTATGATCTGATACAAAAAAGTGCATTATTCCTGCTGGAATTATGTAGTTTACAACAGAAGGGATTACTAGAGCAAAGAATTGAAGAAAATCTAGTTGTCCTGCTTGCCATACCATTAAAGTGGTTATGTCTCCAAACGGACTAAATGCCCCTCCAGCATTTGCCGCTACAACAATATTGACACATGCAATACCAACAAACTTGGGACTTGAGGATCCAACCGCCAACACAACAGCGCAAAGCACCAATGCTGTTGTTAAGTTATCTGCCAATGGAGAGAGAAAGAACGCTAATATTCCTGTAATCCAAAATAATTGTCTGTAGCTGAATTGATTTTTAATCAACCATGCTTTTAGAGAATTAAATA
>ERZ802819.1955-NODE-1955-length-12118-cov-9.52019_pt1 | contig 12118 bp, 25 predicted proteins | sample MGYA00345647_ERZ802819 | MGnify/ENA primary metagenome ERZ802819 (study PRJEB30503, sample SAMEA104212355) | marine metagenome | biome: Westerlies Biome; feature: [SRF] surface water layer (ENVO:00010504) within the epipelagic zone...; material: water... | reverse complement strand
CTCTTTCTTGAGACGTGGGATGGTCAGCCCCAGGTGGTGCCCGGCCTGCCTGGAGGCGCGGGAGGAACCCCGCCGGTGATTGTCGGGCGGCGTTAAACCGGTTCACAGCATGCTTCGCCTTGATCCCGGGCTGATTCTTCCGACTGTCATCACCAATGTGTTCCCAGGGCGTCGTCTCGCGCTCTGGTTGTTCGTCCCCTTGATGGTGGTCACGCTTTGGCGCAGTCAGCATCACCTGTTGGCTGCCGATGGTGGCGCCCAGTCGATCGCCCACATTCCCCTCAACGTCTACCCGGAACCGGCGGCTGCCACGATCGTGGGCCTGTTCGCCCTCTGGGGGCTCAGTCAGCTGGTTCTGGCGTTTCTGCAGCTGCTGGTTCTGCTGCGCTACAAGTCCATGATCCCTCTGATGTATTTGCTAACGCTGATCGAATACGGCGTGAGAGCCCTCTACATCCCGGCGTTTCGTCCGATCCCGACCACGGCCACAGCGCCAGGTGCCGTGATCAATGGCCCCATCGCCGCCGCTTCTCTGGTGCTGTTGCTGATCAGTATCTGCCCCAGGCGAGAGGTCTCACCATGACGCAACGCACAGCCACCGGACTGGTTCTTGTGCTTCTTGTGGGCCTCATCACACACTGTGCATCCCAGGTGCGAACACGCGTGCGTTTTTGGGTGGTCCCCCAGCAGGGGCCAGGCAGGCTTGTGCCGATTCCAGGCCGTCAGCCTGCAGCCAAGCCAGGTGTGCTCCTGTGAGCGAATTGTCGAATTGTCAGCAGTCGAAGAAATCCCAACGTATTGCCTGATACACAGCTGCCGTTCCTACTGATGAAGAACCCCTTTGGAGGTTCTGACCATGTCGATGAAACAGCTGGAGACTTTTTTGGCCAAGGCCAGTGGCAATGACGACATCCGACGGGAGGTGGATCAGTGTGATGGCGACACAATCTGTGTCGCCAAAGTGGGCCTGCGCCATGGCCATAAGTTCTCCGCCGCCAATTACAGCCGGTGGCAGAGGGAGCACGGCTGAGGCTCGTCTGTGACGGCACGTTGACAGAAGCCACATCTGCCGATCGCGCGTATCTAAAACTGATGAGTCCCTGATTGAGATCCCGAATGGAGACTTTCTTTAGCAGGGACCTTGCGCGTTCGCTCGCTCTGATGCTCCTGGAACTACAGGCTGAACTCGACGAGTTTGCCTACCAGGTTGAACATTCTCCAGATGATGTGCCGGTCGTTGTTGAGCAGAGTCTGGGCGCTCAGACTCTGCTTTGATCTGGATCAAGAGGAAGACCCTTCAGTCCCAAAGCGATCTGTCGTGCAGCCAGGAGCCCTGGATACAGAAGGTTGGCTCGCCGTGTGTCGCTGAAGAGGCCGTGAAGAAGACGTAGGAGTGGGTCGGTCGGCGTGAGGTGCTTGCAGAGCATGGCGATGGCTTCGCTTCCATGCCAGATCTGATCGCCGTTCATCAACACTGCGCCATTGCTGATGTTGTATCCGCGCTGTCTGAGGTTGGTTCTCAGCTCGTGATCACTGCGGCCATCGCGAATGACCAGGTCGGGCACTCCCCCAAGAAGTTCGCTGCGCTGGGCAAAATGCCGGCAGAACGGACAACCTCCGTCGTAGACGAGTGTGAAAGTCATCGACCCATCTTGGCGTTTTCATTAGATGTTCTGCGGCTTTATCGCCAATGCTCAGTGCCATTTCTCTAGGGAAGGCACAGGCTCAAGCAACGGGGACGATCGCTCCCCGATCTGTTCGGGTGCAGTGGTCACGCGGGTTGAGCCGACCTTTTCAATCCGCTGAACGGCCCGTTCCACCCTGAACGGTAGGTTGACTTGATTGAAACGATCGGAACGCTCGTCCCTGGAATGGCAGACAAGGAACTCCTCAGAGAAGTGGCGCTTGAGCTCTGGAGCTCAGTGAAGAAGTTGCGCCCTGGTCTGCCACGGGAATCACGGTTGGAGATCACTCTCAAGGCGCTGATGGTGATCGGTGATCTCAGCGATCAGATTCAGGCCGCTGTGGTGGTGGGTCTGATCGCTGAGCAGGAGCCCCCTGAGAATGAGCCTGAAGGCCAGGACGTCACGCTCAGTGAGGAGAGTTCAGACGCCAAAGCTGGTTCGGAGGTCGAGCAAATGCCCGACGGACGGAGGGTTGTGCGTCGCCGTTCCAGATCCGGGAGCTGAGCCCGCCGGATCGTCATGGTTCGGTCGCCAGTGCCGATTGCCCCCGGCGGTTGATCTCCTGGGCAAACTCTGTCCAGAGCCCTTGTCCCCAGTAGCGGAAGCAACTGGTTTCCAGCAGCAGAACGTGGAGCAGGGCCTGTTGATAGGCGGGGGTGGCCGTGACGGATGGATCCGTTGCAACGGCTGCGTCGAAGCGTTGATGGAATTGGGCGCTCAGGCTCTGCATGGGTTCCAGCACATTGCTGTAGCCCTCAACCCAGCTGAGATTGTTGGTCCAGGACGCCCCTTGCATCGAAAAACCGTCGCCACGGGATGTGAGTGTTTCGATCGCAGTGGAGACGGCGTCTGGGTGCGTCGCCTCACCCACCTCCCGCCACAGCCTGTGCTGCAGCACCGCCTGGATCCTTGGGAAATGCTTGGTCTCAACCCCAAGGGCATCGAGATGCGCCAGATATTCGGACCCATTGAGCGCCGTGATGTTGCCTTCTCCATCCCGAATTCGGCGATTGGCCTGACGAAATGCCTCAGGAAACTCGTTCATCATCACGCCACCATTCTCACCGTCTGCGATCTGGCTCACCAGCGATGGCACGTCTTTTCCATTCAGATGCTGTGACGCCAGCCCCATGGCCTCGTAGCAAGGCTGCATCTGGCCGACCAGTTTGGTGTCAGATCCCTGGGTCTTGATCAAGACCGTCATGCTGATCTCCTCGCCGGAGGAGTTTCGGGCGATGAGCTGATTGGGCAGGTACCGCTGAGCGTGCTCAAGGGGAGTCCCGTTGAATTGCTCCACGCTGTGCTCCTGCACCAGCATCCAGCGATAGCCCGCTTCCTTCAGGGCTTTCACCAGGGCAAACAGGGTGTCTGGGTGATTGGGAAGGTGCATCTCCGGCAAGGAGAATCCCTGCACCCGTTGCAGAGCCTCGTCGCCGAAGAGATCAGCGAATTGATGCTGCCAGGCACTGATCTGCAACGCCAGATCTGGAATGGGCGTCGAAGGCGCCACGGCATGGCTCCAGAACGTGCCGAGCCACTCAACATGCCGCTGCATCTGATCATCACAGGCCAGATAGCTCAGGGCTTCTGTGATGTCATCACGGCCCATCTGCATCACACCCCAGAGCAGATTGCCGGAGTAATCGAGCATGATCCGGGGTTTGCAGCCTTCTCTGATCAGCTCGGGAATGAGATCGGCCATGCGCCTATAGCACTGGGCGAAGGGTTCAGCGTTGTGGTTATCTCCCTCCCCTGGCCGCTCGACCATGTATTGCAGGTGGGAGATCAGGGCCCCATCAACTCCTGCTGGCACGGTGGGTTGATGCATGTGCAGCGCGCAGGCGAAGGCGGCCTGCAGGCCTTCAAGGCTGCTGTGTCCTGGGAGTATTGATGGGGCAGGGGGATTCAGCCTGAGTGTGTGGATCGTCTTCTCCCGTCCGGCGATCGGTGGCAACTGCTGAGGCTCCATGAAATGTGCTCGCTGGGTGAAGATCGAGAGAGGTCAGGTGGGTCTGTCGCGAAGGACAGTGAATGAAACCGAGAACCGTCAGCGTGGTGGCTGTTGAGTGTTCAGGTCTTTGATCTCATTGTTGGTTGCCTCAACTCACTTTGACGTTTTCACAGCTCTTGCTAACTATTTGAGTAGAAGGAAAAAAGGAGCCTGACCAATGCATCGCTGCCGGATCGGAGCGACAGTTTTGCTCGTTGGCGTGTTGGGTTTGCAGGGTGTTTCCACGCGGGAGATCTGGGCTGGTTCCCACCATCACGGTGATGGTCACCATCACGGCCATCACGAGCACCACGGCGATGGCCATCGTCATGCGGGCGATCACCACTATCACCACCGCTACAGCAGGGGGTACTGGTATGGCCATCACGGTCGTTGGTATGGACCTGGATACGCCAACCGTTGGAATTGGAATACCTTTGGCGCGCTTGCTGGTGCTGCCGTGATCGGGGGGCTTGTCAGCAGTGCCTTCGACGCGAGCAATGCAACGATTGCGGTACCGGACAGCTCCTATGCGCTTGATTACGACAGCGTTCGTGCGAACGGCAATCTGATCACCTTCAAGGTTGATGGCGCTCCGATGAGCGCCGACTGCAGCAGTGGCTATCTCAACGGTCGTTCTCCTGAGAGTCGCGGACAAGCGCAATTGGTGAACGCGGTCTGCACCGTTGCTTTTGGTGTCTGATCGATCCAGTTTCAGGCGACTTCAGGGGCCCAGCCGACCTGATGGTGCCAGCTGGGAGCCCACTGGCGGCAATGGTGCGTGAGGTGCGTTCCCTGAGGCAGTTGTTGATGCTGGCGTTCGCAGGCGAGCAGGGTGCGTCCCTGCTCGTCACAGCCATAGCGGAAGTGCTGGCATGTGATGCAGACGCTTGAACCGCGGCTGAGCCGAAGATCGCTGACACTGAGAATGCTCCAGGACTCCATCATGAACGAGCGAGTACATCTGTACTAGCCCGGCAATTCGCATGGGTCAAGGCGTTCTGGTGCAGGCCTCTGTGTAGGCGAGGTTGTCTCAAAGGCGATTGGAGGTGAGAAAGCCCCTGATGTAATCCAGTCCCCAATCGAGGGTGTGGACAGGGAGTTCGTAGCAGTCGTTGAACAAGCGGCGTTTGGCCTGCTCAAGCCGGGTTAGGCCGATGGCCTGAAGGTTGGCACTGGAGGCAATGAAGAATTCCTCGCGGGCTTCAGGGTCGTTGCGCTTCATGCCGTTGACGTACAACGTACGGATGTCTTGGAAGAGGTCGGCCGTCTCGCCTTCGAAGCGGATGGTGTCGTCGCCCAAGGGGATTTCCATGGATTTGATGCAGCGCATCGAGAAGGCCATCGCCGATCGTGTTTCCTCGGGAGAAAGGGCGTCTTCGTGGCCATCGCGGAATTGATGCTGAATCACGCCGTTGCTGCATTCGAGCAGGCGAAGCAAGGCGAGCTTGTCGAGCTCGGCGTCCGGAAGTTGGCTGAAGAGGCTGTGCCAGTTGCGTCGTTTCATTGTTCTGCGATCACCCAGGCGGTGGCTGCGCGTTGGCGCATGTACAAGTCGGCAAGCTCGCGAGCGAGGGAGCGCAACTCCTGAACGTTGTCGGTGGTGTCGATCAAGCGTTTGAGCGACTCGACCTCGAATTTTTGGCTGAGGGACAGCTGCATGGAACAGCGCTTGAATGACGACACCTTAAAAAAAGTTCACGATCATCGGCTGTTGTTTCTGCTGCAAAAAGGAAAAACCGATTCCGCGATGCGCTTCGGCGCCTGTCAGGATGTAACAACTTCGTTACATCGGGCTAATGACAGTTGGCGAGCTTTTCCTCGAATCCCTGTCCACGGGAGTGATTACGGAAGATGAGATGCAGTGGCTGACCTCGCATCAGCACGGGTTTTCTCGTACGGAAGAAGCCGCTGCCGTGCGGTTGGGTCGTTTGGTCGATGAAGGGATCGTGAATCTGGGCTGCAGAGTGTCGAGTCGATTGCTGCAGCACCGCACAGTTCGCGACCACTGGATTGAGCCCTTGGGTCGGCGTCGCGGCCATCAACTCTGAGAGAGTGCGTGTGGACTCGCGCAAAGCCCATGGCGGATTTTCTCAATTGTGTTCGCGTCGTGGTGAAGCAGGGCTGTGAAAAGCGCTATCTCGATGCTGTGGAGGCCTGGGTGTCTCCCAAGGGAATGCGTGAGCGCTATCTGGCGCGAACAGGTGAGCGGGCGTTCTGCTTCGTGGCTCTCTGGGACAGCCAGGATTCCCTTGTGGAGGCTCGCCCGGAGATGATTCAGCATCTGAATTCAGTGAGAGATCTGCTCGAGGAGCTGTCTCCGGAACTGGGCGTCACCGATCCGGTTTCCGGCCCAGTGATCCACTGCACGAACGGCTGAAGCACATCACGCTTCCGGAGAATCCCCGCGTTCGCGAATTCGCTGTTCGAACCGCCTCACGTGTTGGCGTTTCCTGGCGATGGGCACACCCACCACAAGGGCAAGTACGCCCACCAGCAGCAGAGTGGCAAGAAGCTGCGACAACGTTGCTTGAGGGAACACATTCGCCGACAGGCGTTCCACGGCTTCTTCCACAGCGCTGCCGTTTTCTGTGATCAGAACCGTTGCGATCAACGTTTGGTTGCATCTCTGCTCGTCATCATGCGCTCTTTCATTGCCAGCGGTCAGGCCGAGAGCCATTGCAGCGCCACAGTGCGCTGGCGCGGGCCATCCAGCTCCACCAGGATCACGTCTTGGTAGCGCCCCAGTTGAAGCGCTCCGTTGCAGACCGATACGGTCGCCTGATGGCCGAGCAGCAACGCTTGCAGATGGGCATGGGCATTCCGCGGCTCATCGTCGGGAATGCCGGGGCGCAGCTCTAGGTCGTTGTGTTTCCAAGCTGTGGTGGGTGGTGCCAGCTGCCGAAGCCACTGCTGCAGATCCAGCAGGAGTCTCTCCTCTAGCTCGTTCACGATCACAGCTGTTGTGGTGTGCTGCGTTGACACCACAACAGCTCCATCGCGTTCGCCATGCACTTGCACAAATCGACGCAGTTCAGCGGTGAGCGATAGGCACTGGAACGGAGCGTCGGTGCTGAGGTGGAGGAGATGGGAGGTCATGAACGTTCACTGGTGTTGGCTGGTGTTGACTGAGGCGAACAGCCCTTCGCTCTGTGTCTATCTCTGCATAGAAACCTGCAGCGCGGAACGGGCCCATGTTTCGCACGTGATAAGAAATAGAGAAGCACCTTCTGTTGACTGATGGCCAGTTATGGCATCAATTCTTGCGATGTGAGGTTGATTCCAAGTCAACGGCTAAGCAATTCAATCCTATGTAGGTGAGTGCTAGATCAGCCTTGCCGTCGCAATCCAATCCTTTGTTGTTGCCTTTCGGAGGATCAATGTTGACTAAAACATGGCCAGGGTCGGAGATGTCTTCTCTGTATCGAATTGCAGCGATGCCAGTTGGGCATTGAACGCCTTTCGTGTTTTTCACAACATCCATCTTGGCTATCAACAACTTGCTGCTTGCTCCAGAGTTCATGCAAACGGCTCTCTTCATCTCCATCTCATTGTTGACAGACATGAGATTCAGTAATGTTTTGTGCGGCTCCGCACGTGCGTGCTCTGCGTAAGCAAGGCCGCTAAGCATCAAAAAGGCAACGCTTTTGTAAGATAGTGCAGATAAGAATTGGTGCATTGATCTACAGTCTTCAGTTCTATATACCAAGTATGCTAGTGAATTGGCTCCTTGAAGACAATTAATGCAATGGTTCCCCCCTTTGCGGAGGGGCTCATTGTTTGAGTTGGCGAATGGCTGCTGATGCTTGCCCTTTCACTCCTAAAGTGCGTTAGGGCATGGTTGTGTTAACGAACGTCTTGACGTTGTGTTCACAGACCTCGTCCTCCGCAACGACTGATTCTTTGACCCATGGCGCTTTTGCCCCGCTGGCAGTACATGACCGATGAGAGCAAAGCGCTTGTCAAGCGTGGGGCTGTGAGTGTGCTGGTGCTGTTCGTGGCGGCGTTCCTGCTGCGAGCGCTACTGCCTTGGGTGTTGTTGGCCTTGATTGCCTGGTTCGTGTGGTCGTGGTCGCGTCGGCGTTGATCGCAATCACTTGCCGCAAATAGTGACCATGCCCAATCTGTGGTCATCCGCCTGTGACGCGATGGCCTCGAATCAGGATCAGGTTCTGATGCATGAAGCGATCCGCCTAATGCGGGATGCCGGCGTGGTGAACAAGACGGGTGGCCCTTTCGGTGCTGTGATCGCCAAGGATGGGCAGGTGGTGGCCGCAGCTGGAAACAGTGTCGTGAAGGATCTTGACCCCAGTGCCCATGCTGAGGTCAACGCCATCCGGGCGGCTTGCAAAAAGCTGGGAACCTGGGACCTCAGTGGTTGTGTGATGTACACCAGCTGTGAGTGTTGTCCAATGTGTTATGCGACGGCCTACTGGGCTGGAATCCGCACTGTTTTCTATGCCGCGGCTTGGTCAGATTACAGCGATTTGTTTTCCGATCAGGAGATCAATGAGGACATGCAACAAGCAAAAGATAAGCGTGAAATCAAACTCACGCAGATTCTCCAGGATGAGGCGTGTGAAGTTTGGAAAGAGTTTCGTCTGCTGCCCGATGGTGCTCGGTACTGAGATGTTTGGAACTGAAACAGCGAGATGGATCTCTGAAGCGAATGGCTGAGCAACCTCTAAACGATGAACAATTCGTCTACACCTTTCACAGCGAGTTGTTGCCCTCCCAAGTCGAAGGCTTCATGCGTCTGCAAGCCGATATGGATATTGCTGCAAGAGATTTTGAAGGTTATCGAGGTCAGGAGCTGTCTTGCCAGGAGAATCAAGCGGATGGCCTGAACCATTGCACGGTGAAGATATGCTTCACCAGCCTTGAGTATTGCCTCGCCTGGTTGGATAGCAGTGTGCGCCGCAATCTTCTCTTTCATGCTGAAGATGCCATTGGTTATCACTATCGCGCCAGCGTTGAAACACAATCCTTTGAACAGTGGATTGCGGTGCGCAGCGGTCAGCATCCTGCCACCTGGAAAGTGAATCTTCTGGTGTGGCTCGCGCTGTATCCCTGCGTGATGATTCTCACCCGGATCGGCCAATCCACCTTGGGGCGATTGCCCTTGCCTCTCAACATGCTGATCAGCACTGCCATCACTATTGCTGTGACGGGTTGGTTGCTGGTGCCCTGGTTGAGTCGCCTCTACGGCGGCTGGTTATTGAATCGATCCATGCGGTGGAACTGGATTCACGGCACCACGATTGTCGGTTTTCTGCTTTTGTTTCTGGTGCTGTTCAGCGCATTGAGCATGCCGTCATCCCTGGATCAGGCAACCCTTCAGCTGCACCGGTGCTGACAGCACGTCGTTCATGCTTTCGGCATCGCGATCGAGGTTCACCAGCGCACGGCCTCACGCCCGCGGTGGCGCGGCTGATTGGCGCAGGCTTCCCAGCATCAGAACCAATGTGGACCTGGCCGACAGGCAGAGGACTTCAGGGTGATCACACCTGGATACTGCCGCTCAGGTAGGGGATCACCCGCCCAGTAATCAGTACCCGCTCACCTTGCAGCCTGCAGCGCAGCGAGCCGCCGCGGGCAGAGAGCTGACGTGCGTTGAGCACGGTCTTGCCCAGTGTTTCGCACCAGTAGGGGGTGAGGCTGCAGTGGGCGGATCCGGTCACGGGGTCTTCTGGAATGCCACATCCCGGCGCGAAGAACCGGCTCACCACGTCAACGTGTTGGCCTGGAGCGGTGGCGATCAAGCCTCGCCCCGGAAGAGCGGCCACGAGCTCCGGGTTCGGACGCAGTGTGCGAATCGTGTCTTCATCGGCGAACACGGCGATCAGATCCACTCCCAATAGGCAGCTCTGAGGCGTGGCGCCGATGGCCTCCTGCAGGCCTGCTGGCGGCAGGCATGGGTGAGCCCGCTGCACTGGAAAGTCGAGGGTGATCCGATCCCCCTCGCGTTGCACCCTGAGCGTCCCGCTGCGGGATTCAAACTGCAGCGTGTGTTGTTCCGGTTCACGGCGGTACACCACATCGGCGGCCGCCAGGGTGGCGTGGCCGCAGAGATCCACCTCACAGGCAGGGGTGAACCAGCGCAGTTGATAGCGCCCTCGGCTTCCAATGAGGAAGGCCGTTTCCGACAGGTTGTTTTCCGTCGCGATCGCCTGCATCAGCGGGTCCGGCAGCCAGGCGTCCAGGCAACACACGGCGGCGGGATTTCCCTCGAATGGTGCCTCCGCGAAGGCGGCCAACTGTTCGATCGCAATCCGGATGCTCATGGGTCGCTCGGCTCCTCTCCGGTGCCTGAAGCCCGTGACCGCTCCACCTGGATGAACACCAGCCAGGCCAGTGCCGCCAGGCCTGCACTCAGCCAGTCATTGCGAAGCGCTTCCACCAGGGCCACGGTGCTGGCGGCAATGCGCAGGGCCCGCAGCAGCAGCGTGATCAGCGGAGGTCGGGCAGGTTGTTCAGCAGTCATCAAGCCAGGCCTGGATCCCGCCATTCAAAGCCTCTCCAAGTGATGGAACCGCCTGCTTGGGCAGGATGTGGCTTGGTTGCGATTGGTGGATGGCATCGGTTCTTGTCACAGGATCCAATCGCGGCATCGGCCTCGAGTACTGCCGCCAGTTGCGAGACCGTGGCTTCGATGTGATTGCCGTGTGCCGGGAGCCTTCACACGAGCTGCAGGCCCTTGATGTCCGCATCGAGGCCGGTCTGGATCAGGCGGATCCCGGCATGCCCGCGGACTTAATCCACCGCCTCGATGGCCTATCGCTGCATTGGGTGATTCTCAATGCCGGCATCCTGGAGTCGATCGCGTTGGATCAACTGGATGAGGCGTCCATCCGCCGTCAGTTCGAGGTCAACGCTCTGGCTCCTCTGCGGCTGGTGCGGGCCCTGGTGGGACAGATCCCCAGCGGCGGCAAGCTGGCACTGATGAGTAGCCGCATGGCTTCCATCGACGACAACACCTCCGGTGGCTCCTACGGCTACCGCATGTCGAAGGCTGCGCTCAACAGCGCTGGCAAGTCGCTGGCGCATGACCTCAAATCACGAGGCATCGCTGTGGCGATTCTGCATCCGGGGCTGGTGAGCACCCGCATGATCCGCTTCAACCCCAACGGCATCAGTCCTGAGCAGGCCGTGAGCGGTCTACTGGCACGGATCGATGCGCTCAGTCTCGAGACCAGTGGCACCTTCTGGCATGCCAATGGCGAAGTGCTGCCTTGGTGAGCTGAGATGGCAAGGATCCCCAGCCGTACATTGCTGACATTCGGGAGTGCGGGTCATGGGGTTCGATCCGCGCCAATGGTCGCCGCACCGCGATATGGCTTCTTGGCCGAGGTCGACGTCTGGCCAGCGGGTGACCAGCAATGTGGAAGCGATTCTCCGCGAGAACGATGCCCTGCGACGGGAGGTCAAGCGCTTGCAACAGGAGCTCGAGCGCGCGCGTCGTTCCCAGTGGCAGCAGCCCTCAGCCCAGGCTCCTGCACGGATCAGTTCGGAGCAGGTCCAGGCCTGGGGTGCGGCCATGGCCAGGCAGCCGGGATGGAGTCAGCTGCGTCAAGTTGCTCTTGATGCGCTGATCGACCAGCTCAACCGCAACAGCTTTCCGTCTCGATTGAACCTGCAGCAGCGACTGGATCGTCTGGTGAGCGGGTTGGGGACCGATCTGCTTGCTGCTGTCGGCCCCAGAACAACCAAGAAGACGGCTGCGGTGATGGCCGCTTTTGCCCTTTACGGCGTGCGGGCCAGCGAATGGCTCGAAGAAGATCCGGCTCGGGTCGTGAGCGAGCTTTGTCAGCTCCAGACCCAGTCGAGTCGTCGCCAGACCCAGGCCAATCGTCGCCAGACCCGGCGCACCCGCAGTGACCGGCGCACAACGGATCGTGAGCCTTCAGCTGCAGCAGTGAGCGAAGAGGAGAAGGCTCTGGCGGTGCTGGGTTTGCAGGTGGGTGCAACCCAGGAGCAGATCAAGCAGGCCTTCCGTCGCCTGGTGAAGCGCCATCATCCGGATGTGGGTGGATCGGCGCATGCTTTTCGCCGCGTGAACGAGGCCTATCAGCAGTTGATGGCCTGAAGCCAGCTGTGCAAGCAGGCCATCCAGCGTGGCGATGGCCGCGTTTGGAAGCTTGCGCCGCCAGAAGCCCGCCAGAAAGGAGAACAGGGTCCAACGGCTCTTCATGGCTCGCGAGCCGGCCTGCAACGTCTCCAACCATTCGTCGTCGGCCGCATCCGGCTCCAGGGTTCTCCAGTGCTGGATGAACCGGTCCCAGAAGCAGCTAGAGCCCAACGCCGATTGGATGGATCAGCAAAAGCGTTGAGGCGCTACACAGGGCGTTGCTCCTGCTGGCGCAGGGTTTCGTAGGCCTGCCAGAGACCGTTCACTTCTGCACAATGGGAGTCGCGATCGCAGACGCGGTAGCGACCATTGCCG
>ERZ802819.1948-NODE-1948-length-12142-cov-65.1288_pt1 | contig 12142 bp, 12 predicted proteins | sample MGYA00345647_ERZ802819 | MGnify/ENA primary metagenome ERZ802819 (study PRJEB30503, sample SAMEA104212355) | marine metagenome | biome: Westerlies Biome; feature: [SRF] surface water layer (ENVO:00010504) within the epipelagic zone...; material: water... | reverse complement strand
CATGAAAAACTTTTTCAGAATCATCTGAAAAAATTACAGCATCTCCATCAAAAGCTATTTTTAATTGTCCTTCATTTTTTAAAAAATTATTTTGTCCATCTTGAGAAATAATTGTTGCTGCAGCAACATTGCTATCTATAGCAAGTTTTACATCTTCCATGCTGCTAGATAGAAAAAGATGAACTCCAAAATCTTTAACATATCTATGGGGACTTTCCCCTCCACAGAAAGCAGCTCTACTAATATCTAACCCATGAGACTCTATGGAGTTTCTTATCCTTAAACCAGTATCAGATGTATTTCTTGACAGAAGAATCACTTCAATTCTTTTTCTATTCTCATATAAATTATTAATTTCCAATATCTTCTTAACAAGACCAAAAGCCTCTCCTGGTTCTAGAGTCTTGTCTTCATTGGCTATTTGGTAGTCCCTATATGATTCTAATCCTTCTTTTTCATATATTTCATGACTTTGATCAAGGTTAAATAAAGCTCTCGAGGATATTCCAATAATTAATTTAGACTTGTTCTTCATTTTCTCTTGATAATAACATTAATTTAATATTATACTGTATATATATTCAGTATAATTGGAAACATTATGAAAAACATAACATCTCAACAAAGTAAGGTACTTGATTGTATTCAAATTCATATAAAGAAAACAGGTTTTCCTCCAACTAGAGCAGATATTTGTAAAGAATTGGGCTTTAAATCTCCTAACTCTGCTGAAACGCATCTAAGAGCACTTGAAAAAAAAGGGTTTATTAACATTGAAAGTGGCACTTCAAGAGGAATATCAATAACTAATCCAGAAGCTGAAGTTCAAGAAGATGAATATCCTATAATTGGTTTAGTTGCTGCTGGATCGCCAACGCTTGCTACTGAAAATGTTGAAAAAGTTTTTAATTGTCCAAAGGGTTTCTTTGGTTCTAATTTTGATTATTTTCTTAGAGTAAGAGGCTTAAGCATGAAAGATGCAGGTATTATGGAAGATGACTTAATTGCAGTTAAAAAGACTCAGGATATTAGAAATGGAGATATTGTAATTGCTAGAATTGATGACGAAGTTACTGTTAAATATTTTCATAGGCATTCACCAAATATTGTCCACCTTCAACCAGCAAACGAAGAATTTAGTGATATAGAAATTGATCTAAAAGAAACTGAACTATTTATTGAAGGTAAGAGTGTAGGTCTAATAAGAGAAAATTAATGCAGAACAGTAGTTTTTTTATTTAATCTCTCTTTTTGGTTATCGAAAAACTCGTCAAAATCACTAACATTACCGCTCACACTCTCTATACCAGCTCTTATCATCTCCTTAGCAACAGATAATTCTTGTCCTTGAAGAAATTCTTTTGATTCAGATGAAAACTCTATTCTTACTATAGGATTTTCATGATCATCCGATCTTCTTAAAACGATACTTCCATCTGATAATTGAGCGAGTTCTAGATAATTTGACATTTTTTCTCCAGTTGATTCAAGCTTAACACTCCTCAGTTGTTTTGCGAAGCATGAACATAAATTCTTTATATTTATCTAGTATCGAAATAAATTTTTTCAAGTTTATTGAATCATTGGAAATAATTATTGATTGATCAATTGGATTAAAAAGCTTTTCTTGAGTTTGATTAAACTCATACAGAAACCCGTTTGGTTCAAGCTCTCTTTTGATAATATTTTTAAAAGTAATATCATCTGATAACAAATTCCATTTAGCAGACGAGTTCAAAGAAGAAAATAAAGATTGCTCAATTGAAGAATATGATAAAACTTCATCTGCAAGATAATTCATACTTTTATCTAAAGTAACAAAAAAAATATGTTGATTAGAATTATCGCTTGCTGACTTATCAAAAGTTAATTTTGTCAGTAATTCATTGCATATATCTAAGTAAAGATTTACTAATTCTTTTGAATCCACTACTTTTTAAGGTTTTGCACCCATTCTCCATTATTATATATCGCCGTCCATTTAGTCTTCTTGCCATCTTTTTCAGATGCTAAATAATGAGTATCTTCAGATTTGTTATATCTAATAACATAAGGATTGCCATCTTTGTCTTTTTCTGGAGCACTCATTAAATAAGAATGTTTATCTGATTGCGGTAAGAATCTACAAGCTTCAGATATCTCCATGCTAAGCTGATTAATCTCTGACACTTTTGGAGCTCTTGTTTCTCTATTTTTTGGGTACTTACTCGCAGCAAGGAATAAGCCTTTCATACTATCTCTTAATAGATAATGGTCCTCACATTTTAAACATGCTAAATCAGGAATTGATATTGGCTCCATGGTCAAAGGCTTTGGTTCACCATTTCTCTGAAGAGCTCTTGTTGTTCCACAATTGTCATTTAAACAGCCAAAGTACTTACCAAATCTCCCAGTTTTTAATTGCATTTCAGAACCACACTTATGACATTCAAGCGTTGGGCCGTCATAACCTCTTATTTTAAAAAGCCCTTCTTCTACGGCATGTCCATTACAATCTGGACTTTTTGCACATACATGAAGTTTTCTATTTTCGTCTATCAAGTAATTATCCATGCTGGTATCACAGATACTGCATCTTTGTTTAATTAATAAATTTTTAGCTTCCTCTTTATCATCCACACTTATTGCTTCATCTCCAGATATAAGATTTACAGTTTTTTTGCATTTATCATCTCCTTCATTGTCATAACCAGAACAACCAAGGAAAACACCATTCGAAGAATTTCTAATTACCATTGTGTTATTTCCACAATCTGGACAGATAATATTCGTTGGTGTCGGTTTATTAGATCTCATGCCATTACTTTCTTCAGAAGCTGAAGCTAAGTCATTTTGAAATGCTTTGTAAAAGTTATCTAAGACATTTCTCCAGTCAAGGTCGCCATTGGCTACTTTATCCAAATTATTCTCAAGATTTGCAGTAAAGTCATAATTCATAATGTCATCAAAACTTTCAATTAATCTTTCCGTAACAATATGACCGATTTTTTTAACAAAGAATCTTCTATTTTGTATTTCAACATAACCTCTATCTTGTATTGTAGAAATAATATTTGCATATGTTGAAGGTCGTCCAATTCCTTTCTTTTCAAGCTCTTTAACTAATGCTGCTTCAGAAAAACGTGCCGGTGGTTTTGTAAATTTTTGTTCTAAATTAATTGAATCTAAGGAAAGAGATTCACCTTCTTGCATAATTGGTAATATATCTTCATCACCATCAGAAGAAATATTTTGAGTAATTTTTGTGTACCCATCAAAAACAACTTCTCTTCCTTTTGCAGAAAAAACATAATCTTCAATTTCAACTTTTACAGATGTTGATAAATACTCTGCATCTGGCATCTGGCATGCTATGTATTGCTGCCATATCAAACCATAAAGTCTTATTTCTTCTTCTGATGATCCTATCAAATCATTAGGAGACATAAATGCATTTGTAGGTCTAACAGCCTCATGAGCCTCTTGAGCATTTTCGGTGCTTGAATATATTCTAGGTGCATTTGTTAAGTACTTATCACCTAATTTGTCATTAATATAATTTCTTGCATCTTGTATTGACTCTTTGCTTAAACTTGGAGCATCGGTTCTCATATAAGTTATATGCCCTGCTTCATATAATTTTTGCGCAACCCTCATTGTTCTTTTAACATTAAAGCTGAGTTTAGTACTCGCAGCTTGCTGCAGAGTCGATGTTATAAAAGGAGCTCGTGGTTTAACTTTTACTGGTTTTTTAGTAATTTCATTAATTTTAAGATCATGGCTATTAACTAAATCTTTAATTCTTTCAGCTTCATCTTTTTGTAACAAAGGATCAGATTTTTTTCTATTAAGCGAAAATGGAATGACGTCATTGGCATTATTTTGAAGATTCATGCTAACTTCCCAGAACTCTTCAGGAATAAATTCCTGGATCAATCTTTCTCTTTCATCTAAAACTCTTAATGCAACGGATTGAACCCTTCCAGCTGAGAGACCTCTTGCAATTTTCTTCCAGAGTAAAGGCGATAGTTCGAAGCCAATAACTTTATCAAGAAACCTTCTAGCTCTATATGCTTTCACTAAATCAAGATCTATTTCTTTTGGATCAGCAAAGGAGTCGATAATTGCAGACTTGGTTATCTGATTGAATCTCACTCTAGAATATTCATACTTTTCAGGACCCAGAGCTTCCTTTAGATGCCATGCAATAGCTTCGCCTTCTCTATCAAGATCGGTTGCTAAATAAATGTGATCTACTTTTTTAGCTGCTTGTTTTAAGGACTTAATAACTTTTTCTTTTTCTGGAATGATTTGCCAATCTGCTTTCCATCCATTGTCTGGATCAATACCCATCCTTCTAATTAATCTATTTCTATCATTAATAGACTTTAATTTTTCTTTTTCCTCAGGCGAAAGACCTTTTGGAATTGAAGATCTCTTTATATTTGTCGCGGCTTTTTTTGGAAGATCTCTTATATGTCCTACACTTGATTCAACAATATATTCACTCCCCAAATACTTCGAAATAGTTTTAGCTTTTGCAGGTGATTCAACGATTACAAGTGATTTAGCCATAATTAAAATAAGTTTCCTTTTTTATGAATACCATTAATCAAGTGGTTTTGACAAGATATTTTTAAAAAGAATTTATTACATCAAATATTTCTTTTAGCTCATCTAAACCATTTTTTTCTTTCCAAAGAAAAGAAATTTGTGACTTTGAAAATATTATTTCTTCGACACATATAGACAATTCTTTGAGTCTAATTTTTATATCATCATACTCATCTGAGTACTTAAGTTTGAGAGGAGAATACAAAATTAAATTAGATTTGTCTCTAATAAAATGAGCTTCTTTCAAATTAGTTGTATTTTTTAATTGGTACGTTACTAATGAAAGATCATTATTTTTAAAGAGTGATTTACCTAAATTATTAGGAATTATTCTAAAACCCATCTTAGTAGCATTCATTCTTAAATCAGATATTTTTCTTGAAGATTTTGAAGGTAAAGCGATACCTACTGTCCCAATTAAAAAGATTACGACAACAAGAATTATTATTAATTCCATGAGAGTTAGTTTAAAATTTCACTGACTATCTTTGGGCCATTGATAATAAAACCTGTGTAGATTTGTACCAATGATGCACCAGAATTAATTTTTTCATTAAAATCTGACTTACACATAACACCACCAACACCAATGATTGGTAATTCTGGATTATGATTATTTATGGCTTTGAGAATTTCAGTAGATTTCTTCATCAAAGGAGCTCCAGACAAACCGCCATCAATATCTATATTTTTTTTATCGTGAAGTATTTCTTTATCAATAGTTGTATTAGAGATAATTAACCCAGTTAAATTAGATAGATTGATTAAGTCTGCTATGGATTTGATAGTCTCTGCTGATTCATCAGGGGATATTTTTAAAAATATGGGTCGATTAAAATTATTTAATTTAGCTTCATTCTCAATATTTAAAATAAGGTTTTTTATATTATCTAAATCATGCAGATCTCTAAGGCCAGGTGTGTTAGGTGAAGATATATTTACAGTTATGTAGTCGCTGTATTTGTAAACTTTTCTGAAACACTCTATGTAGTCATCTATTCTCTTTTGATCTTTAGAATTTTTATTTGCTCCAATATTGACTCCTACAATTCCTTTATATTTTCTATTCTTTAATCTCTTTACTAAGTAATCTACACCTTTGTTATTAAAACCTAGTCTATTAATTACAGCTTTTTCTTTAAAAATTCTAAATACTCTTGGCTTAGGATTACCAAATTGAGCTAAAGGGGTTACTGTACCAACCTCTAAAAAACCAAATCCTAAAGCTCCAAGACAATCAATGTAGTCACCATCTTTATCTAATCCTGCTGCTGTGCCTAATCTATTAGATAAACTCATTCCAAAAAAATCTATTTTTTGATTATTAAATTTTGGGAAAAATTGATTTAATAATCCAGTCTTATATAAGAAATAAAGCGAAAGAAGTGCAATTTTATGAGATGCTTCAGGAGGGAAAATTTTTATTAATCTAAGTATTATGTTCAAAACTTTATTAATTTTTTATAAGTGGTGGTAATCATAGCAAAAATTATTCCAGAAATAAGTCCACCAAGATGCGCAAAGTTGGCAACACTACCAAATCCAAATAGATCTAATATTCCAATAAAGCCAAGAATTAACCAAACAATCATAAATAGATATAACGCTGGTGGTAAATCATATCTTTCCTGTTGATCCTCAAATTCAATTGTCATGCAGTATCCTAACATTCCATATATAACTCCGGATAAGCCGCCAAATAAAGATGGTCCTGAGAAAAAATATTGAGCAAAGTTAGCACTAATTGATGTGAAAACTATCAATACGATGAATAAAAAATGTCCATCATACGTTTCAATTTTAGGACCTAGTACATATATCCATAAACAATTAAAAGATAAATGAGCGAAAGAGAAATGAATAAACATAGGTGTTAATAATCTCCACCATTCATGGTTGTTTGTAAATGTATCATTAAAGGACAGAAATATTGGTCTGCCGGTAGCTATTGTTGGTGACAAATTGAATTTTAAAAAAGTTAGAGGCTCAATAACTGAAATGATGCTTCCAAAATTTGAAACTATTGCAATAACAACTGATATAAGAATTATTGGTATGTAAAAATTTTTTATATCCAATTTTTTAATTGTTATTTTTTGAGATATCCAAACTCCATCCAAGCTTTTCTCTGCACGCTTCAAAAAAATCATTATCTAATGGATGAACAAGCCTTAAAGTATTATTCATTTTTGTAATAGCGATGTCCTCATCATAAGGCACAGCTATATCATCATGGCCATCTGCACATATTTTTGCATCATCAAGAGGTCCTTTTAAGAGTTTAATTACTACCTTTTCTTTTGAAGAAATGACAAAAGGCCTTGAAGATATACTTTGAGGTAGCATGGGTAAAATTGTCCATACATCCAAACTAGGATGAATGATTGGTCCTCCAGCAGATAGTGCATAGGCTGTTGAGCCAGTAGGAGTTGCTATTATAAGTCCATCAGATCTTTGTTCGTAAACGACTTTGTCATTCACACTTAATCTATATCTCATTAACTGTGTGTAAGCACCTGAGTGGATTACAATTTCATTTAAACCATAAACTGTCTCATTTAAAAAAGATGCGCTTACAAGATTTCGTTCTTCAATTTCAAACTTTCCATTTAATATATCTTGGATAATTGATTCGAAATCTTCTGTTTTTACATCAGTGAGAAATCCTACATTACCCATATTAATGCCTAATATGGGGATATTATTTTTTAGATATTTCCTTGCTGAATTTAATAAAGTTCCATCACCACCAAATACTATTATTAAATCAACTTTTGAAACAAACTCTTTATTACTCAGCTTCGTTACCGAGTCATTTTGATAATCAGCATCATCTTCAATAAATACTTGTGAAGTATGATTCTTAAGAGATGAAATTAAAGAATGCAAAGCCTCATTATCAATCTCTTGATAAGCTTTTTCTTTAATATATATTCCAATATTTTTAAACATGTACTTATTATACTCTTAGCAATTGTTTGAAAACACTCAATTTTTTAAATGAGTTGGGGTGAAAAAGTAAATTTTATTACTATAATAGTTTTGCGGAACATAAAACAAAGGATCCTTAATGAGTGAATTAGATAATTTTAGACAAGAAGTAAAAGACTGGTTGAAAGAAAACTGTCCTTCTTCAATGCAAAATGGTGCTGATCCAAAGACTCCAGTTGATGAGGTTTGGGGTGGAAGAAAAGCAGTATATAAGAATCCAGATTCTAAGATCTGGTTAGAAAGAATGGGTTCAAAAGGATGGACAATGCCAACGGTATCGAAAGAGTATGGTGGTGGTGGTCTTTCAAAAGATGAAGTAAAAATTTTAAATGAAGAAATGTTTATGATTGGCGCCAAAGCTCCTCTCTTAAGCTTTGGCATATGGATGTTAGCTCCTGTTTTACTTGAATACGGAACTGAAGAACAAAAAAAAGAACATTTACCTAAGATTATTAAAGGCGAGATAAGATGGTGTCAGGGCTATTCTGAACCTGGATCAGGTTCTGACTTGGCGAGTCTTGCAACAAAAGCTGAGGATATGGGAGATCATTTTTTAGTAAATGGTCAAAAGGTTTGGACATCTTATGCAGATAAAGCAGATTGGATTTTTGCTTTAGTAAGAACAGGTCCAAAAGAGCCTAAGCATGACGGTATAAGTTTTTTACTAATTGATATGGAGACTCCTGGAGTTAGTACCAAGCCTATTACATTAATTTCTGGAAAATCACCTTTTTGTGAAACATTCTTTGATAATGTTAAAGCTTCTAAAGATAACTTAATTGGAGAGCTGAATGCTGGTTGGGCTATTGCTAAAGCTCTTTTGCAACATGAAAGAGCATTTATATCAAACTTTGGTTTAGCAGCAGCCATGGGAAGTGGTAAAGATTTAGTTTCAATAGCTAAAAAGCACGTTGGTGAAGAAAACGGTAAAATAAGCAATAGTTTCTACAGATCAGAAATTGCTACGCATAAGATAAAAGAGCATGCTTTTGGATTAACACTAAAACGTGCCGGCGATGAGGGTGGCAAAGCATCTGCAACAGCATCAATGTTTAAACTTTATGGAACCGAACATAACAAGAAAAGACATGAGCTTATGGTTTCTGCAATGGGTGTAGATGGAGTTGCTTGGGATGGAGATGAGTTTGATAAAGAAGATAAAGATTTAACAAGAGCATGGCTAAGAACAAAGGGAAATTCTTTGGAAGGAGGAACTTCTGAAGTTCAATTGAATGTGATCTCAAAACGAGTATTAGGCTTACCTAGCTAAACTGAGTCTACAAATGAAATTAGTTTTAAGCGAAGAACAACAATTTTTAAAAGATACAGCTAAAAATTTTGCAGCTGAGAGAACTCCTGTAAATCATTTTAGATCCTTAAGAGATAATGCAGATCCAGTTTTGTGGGATAAAGATATTTGGCAAGAAATGGTTGCTTTGGGATGGTCAGGTATTTTAATACCAGAGGATTTTGGAGGTTCAAACTTTGGAATAGCTGGTATTAGCGTGATTCTTCAAGAGTGTGCTAAAACATTAACGCCCTCTCCACTTTTTGCTACTGCAGTATTAGGAGCCTATGCCATTACTCAATTTGGAACAAAGAAACAAAAAGAAAAATATTTACCACAAATAGTTAACGGAAAAATAACAACTGCTGTTGCTGTAGATGAATCTAGTCACCATAATCCTATTAATTCTGAAATGAAAGCTTCTATAAAAGATGATAAATATGTACTTGAGGGTAAGAAAACTTTTGTCGTTGATGGAGCAAGTGCAGACCTTCTAATAGTATTGGTTAGAACATCTGGTAATCCAGGAGATGAAACAGGATTAAGTCTGTTCATAGTAGATTCCAATGAAGAAGGAATTTCAAAAATAAAACTAGATATGGCGGATTCTAGAAACTATGCCAACATTATCTTTAGTAACGTTTCAGTATCTAAAGATCAACTTCTTGGAGATGCTGAATCTGGTGGTGAAACTATTGAACGTATTCTTGATATTGGAAGGATAGCAATGTCAGCTGAAATGCTTGGAAATGCAGAAGCTGCTTTTGAGACTACACTTGAATATCTTAAACAAAGAAAACAATTTGGTGTTTTAATCGGAACATTTCAAGCACTTCAACATAGAGCTGCTGAAATGTTTTGTGAGTTAGAACTTACAAAATCATCAGTAATGGCTGCAATGCATGGAGCAGATGAAAATTCAAATGAACTTCAAAGGCTAGCAAGTTTAGCTAAAACAATAGCTGGCGAAACCCTTCACCTAGTATCAAATGAAGCAATTCAAATGCATGGCGGTATTGGAGTGACTGATGAATACGATGTTGGCTTCTTTCTAAAAAGAAGTAGAGTTGCTGAACAAATATTTGGAAGCTCTAAGTTTCATACTGAAAGATACGCCAATTTAAGTGGTTTTTAAAGTTATAGGTGTTTAGATGTATATTATTAAGTCAAATTTAATAGGCTTAATTACTTTCATTCTAATTCTAGTTGAATTAATAATTGGTTTTGGAACATTGGCTATAGTTAATATTCCAAGAGCGCTCTTTCCTACCCAAGGTTTTAAAATTTATTTAAGTAAGCTTTCTAATAGAATAGGTGAAATCACCGTTTATGGTTTGAAAGTTATTATGATTTTTATGCATGGTAATACCATACAAATAATTGATGAAAATAAATTTGATGAAAATGAGTGGTATATGGCGATGTCAAATCATCAATCATGGGCAGATATATTTGTTTTATTGGTTGTAGCTCATAAAAGAATTCCATTGTTAAAATTTTTTATGAAAAAAGAATTAGCATGGATACCCTTCGTTTTTTTAGCAAATAAAACTCTAAATATGCCATTTGTAAATAGGCATTCAAAAGCAGAGGTAGATAAAAATCCTAAATTAAGATTTAAGGATTATGAAAATACTTTGAAGGCATGTAAAAGATTTCAAAGGTCTCCTTCAACTATATTTAGTTATGCTGAGGGTACTCGAAATACTTCACAAAAACATGCTCTGCAAAATTCTCCATATAAAAATATGTTAAAACCTAGAATAGGAGGAATGGCAACGGCTTTATCAGCTATGCCCAATATTAAAACTTTGGTAGATTTTTCTTTAGTATATAAATCAGAAAAAAGAGGTTCTTGGTCCTTTTTGAAAGGAGAAATGAAAGATGTGAAAGTTTTAATTAGAAAACACTCTATTCCAGAAAATCTTCAAAATAAAAATTATTCCAAAAACCAAGAATACAGAGATAACTTTAAAAACTGGATAGAAAATATTTGGGTGGAAAAAGATAATCAAATGAATAAACTAAAATTTTAATTCATTCTGGCTAATAGCTATCCCATTAGTATCAACATAAATCCAGTTCCCAGAAGAAATATTAGTATTATTTATAACTAAATTAACGTCTTTGGTGCCAATACCTATAGTTTTATCTGTCTTTTTCGGATAAGAGTTTTTTGCATAAATTCCTATTGGGATGTTTTTTATTACTTCTATATCTCTAATATAGCCATTAACACAAATACCTTTCCAATTATTTTCATATGCTTTTTGCGCTATTTGATCTCCAACCATTGAGCACAATTCAGATCCTGTATGGTTTATAAACAAAACTTTCCCATTACCATTCTCTTCAACCATTTCTTTAACAACACTGTTGCTATGAGGACATTCAACGGTTCTAACCTCTCCAAAGAATTTACTTACTCCACCGTAAGATTTTAGGAAAAGATCACCTATTATTACATCTTCATTTTCATCGCAAATATCGGGCACTGTAAAAGTATTCATATTGTCTTATTTTAATTCATTCTCATTTTAAAGTAAGTAATATAATATATTGAAGAACAAACTTTTAGGGAGAGGTTATGAAATCACAAATATGCGACATTCTTAAAATTGAATTTCCGCTAATAGCTTTTAGTCATTGTAGAGACGTTGTTGCAGCTGTAACGAATGCTGGAGGGATGGGAGTACTTGGAGCTGTAGGACTTTCCCCTGAAAAATTAGAAATTGAATTAAGTTGGATTGATGAGCATGTGAATGGCAAACCCTATGGCGTAGATGTTTTGGTTCCAAACTCATACGTTGGAAAAGGTGAAAATCTTACTTCTGATGATCTTATATCAATGATTCCACAAGAACATAGAGATTTTAGAGCTGATGTTCTTGAGCAGCATGATTTAGATGCATCTGATCTCAGAGGTGATGAAGCCTCAAAAAGATTAGAACAAGATTCTAACCAAGTCTTAGGAGCTGGACTTGATGGAGCTAAAGAAGTTTTAGAGGTTGCTTTTTCACATCCAATTGGGCTCGTCGCTAATGCTTTAGGCGTCCCACCAAAATGGATGTTAGAAATGGGTAAAGAAAATAATGTTCCTGTAGCTGCCCTAGTGGGTGCCAAACAACATGCAGTAAAACAAGCTGAGGCTGGAGTTGATATTATCGTTGTTTCTGGCACTGAGGGTGGAGGCCATTGCGGAAGTGTTTCAACTATGGTTCTAGTTCCTGAGATAAGGAGAGCATTAAAACCTTATGGTGAAGTTCCAAT
>ERZ802819.1937-NODE-1937-length-12185-cov-10.6324_pt1 | contig 12185 bp, 10 predicted proteins | sample MGYA00345647_ERZ802819 | MGnify/ENA primary metagenome ERZ802819 (study PRJEB30503, sample SAMEA104212355) | marine metagenome | biome: Westerlies Biome; feature: [SRF] surface water layer (ENVO:00010504) within the epipelagic zone...; material: water... | reverse complement strand
TTCGGCATCCAATGCAGAAAGCACGGCACGTTCCGACCCCCCTCCTGCAGTCTGGATGGTTAGGGAGACCAAGCCAAATATCCGCTGAATAATGCCGGCAGAAATTTCGGTTACTTGAACTCTATTTTTGTGGATATAGAGTTTTTTCTGAACAAAAATACCTTTATGTATATGTATTTCGTCTTCTAATAATTGATACTTAAAACGAAACCAACCCAGAATACCAAGGCCAAAAGCAGAAAGAAGTCCAGCACCTATTAGCCACAGGAAGTAGGGGGATTCGTTTCGCGAGCCCACAATAAATAGAATGACAAGGGTAAGTACATTTTGCTTTATGACTTCTAAAACCCCAGTAATGGTCGCTACCCAATGCAGTCGCTGAAACTCAAACATCTTCTTTTACCAACCGCACCATATCGGTGATTTTATCTTTGAGTTCTTGGGAAAGATCCTCTTCTAATGCGGGAATTTCGTGAGACGTAGCAGCATTTGAAAAGCGAATAACCGACAAGCCATAGGATCGATAAATAGGACCCTGACGAGTATCTACATGTTGGATTCGATTAATGGGCACCTCTGTATGCTGCACCCATATGATACCCCGGCGCATCTGAATTCCTTTATCATCAACCTGATAGCTCCACCGTGACCATCGAAGCTGAGGAAGAAAAGACACGATAAGGGCATAGATTATGATAGCGACAATCGCAGTACCTATTACCCATTCTAGGGCGACTACCTCTTTTGTATGAAGGAAGTAAAGAAAAGCAGCTGGAACAAAAAGAAAAAGTCCACTTACGGCGTATTGCAGACGCCAAGCAGGAATTGCATTAGGATGTATACGTTCTTCAAGCATATTAGTTAATTTAGTGAGGATCTAATAGTTTCATAAGGTTCTTAAATTTAAACATGGTCTTGAATTTTTTCAGGTTCTTGAACCCGCAACATGAGCAAAAAACCAAGGGCAAGCAACACTAACACAACCGACATTCCTATTCGTTGGCTTGCAAATAGTACTGTTACCCAACCCAATAATTTGGGGCCAATAAATGCTGTGGCTTTCCCAGAGAAGGCAAACAAGCCAAACATTTCGGTTCGTTTATCTTCTGGTGCCAAACGGCCCATTAAGGTTCTAGAGGCTGCCTGTACTGGGCCAAAAAACACGCCTAACATAAGTCCCCAAATCCAAAACCAGAATATATCCTCAACGAAAAGAATCGCAGTAACTGGGATAATTAAACCTATGAGTGAGAAAAGTATCGTTTTTTTACTCCCCGAACGGTCGTCCATCCATGAAAAGCCCACCGCACCAAGAGCAGCAGTAACATTCAGTCCAATTCCAAAAATAATAATCTGGGACTCATCCATTCCAAAGGTTCCTGCAGCATAAATACCACCAAAGGCATAGATGAGTATAACGGCGTCATTATAAATCATCCTGGCAAGGAGAAAACGGTAAATATTGGCGTAATTCCGGGCTTCTTTAATGGAGTTTTTAAGTTGCAAGATTCCCTCGGTAATGGCCTGACCCACTGGGATATTATTTTTAGGAATATCTGGAGTACGAAGAAACATGGGGATGGAAAAAACCAAATACCACAACGCCGTAAATATGAAGGTGGCACGTATGTGTTCTAGAGTCTCTCTATCTAACCCAAGCCAAGCGCCCCCATTTTCGATGAAGAGATACAAAGCTCCTAAAAGGCACACAATGCCACCCGCAAATCCCATTGCCCAAGACCATCCAGACCACCTCCCCAAATAGGATGGGGGGACCAAATCGGGAAGCATAGCATTATAAAAAATGAAGGCGTACTCCGCTCCTACGGTAGCGACAAAGGTGACCACTAAGGCATAGGTCAAGAATTCGGTACTGGGTTCGGCAAACCAGAGTAAAAAACTAGCTACAATCGACATGAGTGAAAAAGCAGCAATCCAAGGTTTTCTACGTCCAGACCGATCGGCAATAGCACCCAAAACTGGGGCGGTAAAGGCAATTAATAATCCTGCAGCCGAGACCATATTACCCCATTGCTCAGTCCCAGTGATTGCGTCAGCAGCTATGGAACGTTGAAAATAAGCGGCAAAAACGAAGGTCTGGATAATGACAAAAAAAGCACTATTTGCCCAATCAAACATGGCCCAAGACCACATTCCTTTTGACACCTGTGTAGGAGTCGAATGTTTGGTAGAATTCATACGGTATGCGTTGGTTAGGCTCAATGTAAGGATTGCAAACCTTAATTCGAATCTAACGCATTAATTTCTTGTAATGTATCCGAGTGGGCTGATCTTCGGTAATCCCCAAACGCTGTCTCCGGTTCTCTTCGTATTCAGCATAATTCCCTTCGAACCAATAGGCTTCACTATTGCCTTCGAAGGCTAATATGTGAGTGGCAACACGATCCAAGAACCATCTATCGTGGGAAATAACCACCGCACAGCCAGCAAATTCAAGCAGCGCTTCCTCTAGGGCCCGTAGGGTATTGATATCCAGATCATTGGTTGGCTCATCGAGAAGAAGTACGTTAGCCCCTTCTTTAAGCATTTTTGCCAAATGCACTCGGTTTCGTTCACCACCTGAGAGTTGAGAGGTCTTTTTTTGTTGATCACTTCCACTAAAATTAAATCGAGCGACGTACGCTCTCGAGTTAACCTCTCTGCTGCCTAGCATGAGTAAATCCTGCCCTCCTGAAATTTCCTCCCAAATAGTTTTATTAGGATCCAAGGGTCTTTTCTGATCTACATATCCAAGCTGAACAGTTTCCCCCAACATTAGACTACCTGCGTTGGGTTCTTCTTGTCCGGTGATCATTTTAAACAAGGTCGTCTTACCTGCCCCATTCGGACCAATAATCCCCACAATTCCACCAGGAGGTAGAGAAAAGTTCATATCCTCCACCAATAATCGTTCATCATACGCTTTTTGAACGTGCTCGGCGACAATCACTTTATCACCTAAACGTGGTCCAGCCGGTATAAATATCTCCATGTCCTCTCGGCGCTTTTCTTGCTGCTGGTCCAAGAGCTTATCATAGGCGTTAATCCTAGCTTTACTTTTCGCTCGACGCCCCTTAGGGTTTTGGCGAATCCATTCCAATTCTTGTTGAAGTGTTTTTTGACGCTTGGACTCTTCCTTTTCTTCTTGCTGAAGTCGTTTGGCTTTTTGCTCCAACCATGAACTATAATTCCCCTCAAATGGGATACCTTCCCCGCGATCAAGTTCGAGTATCCAACCCGCTACGTTATCCAAGAAATACCGGTCGTGTGTTACGGCTATGACCGTACCTTCATATCGAGCTAAATGCTGCTCTAACCAACCCACCGATTCGGCATCTAAGTGGTTGGTCGGTTCATCCAATAGCAGTACATCTGGCTTTTTTAACAATAAACGAGTCAGGGCTACCCGGCGGGCTTCCCCTCCCGATAAAACACTCACCGAGGTATCTCCATCAGGGCAACGCAGTGCATCCATGGCCTGATTCAATTTTGAATCCAAATCCCATGCATCGATACGATCAATTTGATCTTGCAATTTGGCTTGCTTTGCAATTAGAGCATCAAAATCAGCATCTGGATCTGCAAATTGAGCATTTACCGCTTCATATTCTGCCAGTAAATCTACCGTTTCCTGAACCCCTTCCTGAACAATTTCTTTCACTGTTTTACTGGGATCTAACTCCGGTTCCTGCGGTAAATAACCAAAAGTTACCCCCTTTTGGACACTTATATCCCCTATATAATCCTGATCCTCCCCCGCTATGATACGAAGTAAGGTCGACTTACCTGCACCGTTTAAACCCAAAACACCAATTTTGGCACCATAAAAAAACGACAAATAAATATCTTTTAGTACGGTTTTATTGGGTTTGTGGACTTTACTAACGCCCACCATAGAAAAAATTATTTTTTGATCGCTCACTAGGCTATATCTTTTGTTAAATTAAATTACAGTAATGTAATATGAATTTTTAGAATGAGCACTAAAGGTAAATTAAAATTAATCAAATTGATTTTTTTACTAGTTTTTTGCGCAAGCATGAACAGTAATAATTTGAATGCTCAAACATTAACTGAAAATATTGAATTCAATTTTTCTTCACATCAAGAATTATGGCGCCATTTAATTTGGTTACAATACTACGAAACCTCACTATCAACAACCATTGATTTAAAGAACGAGAATAAATTAAGAATTTATGGTTCTATATTTTGGGTAAATGGGCAAAGTATTGCAAACAATATTCAAGGAATATCAAATATTGAGGCTGATAGAGGATTTGAAATATTAGAAAGCTGGATACAATTTGAATCTAATTCTTCATTCTCTTTAAAATTTGGGATAGTAGATCTCAATTCACAATTTGATCATATAGAGTCCGCAGATTTTTTTATAAATCCATCCCAAGGAATTGGCCCAGATTTATCAAATACTGGACTTTATGGACCTTCTATTTTCCCTTACACAAGCCTAGGCCTTGAAATTATTTTTACAAAGAATAATTGGAAAATATCATCAGGCTTGTTTGACTCAAATAGTAGAATAACTAGAAAATTGCATCCTGAACCAAACTATAAACTAAGTTTGGATGAAGGGGTTTTGTTTATCAGTGAATACTCCACCAAGCAGAGAAATATTGGAGTAACGCTCGGGAGTTGGCTATCCACACACGAAAATAATGATAAATATCCAATTGGCGAACCACCTATAGCTTTTGGAATAGGCTTAAATAAAATTAGTTCCGGTATCTATTCACATCTGTATTCGAATAATAAAAATATTGATTGGTATCTAAGAGTAGGATCTTCAAACTCAAATACTGAATTAATTTCAAAGTATGTTGGCGGAGGCATAATCTATAAATTAAAAGATACTTCTAGTTTTGGAGCATCTTTTGGAAGTGCCGGTTTCTCTAAATTATATAAATCAATCTTTGATTATAGAGTTCAAAATTCTAAACACCCATATGAACATGTAATCGAATTATCTTTTAAAACAATAGAAAGTAAATTTTCAACTCAACCAAACTTACAATATACCATTAATTCAAAAGGGTATAAGAATAGAAATTTACTTTTCTATGGGATTAGAGTTACAATAGAAATTTAGAATTGCAACTTAACCCCTAAGCTGGGGATAAATGGATACATAAATATTGGCTCTCTCTTTAATTCAACCCAAGAACTTCGTCTTAAAAAATCTGGTACACCTTCTGGATTAGGATCTACGGGGTAGATTACATATTTATAACTTTGCACATTTTGAAAGTTCAATGCATTAATAATATCTAAATATAGATCATATCTAATACTACCATTTGTACCACTATATTGCGCTCTTAAATCAATTCTATTGTAGGCTGGATAACGTTTTTGATTAACATTTTCAAGCTCTCCAAAATCAGGATTTAGTTGGATATTACCCGTTTCTGGATCCGAAATAAAGAATGAATCACCCTGCCATGTAAAATTCATCGGATCTAATCCTATAGGCTCCGTATACGGAAGACCAGTCCCAAATCTCCATGTCAAATTAAAACTCCAGGCATCAGAAGATTGAAAGTTTGAAATGAAATTCATTGTATGTCTCCTATCATAATCGAAAGGATAGCTAAACATATTACCATCAATTTCTTCTTTTCGCTCAGATCTTGCCCAGATATAAGAAAACCAACCGGACAATTTATTATTATATGAAGGATATTTTTGTATTAGTAATTCAATTCCTTCTGATCTACCAGTACCATTATTAACAGGGGTATCTGTTAATCGCCACTCACGTTGTAATTCGAAGTAATAATTTTGAGGATTTAACATCGTATTTCCTTTATTAGTGACAGGATTAAAGACATCCTCAATAACTAGTAAGTTTTGATAGCTACGTGTTATCAAATTTTGATATTCTTTAACATATCCCTCAACTTCAATTTGCCAGCTTTTTCCAATATTTTTTGTTATACCTAATACAACTTGTTGCGATTGTTCAGATTGTAAGGTATTGACATTATTAAACTTTGATACATTAAAAATGTTGTCTGATTCTATCAATTTTTCAAATCCAGGGCTTTGAATATATGTTCCACCTCCAAATCTTATAGTCCAACCTCTAGCCGGTAATAATGATACTCCAAAGCGTGGCAGCAAATATGCTTCATTATTGATCCCATACTGGACATATCGCATCCCTGGCTGAATAAATAAGCGGTCTTTGAAGAGTTCTAAACGATAATTTGCATAAGCATAGTATCGATCTGTTTTCGCTCTAGAATTTAGTGTATCACCAAAGGCTTCAAGCATACTAGAAGCATACTCAAAAGTAGCGAACATAGCTTCACCCAAACTATTCAAGCCTAAATCAATATCCAGGTTATTAACCAACTGATCATACCCACCTCCTATTTCTAATTCATGACGAGGTAGGGTGAAAAATAAGCGGGTACCAGCCGTATATTTTTCAAAAGTATATTGCTGATCATAGTCAATCACGATGCTATCGGTGTCACTTACTGGGGATTCCCATAGGAACCCAGTTCCAGGCACAACACCTGGCCTAAAATCTCCTGCGATTCCGTTATCACCGGTATTTTTGTAATAATTAGAATACAAATGAGTCTGAAAAAAAGGTGCCGGACTATAAGTCCATCGTAGCCCCAAAGCTCGATTGGTGGAGGATTGATCTCCTGAGAAATTCTCCCGATCTGACTCTAATTCTCCAAACTGATCTTCACGTGCAATCCAATCAATCACATCATCACTTATTAGACCTGTAATAGACACCGTATGTCCCGTCCCTGGCCGTAGTTCAAGTTTTGCGGTTAGGTCAGTAAAATCAGGAAATGCAATATCATTTTGAGTAACCACTCGCTGTGCAAAGGTGTTGGCAAATGAATCAAAATAGGTCTTTCGGCCACTTACTATCCAAGAAGATTCCCAAAAAGGGAGCGCTCCCTTCGTAGTTAATGCCGCTACGGTTGCATCCACTTCTACCTGAGTTTCCAATGCTTTGATAGGATTTCCCGTGGTCGTATTTATCACTAAAACCGAAGACAAACGATCCCCAAAACTCGCTGGAAAAGCGCCCGCATAAAAGTCCATATCTCTAATCACATTTGGATTAAACAAGCTACCCACCCCATTGGCCTGATACGGACTATAAATTTCAATATCGTCAAGTACAAATAAATTTTGATTAGCCTCACCACCTCGCACGATCAATTGAGAAGAATAATCACTGGTTGATGTAACACTGGGCACCACTTTAAGCAAATTAAATACATTCCCCTGTCCCCCAGCCAAAGTTTGAACTTGCGTTGAACTAATTCGTTGTACAGAGGTCAGGGTAGAGGTAGAATCTTGAAAACTACTGGCTTGTACTTGAATCTCCCCAAATTCAACCACCTCAGAATCCAAGAAAAGTCGCAGACGGTTAGGTACTTCTTCTGGAATCCTTATAGGCAGCCTTAGCTCTTCAAAACCAACATATCGCACAACCAATAAATAGGTGCCGGCAGGTATTCCCTCTAGCATAAAACGCCCATTCGCATCAGTAGAGGTTGCTTGAACACGCGAGTCCGGTGACAAGGGCGATGAACTAAGATTGGTTGATTCCAGATTTTGATTCTCTCTCGCCAGTTCAAACATAGACTCCGATACCTCAAAAACCTCTAAGGTAACACCTATAAGAGCTCCATTATCTTCTTTGGATTGGACCGATCCTTCCAATTCGAAATAAGTTATTGATTGGGCAACGAGCTGTTGGTTGTCGGTAAGAAGGGGGGCTAAAAAACCAAATATCGTAGCTAATATAAGTGAGGTAATGCTAATTCGTGAAATCATAAAGATGGGTAAGTAAACAAGTGTAATCGATGGGTAAAGTAGGAAAAGGAAACTACTTATCCACTAGCTTTATACTATTTTACCCTTTTTGATTCTGAGATTTGAAACGTAACGCTTCTGAAGTAATGCTGTGTTTGGTTTTACGACCCGAGACACGTTCTCGCCACATAGTAAATGACGTTCTTTTCATTTCGGAACGCATAATTTTTCGGACTTGTGCCTCTTTAATTCCAAATTGATGTTCAATGGCTTCAAAAGGAGTACGATCCTCCCATGCCATTTCTACAATTCGATCAATCTGATCTTGGCTAAACTCTTTTTGGGGTTTCATTGCAATTTAATTTCCATTGTTGTGTAAATGATGTAGCATAAAAATAACACTAGGGCATTTATTCTACCGATTATACTATTCATACGAGTAGGTTGTAGATACTTCATATAACAATTTGAATAAGCCTAGACAAAATTGTCAAATCTATTCATAACAGTACGACCACTTTAAAAACAATATTATCATATTCAAATGTAACTACGTTTATTGCCAAACGATTCCATTACTTGAATACCGACTAAGCACCCCCCTCCTTCCAATCAACAAAGAAAATGCTTTTTATCAAATAATTCTGTTTAAGTTGAACTTAATTAATCACTTAAGGTAACCTATACCTATTGTATTCAACCCCCAAAGTAATAATTCTATCCAATCCATCACTTCATCTTATGGTAAGGTATCTATCAATAATTCTAACCATTCAATTTCTGATTTTTTCATTATCTAATTCAACGGGTGAAAGAATAGTAAGATGGATAGAAAAACAAAGAGGTAAAAGTAATAGAAAAGTGATACTTGGATCGAAAAAAAGTAAAACATCAAAAATAAACGATTTTACAACCTATTGTCTCTCTAATGTTTGGGGATTTAAAAGCTTGTTTACGGTAATTTAATGATATAAACATGTTAAATAAGGAATGAAAATGAGTTTGGCAACATTGTATTAATAACTATTTCACATAAAACAAAATATACCCACAATGAATATTTCGAAAATTATAAAAAGTGTCTTTGTATTAATGATAGCTTTAGGTCTAACAGCTAATGCACAGGCTCAATACGATAATATGAATAAGAAAGATATTGTTGATCTGGCTGTGGAGACAGAAGCACTTTCAACATTAGTAACCGCAGTTAAAGCAGCAGGTCTGGTTGAGACGCTAAAGAGTGAAGGACCATTTACCGTATTCGCTCCTACAAATGAAGCTTTTAATGCACTCCCTGAGGGAGTACTTGATATGCTTCTGAAGCCTGAAAATAAAGATAAACTTGTTGCTGTACTTACTTATCACGTTGTACCTGCAAAAGTGATGTCAGGCGATTTATCAGATGGTATGAAAGCTGAAACTGTGGAAGGCAGCGTGGCAACCATTACGATAACTGATGGTAAAGCTAAAGTGGATGGTGCTATAGTTGTTATGGCAGACATTATAGCTTCAAATGGTATGGTACATGTTATCGATCAAGTAATTTTACCACCAAGCATAAAGGAAGCTCTTTCTGCAGCAAATACTATGAAAGATGAAGCGAAAGGCGATTATTAATAAATCAGACTAATTTACTTTGAAAGCTGGCTTGTGAGAGTCGGCTTTTTTTATTTAACAAATCTTCAAGAATATCAAATTCGACTTTTTTATTCCGATGATCCAGTTTTATAATGTCTCAAGATTAGTTTCTGTGAATTCCCCATTGGTTCCCTTACCTATCAATATGATAAAAAGAGGGAATTTACCTTCTTCATCTGGGTTCTTCTTTACTATTCTCAAAGAGATATTCATACAGAAAGATGATTATTTGGAATTAAAGAACAAAATATTCTTGGGAAGTGATAAGGGATATAAATAGAAATAAAAAACCCTAAATTACTACTTTACAATAAGTTAGGGTTGTATAATGTGGGCCCAGAGGGACTTGAACCCCCGACCAATCGATTATGAGTCGACTGCTCTAACCAACTGAGCTATGGGCCCAAACTAGATAGACTAGAAAAATACGAAGCTTAAGCACTAGAAAAAAATATTTGTTACGAGATTTTCTAGTTACTTAAAAACTTGCGCAGGGACTAACCGTACTCAAACAACACGAATCCGAGACAACATGAATCCGGCGTGGAATGATCCCGAGACAACATCAACCCGAAGTAACACGAATCCGAGACAACATGAACCCGAAAAAAAAAGCCTTTACCACTAGCACCAAAGAAAGCGCATAAAAACCACTTTTTACGACAGCATACCTTTATCAACCGGTCTATCTAGTACATGAATTCGGCCGTCGTGGTCCATAAACCCAATATCTCCTGTGGCGTATTTCTGGGCTACATGGGCCGTCTCCGATTGTAACCAAATTGGCTGAGGAGTTTCTGGGGTGCCCTCACATTCAATATGAGCACCTTCTATTGCAAACCCCTGACAGCGCTCCTCTCCTGGGTCTAATAAAACAGTACTTTTTCTCTTGTAAACCGATATAAGTCCCCCAGCTTCGGTTTGGCCATATCCCTGATACGTTTGGCTGCAGTGAGTGGCTAGGGCAAGATACTCCGCCGCCGAAATTGCCTGCCCTCCATAAACTACTTTGGGCACAAACCAAGACTCAGAATACAATTGCCTTAAAACAGAGGGAACCGTGAATAAATAATCGGGCCGAAACTCTTGAAGGGTTTGGAGCCACAACGCCTGCTGCCCTTTTCGAGTAGTCACAAACAAATATTCCGCCTTTAATTCCTCGGCCATGAACGCCCACGTTAAGCCAGCAACATGCCAAGGTAAAGCCATGAACACAAGAAAATGCTCTGACTGAACCTCAAATGCTTTAGCCGAACGCATCGCATTCAATTTGAGATGTTCCAGTCGATTCCAAATACATTTAGCTTGGCCCGTACTGCCAGATGAAAAAATCCCCACGTAGGATTTATCTAAAGGCTTTGTATTCGGAGACACAGCAAAATTCCCAGAATCACCTGCAGACCATAATTCCACTAAATTCGCCCACTTTTCATCACAGATTAACGCACTAAGCCCGATTTCCTCAAGCATACTCCACTGGGTCGTTTCCGAAAAACCATAAAAAACCATTACATCCGAAGCGTCTTGAGTCATTGGGAAGTTTGGAGCGTAAGAAAAGCCAGCCTCTGACTCTATTGCCCTTACTATCGCCCTATGCAATATACCCGCAGGAAGAAGGACTACAGGCTCTTGAGCTAGCAAAACCTGCCGTACAATATCCTTAGCGGGCTGCCTAAGATCGATGATATGTGGCGTTGGTTTATTCATGGCATGCTAACTAAAAATAGGTAAAAGGGCTACACAAAGAAATTACCTTAGATTATGATGCTGTTATGATTTCGATGTATCTTTACCCGAAGTTTAACTCAACCACTTATTACCGACCCGAATTTTATCTCATGCTTACGAAACGAATCATTCCCTGCCTTGACATCAAAGATGGACGCACCGTAAAAGGAGTAAATTTTCTCGGGTTGATGGATGCCGGGGACCCCGTTGAGCTTGCCCAGCGATATAGCAATGAAGGGGCTGATGAACTAGTATTTTTAGATATCTCCGCTACTCAAGAGAAACGAAAAACTCTGGTGGAACTGGTTCAGCGCATAGCGGCAGAAATCACGATTCCATTTACAGTGGGCGGGGGAATAAAAACGGTTGAAGAAATTGAAACACTTCTAAAAGCGGGAGCCGATAAAGTATCGTTGAACAGCAGTATTGTCCGGCGACCTGAACTTATTACTGAAGCATCTCAAGCATTTGGAGCTCAGGCAATCGTGGCCGCTATAGATGCAAAAAGAGTAGAAGGATGGAATAAGGAAGACCCAAAATGGGAAGTTTTTACTCACGGAGGTACAAAGGAAACAGGCATAGACGCTCTAGAATGGGCTAAAAATGTCGAATTTCTGGGAGCTGGTGAGTTATTGGTTACTAGTATGGATAGAGATGGGACGAAAGCTGGATTTGATCACGAACTACTATTGGGGATTCATCACAGCACCCATATTCCACTCATTGCAAGTGGTGGAGCTGGTACTATTTTACATTGTGTAGAAGCGATAAAAAAAGGGAAAGCGGATGCGGTTCTGGCCGCAAGTATTTTCCACTTTAAAGAGATTGAGATCTCCGAACTTAAGCTTCAAATGCAAAAGGCAGGAATCCCAAGTCGTATTATTAAATAAAAATAGCCTTAAATAAAATATTTTTTATTTAGTCGTTTTATCAAATACGCCTTAATAATTATTGGAAGCGATTTTTTAGAAAAGCGCTTTTTTACGGATGTTTCTGAGATTATT
>ERZ802819.1934-NODE-1934-length-12204-cov-9.45362_pt1 | contig 12204 bp, 9 predicted proteins | sample MGYA00345647_ERZ802819 | MGnify/ENA primary metagenome ERZ802819 (study PRJEB30503, sample SAMEA104212355) | marine metagenome | biome: Westerlies Biome; feature: [SRF] surface water layer (ENVO:00010504) within the epipelagic zone...; material: water... | reverse complement strand
ACAAGTGGTTATCGTAATGATCGGAATCATTAAGAGATAATTAATCTTACGATAATACTCGAACGACAAGTAGTGTAAATGGGTGTAGTTGTTGCATATTTCAAACCATCTACCTAAGAGGTCCAACTCTGTAGAGGTTAATACATCACGGCTTGATATAATGCTCGATCTTCTAGGCATAGGCTTAGCATCATCGTGAAACATGGATTTCTTCTTAAAGGACTTATTTAAATATAATTTGAGAACTTTAAATATTATTAAGAGGATTAGCCATGAGTCTCACTGTGCTTAGTAGTAAGAGCCTCCTCACTTCCTTGGACCATTTTAAACAACTCGTTCTAGAACACGATAAACTCCTAGATGAGAACATAGAGCTGAAACATAAACTCAAAGAATTGGACGATGTGAACAAAAGCTTCATGAGCGTGTCTCTGATTGTGAGCACGAAAAACGAAAACGAAAAGCTGAGAAACGAATTGGCTTTACTCAAAAAACGACTAGCACATCTCGAAAAAGAGCTGAAGGACGCTTCGAATAAAAGGAGCCTTTTATACACAAAAAGCGACCAAGACACCACACTAGTCATTCCTGTAGCCGAAGAAAAGGCGAATCACGAAGCAAAGGAGGAAGAAGAAGCGAATGACGAAGATGAGGAGGAAGAAGAAGATGAGGAAGAAGAAGATGAGGAGGAAGAAGAAGATGAGGAGGAAGATGAGATCGAACTTGTGGAGTACGAATTCAATGGTAAAAAATACTTTGTTACGGATGACGAGAACAAGATCTTGTACGACATGATAACGACCGAAGAAGACGACACTGAACCAGGGGATGACGAAATTGGGTACTTGAAGGAGGTGTCCGTAGGTGTGTTTGAACCTGTATTTAATTCGTAAACTTATTAATTCGTAAACTTAAGAGACATCTTCTCCTCTAGATTGGACCGTTTCTTTCCTTGAACACGGTCCTTATTCGCCTCTTCGATTTTATCGATTCTCGCTTTGTCCAGAGGGATAAACGACAAGTTCTTCTGATAAGGTATGGTTTCGCTAATTTCTTCCACATGTTCCACTAAAGAAACCATCGGATACTGTAAAATGTTGTACTGTTTGTTATTAAAGCTCTTTTCTCTGAATGTATGAATGTCTAAATGACCACCGAATACATTCAAGCATTTTCTAGACAATGCGGCGTTCACTTTGGGTTTGTAATCTATTCGATTGGACAACATGTTTATTAAGTTGTAGTTTTCCCAAGAGTTATAAGTGGTTTCGTTTCCATAGAAATTGTAGGCGGTTGCGCATTCTAGTGAACAGAAGCATCCGATCACATGAAACTTATTATTTTTGTATTTTACCGGAAGTCCAACCGGTTGACACACGAAAGGATGACAATCCCACTGACACCAGTAGTCTGTGGTATTTGTCCAATTAGACGCACTAACTAAATCTTTCAGTAGAACCGTGTTGAGGTTATTGGAGAGTACTTCTTTATGTAAGACACTATTCGACGACACTTCGGTCGTTTCAATCTCTCGACGAAATAGGCTCTTTAGCGAAGTCTCTTGTTTCTTTTCTTTGTAATCACACTCTTCTGGAAACGAATTCATATGGGCAGATTCGTATGCAACTGGTTCGTTCATCGTTGGATTGTATTCGAAGAATGAAGATTCAAAGGATGTTTTTGGGAAAGCCACTTTCGATTCGTGTTTTTGATCATTTTGCATATGTAAATGCAAAATCAAATGTGGATCGTTACATGAAGTTTGTGTCTGTGGAGCAGACGAATCGTCCCCACAACTTTCAAATAGCTCTTCTACTTTCGTTTCAGGAAGTTCTATCGGTTTTTTCAAAGGCTTTCGACCTCTTTTTTTTGCCACGGTTGTCATGGAAAACTCTATACAGTAAATTAGTCGCAATTACTTTAAGTCATCTTCTCTTTTTCTTACCACCATTCATGGTACCTATAACCTTTGCATCTGAAGGTAATTCGTTTACAATTGTCTTGAGACGGTTCGCGTACACGACACTATCTCTACTGTTTGATTTTTCTAACGCTTGAATGACGGAGGGAAATTGTTGATTGAAATCGAAAGAGATCTTGTTAATGCTCTCTTTGGTAAGGTTACTGATGTATTTGATGTCCGTCTGTTTTACATTCATATCATTGTCCAAATTTCCCAAAAGTTGTTCAAGATCATCGAACATTTTGGTGTAGTTCGTCAAAAGTTTGCTGACATCAACAACCATTTTCAAAGACAATTCATACCCGTTTGATAATTTATTATTTAGTTCTGTCAATTTTTCCACCTTGTTTTTCATGTTTTGATAATGGCTCCTTTTCTTTTCTATTTTTTCAGTAATGTCATTGACTTTTACCATCAACTTGTCGTGATTTTCGATGTTGTCCCCGAGATATTGATTCATGTTTAAGTTATACTTAGAAAATTAACAAGCAAATGCTACACCAGCCAAACCAGATGTGATGCGCAAGAAGTTATAGTTTGTTGTGTACACGACACAATCATACTTGTAGTCATCTGATTGTGGTTTTTTTGTATTCAAATGGAGTTGCACCTTGTTGATTCTCGACATGTTGCATGAACCAGATGGTTGAAACTTTTCTGGATTAAAACTGAATGAGTACAAGTAGATTCCTCCCTTAGGAATACCCGTGTGATGCTGATAGGGTTGAATCAACGAAAAATACGAACCTTGTTTTTCTTCTATTCGGTCTAGTCCATTAAAGGTGAGTTTGGCGGTGTTAAGCACTTCAATTTCGATGTCGTTTTCGTCATGGTTGTCTCCATAAATTAACCAATCGTTTTGCATGTACCTGTTGTTTTTCCCTAATACCCATATGATTTCTTTTACAGGATTCTGTAATTTGAGATCAAGAATATTGTTATTGCTTAGTTCGTGAAATGGTACACGATTCACTTGTTCGATAAGATAATCTACTGAATGCTGGGAAAAGAAGTTTCTTTCTTCGTTATCTAGAAAGATGTAGTTGCACTCTAAGTAAGGTTGAATGTTCAGTGTGTTTCCATTAAAATACTTTTTTGAGTCTGACACTCTTGTCACATTCGATGAACCTTCTGGTATTTCAACATACAAATGAGACAAAGGTTTCAAGGTAACATGGACCTCAATGTCGTGATACTGTAATGCAATTAATGGAAGGGCTAATCCAGGTGAAGAGTTGAACCAGAATTTTAAGGGAACCACTATCTGTTGTGCGGGAGATTGAATGTCGTTGTTATTTTTAAGGTTGTAGTCATCTGGTTTGTAGTTATGAGGGACATTTCCAATCATCTTCTCATAGCCGTACCGCTTGCTGCTTTCAAGAGATAACTCATTCCATATGTGTAGCCACTCTCCATACTGTTTGTCAATCATGTTTCCACCGATCGAAATATGATACTCTTCTATTATGGTTTCTCCTAAGAACTCAACATATCGAAAAACATTATGTCCGACTTTTCGAACGGCTGGTAAACTGAACACGAAGTATATATTATTCACTAAGTCTGCGTTACGGTCGATCTTCGTGTAGAGTTTTGTTTCGGTATCATGGTTTATAGTGGTCTTATTAAAATTAAGACGAATACTTTCACATGCAAAATTCGTATGTGTTTTGTAGACCTTTTTGAAGAAACTCATAGAAGGATTCCCATTCAAATATAGATTTTGTGCCCCAAATGAAACTAGTTGTAGTAAACCACCCGGCATTTAGTATTTTATATGCCTGAGTTTTTAAATTATTTAAATTAATCGAATTTAAATGTAAAATGAGTACATTTTTGATTTCAAAAAACAACTTGTCAGACTTAACAAATATTGAAAAGGCTCGCAACAATCTAGGAATAGGAACACTAGCACTACAAAACGCGGATGATGTGGACATTACCGGAGGAAGCATATCCGTAAGTAATCTAGTCTTACATGCCGCAAATGCCGAGGAGGGTAGCTTCGTCGTGTCACTAGACAGCGAAGGCACGCTAGGCTTTTACAAGAACGAATTACCCGATTGGGCCTACAAACCACAGAATGAGGTGAATATTAGTCAATTTGAAAACGATTTGAACTATGTGGAAACCAGCTCTTTGGCAAATGTTGCGTTCTCAGGGGACTACAACGACTTATTAAATACACCGATGAATTTGTCTGACTACTTCACAGAATCGGAGTATCTACTAAGAGCGAATAACTTGTCTGATATTTTGGATGTGGAGGAAGCGAAGAGGAATCTAGGCTTTGGTCCGTTTGCTTCTTTCGCGAATTCAGATACAATCGTGTTATCAAACTTGTATGTATTGAACAACTTTCACTTCATTCCCCAAAGGAATAATGTAGAACAGTACTTGAACAAATACTTGAAGGTTACAGAGTACAACGACGCGGCAAATACCATGCAAACAGAGTGGGTAGATTTTCCCATCGCAGGTAGAAACGGTAGCGCCTTTGGAATGCTGCAGCTTTCTTCAGATTACACATCAGACGACCCATTTACAGCACCAACTTCGAAGGCTCTATTCGAGGCGTACACAGAGTTGAATTCCAAAATATCAACTACGACCGAACAGCAATTCATGAATGATCTCATAGACCATTATGGATTGCTCACAAAGAACAACAACTTGAAAGAGCTTACGCCTCAATTAGTGGAGACAAAGTCTAATTTGAAATTAGGAACCTTATCCGAACAAAACTCGGATAGTGTAGTCGTCGAAAACTTGGAAATCCTCTCCGATTTCGTCTTTTCAAAGTTACCTTTCGAGGGGGCTTTCTTAGGGTGTCAAAACGCAAGTGGAGAAGCGGTTTGGCAGAGTTTGCCAACAGCGGATCATAGGCTAGGTACGAAAGGAATGGTATGTATATCATCAGACATCGACAGCGTTCCTGTGGAACGAAAGTCATTTACGGTGCCAAATATAGATTCTATCATCAACATCTACGAAGACTTACTGAACGAAATAGATACTTTGTCTAACATGGTACCCATAAAGGTGAGAGACCTTGAAGATTGGCAGCAATTTTGCTTGATCGATGACGCATTCTTAAACATCGATGCGAACAGAGCCCGAACCAATCTAAAGCTTCATCCTATATCATGGACTGGAAGTTATACGAGCTTGGATAACACTCCTGAAAATCTATCTTACTTCAACAATTACTCCTTCTTGGAGAAAAACAACAATCTTAGCGATTTGGGAAATGTGGACACAGCTCGTCATAATTTGGGACTAGGTTCGATGTCCACCCAAAACTCAAACGATGTGAATATTACAGGAGGTACAGTAGTTGTGAACGATTTCACCGTAAAAGAAAAATTCGTATTTGACAAGATTCCCACACTAAAGGAAGATACGATACAAACCCACTTTTTGGCAGCAGAGAACAAAGAGGGAAAAGTGTGCTGGAAAACAATTCAAACAGCAACCGAAGAGTTGTACGGGGTGGTACAATTGACTCACGATATAAGCAACTCGGAGACCCTCGGAAAGATTGCGAGCGCTACCGCGGTGTTCAAGGTGTACACCGAACTGAACGCAAGAATAGAACTGATTAGTAGCAGAATAGATGCCTTGGCACGCAAGTTAAGTTCGTAGACATTCTTTTGTTGCATTCTTTCAATAAGGAGATCGTGTCCAAAAATGCCAAGCTATTATATGCCTTGTGAGCTGAACTTAGGGGATGTGAAAAGCACCTCGAGAAGCAAAGAAGTGCTACGAATAGGAAGTTTCGATTCTGTCTACGCAGACAATGTAGTGGTCTCTAATGGGAAGATCGTGGCTGACAGTTTCCGATTAACGAGTGACCAAAGAACATCGGGATACTTTTTGAAACAAAAGAACGACAAATTATCTTGGGAAGAGCAACATTATTTGTGGGTGTACGAACCGAACATTTACATTTCCAACTTTTTAAACACCAACAGTTTTGCGATCACGACCACACTTTCGAGCTTTGCGTACGATGGTGACATCTACAAGCTCTCTAACTTACCGAGAAAGGATCAAACCATACCCACAAGTTACGACGCCGAACTTAAGCTATTCTCGAGTAGTAGCAACTTAAACGAACTAATAGAAGTCATTAACTTTAACGAAGGTAGCACAAGCGATATATTCGGACGAGTCAATCAGCTTTTCGATAACACATTAGGAAATCTATCCTATGAACAAGAAATACTACCAAAAGTCAACAAAGTTCATGTGGAACATTTTCATCTTCTATCCGAAGTCGTACAAGATGGTTTTTTGTATTCCTCAAACATCGTTGACGACGAATTGATGGTTCGAAACAAGGTGTGCTGGAATAACCCCTTCTTGAACCAAGACTTGACTTTAAAAAATGAGTACAAACTCATCCACAATTTCTTAGAAGACACAACCGACTTGTCGTCGGTGGAGATTTCGAACATCCCATATTTCAAAGACATCCTACTCACAAAAATACACGAGTTTCAAAACAATCTCGACATCGATCGCGTAAAATCCGTCATCACCGAAAATGTGGTGGTTAAAAAAGCGTATTTAGAAAGAGCAAAATGTTTGGGTGATGTGGATGATTTGGAGAAGGTGTACAATCTCTTCAACATCGGCACGGTAGCATCAGAAGACACCGAAGATGCCCATATCGACTCGATAGAAGTAACATCGAAGCTCATTTACAAAACTTTTGACACAGACGATTTTACAAATCTAAAGTTTTACACGATCTGGAACAGTAATGTGATTGTGAGTGATTTAGATCCCGCATCGACTTCAAATGTAGGGTCCGTATATCTACACAACTCTTTTGAAGATTTGACACTAGACTCATTAGAGCACGAAGTCCCGAATGGGAACCTCGTCGATTCTCTTAGAACAGAAACTAACGAAGCCTTAGAGTTAATTCGTGGAAATCTACGGTATTTCTTCGACGAGTTAGAAGATCCACCAGACGGAATATTAGATAGTAACTTATCTGGGTACGAGCACTTGAGTAACATCGACTTGAAAGATCTAGGCGTATATGAAAACCTCAAGATACCACAAGTTTGTTACACAAATAATTTCAAAGACTTACTGAACATTCCACAGTATTTGGATCAGTTTACCAACGATATACCGCTGTTGGAAAAGTCGAAGTCATTTGGAGGAGACAACCAATTAAACCATGAAGAAGTCATGAAAAATTTAAAGATAGGTGATATATCCTTACAGAACGACTCGAGTGTCATCATTGACGGGGGAAAGATGACCACGAATAACACACATGCATCCTCGTTCACGGTAGTTCCTCCCATATACACGAATATCGAGGGAAATTTTATGTCGTTTAATGCGGACGATCCTCGAATTGTCTCTTGGACACCCTTACAGATTGGAAACGAAACGAAATATGGAATCGTGAAATTGATGGATAGTTACAAAACAGCATCAAGTGACTCGGTTGTCAAGGGAAATCATGTGGATGCGATGTATCGGGAACTTACTGACAAACTCGACCAAATCGAATCTTTGATGACCATCCTTGAAAACTCCTTGTAAGATTTGAAGTCCAAATTACATCCATAAATATGTACATTTGTATTAATAATGTCAACATTTTTATTAGGAAAGCACAATTTAGCAGATTTGAGTGATGTGGAAAGAGCTCGTGAAAATCTAGGCTTAGGAAGAATGGCGCTACTAGACGAAAACGATTTGCTTAATCATGATGTTTTAAAAACAGACGAGCTGTGGTTATTAAGTAATTATGGCGTTAACAAGGTCTTGACGAGCGATCATCAAGGAAAAGCCTACTGGGATTATATTTCGAGGGATAACTACGAGTCGAACTTGAGTCAATTCCACAATGATGTGGGTTATGTCGTACAAAATGAGACGCTCAATCCTGCTAGCAATCTGAGCGATGTGTACGACAAAGTGGAAGCCCTCTCCAATCTAGGAATGCATGAATTCATCGCACCACTCGACGAAAATGGGTTTCGTTTCTTCGATAAACTCAAGCTGAACGATTTGATCTTGAACAATCTCACTGAAAACGAAGCATTGATTGTGAAGAACGATGGAAATATCAAAAGTACCCCAATATTGACGGACGCAAACACCGTTTTGTCCGAAAACATGTATTCGGCGGAAGTGAACCCAGAGACTAAGCTCACCTCACTATCTTTCATGCACGACATGTATTCTTCCATTCATGGAGAAATTCAAACGAATCTGGAGCAAATCTCTGAACTTCAAGCAGAGTTGGAAACGATACAAGACCCCTCTGGGAATGGAAGTAAATTTCTACGGACAACAAACAACTTGAACGATCTTAATGATCGTACCGAAGCGTTATGTAATCTAGGTCTCCAGTTCATTAACCCCACCGAACAATCGATTAAAGTTACGAAAGCTGAAGTTGAACAATTCATATATCCACCTCCACTTTACGACGATCACCAGTTTCTCACGGTAAAAGATAACGAAGGTCGTACCGAATGGAGTTCGCTACCACTTGTCAATGTAAACTTGGGTACCGCGGGAACTGTTATTATGAACAATAATACGGAATCCGAAGAGTTCTTTACGGACCAGTATATCTTCAGCAAATTGCACACACACAACAATTTCGAAGGTTTGAAATCTAGTAATATCACATTGGTTAATCGAGTGTCCGAGTTGGAAGACTCCGTGAATACAAGATTTACATCCGTTAAAATCCCTACAAACAACATCTCATTCCAGAACGGATGCAATTACATGGTAGCGACAAACAACTTGAGCGATTTAACGAATGTTCATGAGGCGTATTCCAATTTGAGACTAGAACTTGTGTCTCACACCGGAGATTTCAACGACTTGATGAATATACCTGAATATCTGAGAGATGATGTGATGGAAGACAAGTTTTTACTCAAAGACAACAACCTATCCGACTTTCTCGGAAATTATGAGTTAGTTCGTTCAAATCTGGGGTTAGGTGACATGGCACTACAAGATGCGAATGACATAGATGTGAATGGTGGTGTGATTCGAGATTTGACTTCACTACGCACACAAGAATTCATTTTGGATTCCAATGTGCCCAACTTTTCTAGTTTGAGCAATATTTTGTTCCTGAAAGCGATCGATGTGAACGGCACCGCAGGTTGGGGTGAGCTTCCTAGCGCAGATTATCAAAATCCAGGATTGGTGTTCGCCATCAACGATGAGGAACAACGGGACATATTTTTTACAAACCCAGACGAAGACTTCACGAGCGTCTATTCGGCATCGTACATCGATTCGAAATTCCAAGGTATGGAAGCGCTTGTCTACGAACAAGCCTCTGAAACAGAGAACTTGACGGTTTTGTCGAACCTTATTTATCGACCAGACGAAGAACGGTACGCTGTGAACGAAGACGGAGAACAATTTCAAAAGGTGTTGGTTCTAGGTGAAAACAATGTATCTGAATGGATTTCAATGTCAAATGCATTGAGTTCATATAAAAAACATGTGGAAGTCAATACCGTGGATTTACATCAAGTCACCACCGTAAATACACAATCACTCGATGTGTATCACACCATTCAGTACGACGATGGTGGAAGAACACATGCTGTGGATATACCCGAAGGATGCATCTTGTATTCAGATTCCAATGCAGTGATGCACTGGAGAAACTCGGTTCGTATAGGAGATATTGGTAGCATATCAGAGAACGGACTCACTTTTGAACAAAGAACAAAAGAACCTGGGAATGATAGGAATATTGAATATAAGATGCATTTCTATCAAGAAGATGGAAAGATGATCATCGCACAAGAGGGTATTGAAATCGTGAACGAGTTGAGTGTAGGGAATAATGAGTTTACAATAAAGCACATATTCAGATGATTAAGAGGTCATTCAGAATGACCTTCAAACTTTCTATCACTTCTCTCGATGATGGTCTATTTTCTTTTTCGAACGAACAGCATCTTTTGATTAACTCGTCGAGCGCATGATGGTTTGTAACATCAATGGTAAGATTGTCTTGAAATTTCGCAAACATTAATTGTATTGTATTCAAGTTGTTTCTTAAAAAGGGCTTCTCTTCCATCCATATATAGTATATGATTAAACCGAGTGAATAGATGTCTGATTTGTAATTGTATTCTTCGTGTTTAAGGACTTCAGGAGACATCCATAGATAGGTTCCCGTCTCTCCAGTGTGACCATTAAACACATCTGAACTATCAGTATTTACCAATTTGGAGATTCCAAAATCAGAAATCTTTGCCTCTCCATGTCTATTAATGAGTATATTCTCTGGTTTCAAATCTCTATGCAAAACTATTTCTGGATTCCTGTTGTGTAAATAGTGAAGTCCAATAGCGATGTCTAACATAATGTCGATCTTTTTCTTATTGTCAATTTTCTCTTTTTTGATGTAATTTTCAAGGTCTCCATTTTCCATGTACTCGAACATCATGAATGTATGATTTTCATTTTTACCCGCACCAAAAAACTGAACAATTTTTGGATGTATGCATTTTGAAAGAACACAAAGCTCGTTATCCACTTTCTCGTCGTTTTCGATTTCCTTTACACAAACCTTTTGATACTCCCTCCACAGAGCGATGTACACATCCACATTTTTGTTTCGAACTATGGTTTCTATGCGCACAATATTCGCCGAGTTTATTCTGTAATCCACTGATGATGTATTCATTTTGATACGCTCAATCCACTGATGATACAAAGTATACTGTTTAACATTAGAATTTCAATTTTTTTAAATGGTTTGTTGGAAGAAAATAAAATGGTTCGTTAGAGTAAAATATACGAATGAACAAAACGATTGTCGCTGAAACAATAAACTCTCCTCGCTTACGCACTCCTCCGTCATCTAGGAGTGTTAGCCCAAGAAAACAAGCATCGAAGACTCCTGTACTTGTAGTAGACAAGAACAAATACTTCGATAATTGTTATGACCAAGTGGTAATGACACTCGATACCCGTATCACTCTCTCCAACATTGTTAAGATTATTACTCATTGTATGAAGATTGTGCAATCATTCAGTAAATTGAATGGTGTAGAAAAGAAAGACCTCGTTATTGATGTGGTTCAAAAGTTGATTCGTGATAGCGACCACGACGAAAACCTAGAGAACGCACTAATCGATGTTCTTGAAAAGATTGGTCATCCCCTCATCGATACGGTCATAGTAGCAAGCAAAGGAAAGTTATTCATGAGTGTAAAGGGTGGGTGTACAAAATGGGTGAATGGGTGTTGTAATTAAATCTCTATTCATTTACAAGGTTGTTATCGATTGGACTTGAATTTATAGCTTTCCTAATCAGTTATCCAAAATCTGTATTATAAGTAAAATATGGCATTGTAGTTGTTGTATCAAGTTCAAAAACGCTTGTTGTATTTGCACCATTTACTAACAAGTCTGGTTTATCGCCTTGAATTGCATTTGAAATCTGAACTGCAATATTTCCTGGACTATTATAAAATTCCACAGTAACATTTACTGAACTGTAGTAACTACCTCGTACTACGAAAATAGTATCTTCCAAAATTAGATAGGTATTGTTAAATCTTGCGTCTCTTGTGAAAGATGTATCAGCTACATAATTGATACCATCTAAAAATGTATATGTTATTTTTATTTCGAATGTATAAGTTGTTGTATCATTATACTGTGTGTTGTACTTGAAATTTAGATAAAACCTAGTTTTAAGTCGCGATAACTGACTTTCCCCACCAACATCACTGTAATAAACTATTCTCGAGAAATATTCTACCAAATTTATTGAATCTCCAAATAATTGAGTCTGAATATCATTGTATTCATCAATCCGTAAAGTGATTTCCTGATATTTATCCAAAGTGACATGTTTCACTTTGGATGTAATTATTATTTTTGTCGCATCTGTAGGTATATTTGGTAAATCTAATATAAAATGATGATCAAAATTAGAATAAGGGTATGTAGTGTGTGATAATATGCTATCACTAGTAGACACTTCTTCTGACATTGAAATTTCTAATCGTTGTTGACTGGCATTTATATATTCAATGACAAATTGAAAACTGAATTGGTCTGCATTTTGTGCTGAGTCCTTAATCGTAGACCATAAATTGTTTCCTGACGGAGCTGGAAAATTCAAATTGTGGAAAAAGACAAATCGAGTATATATAGCTGTACCTCTTTGAGAACCTGGATAATAATATAAGCCACATACATTTATG
>ERZ802819.1933-NODE-1933-length-12205-cov-11.5847_pt1 | contig 12205 bp, 4 predicted proteins | sample MGYA00345647_ERZ802819 | MGnify/ENA primary metagenome ERZ802819 (study PRJEB30503, sample SAMEA104212355) | marine metagenome | biome: Westerlies Biome; feature: [SRF] surface water layer (ENVO:00010504) within the epipelagic zone...; material: water... | reverse complement strand
TTTTATAAATATTTTCTTTTTATAAAGATAATACGCTGGTATATATATAATAATTACATAAATAATTGCATACAACAACGATGCTAGTTTTGGATAAACTCCAATATTAATCATACTCTCTACAAACATTGTATTTAGCTCCATCCCAAGAATAAAATCACTATAAAAGATTGAGCTTAATATACCAGCTAAAACATATGTAAAAATTGAATTAGTTCCAAAAACTTGTGACATTTTAAATTTCTTGTATCCATTTACATCAATAAGGTATGTAAATGCAGCTGTTAACATAAAAGACATTCCACCCATTAAAAAGGTGTATGATGTACTCCACAGATTCTTATTCACTGGAAAAGACCAACTAAAAAAGTCACCAACAAATACAAGAATCAAACCGATATAAAATAGATTGAGCAATTTATCTTTGATATCTGAATTGCTTATTAGTATTGAACCTGCAATTAGGCCAAAAACTCCAGTAATTATTGATGGAATAGTAGTAAGTATACCTTCTGGATCCCATGTTCCTTGCCACATTACACCTGGTAAATAATTTTTATCAATATAATGTGCCATATTTAATTCAGGTACACTTAAATCCGGTTGACCTATTCCAGGTATTGGTATGTACAACATAATAAACCAATAAAGGATTAATGTTATAACAGACAAATACATAAAATATTTTTTATCTATAAACATATATATCATTCCACATAAAAGAAAAACAAATGAAATTCTTTGAAGAACTCCAGTCCACCTTATATTATCAAAGTCAAAAGATGGGAATATCCATAAAAACAAACCAACTAAATAGATTTTAAAAGCTCTCCACATAATTTTTCTGATTGTTTTGTTTCTATCTAACCCTTTTTTATTATTTAACGAGAGAACAATTGAAACACCAACAATAAAAAGAAAGTTAGGGAATATATAGTCTGTAGGGGTTAATCCATTCCAATCTGCATGAAGCAAAGGTGCAAAGACATTATCCCATGACCCAGGTTGATTGACAATTATCATAAAGATTAAAGTCATTCCTCTTAATACATCTATTGATAGAAGTCTGTCTTTCATATATCAAAAGTTAAAAAAAATAATTGATGAATCTAAATTTACTTATCAACTTGAATTGGGTAACCGCCCCTACCCGTATCATCAAATAATCTAAGATTTACAACATCATCTTTATTTAGTTTTACAGGATTATTATAATTTATGCTTTCAATATCAGGTAAAGAACCATCAAGTGTATACTTAATATTTAATCCTGGAAAGACAGAATTAGCATAGAGAGAGTCATTTTTGATAATACCCCCTGGTTTCGGAAGATCATAACTTAATCCACCATAAATATTATCAATAATTGGGAGAACTCTCTGACCTATTGTGTTTGTAAATTTATTCCACTCAAATTCTAAAGTAAATTCTCTCTTAGTTTTATCTGAAATTTTCATCCACTCGGGATCCTGAGACCATGCTTTTTGAGAAAAAACTATGATATTTGGCATGAACATATAATCAAGAATATCCTCATTCCTGATAGTCTCACTCCAAATTTGAGATTGGATACCGATTATATTATCTCTATTACTAGGATTTAACTTTTCAGAGGATTCAATGTATTCTTTTGAAATATTATTTTTTTCAACTCCATATGAATCATTAAAAATATCGAAAACATCCACTGTCCACATATCCTTGTAATCTGCATATCCACTCCATGAAAGTCCAACATTATCTAAATCTTTATCGTCTACCATATCAAAATAAAAGGCACTGGAATTACTCATTACAGTTTTATATCCAAGGTTTGCATATTTATAGATCATATCTTGTCTTCCCTGACCCCAATCGTTTTTCCAAACAAATAATAGGATGTCATCTCCCTTAAAAAAGTCTTTTATTTGAGTTTCAGACTGATTCTTTTCTGTTAATCTTAATAAGATATCATCCCAACCTGTCATGGTTGCATTATATGATAAAAGTTTATCATAAACTCTTCTCTGCATTATTTCATAAAGAGCATTATAATCACCTGCTATTGAGTTCTCTTCCATATACTGATCACATATTGGTGATTTTTGCCATGCTCCGTATGGAAGTTCATCAGCGGCAATTCCAAATTTGTTTAATTCAACTCCTGCTTCCTGATACATAAGGTATATTTCATCGATTACTTTTTCATAAAAAGTAAAAGCACTCTCCCTGCAAATACATGCTATATTGTCATCAAACCCTTGCGCAGAGTAATATTCACTTTCATCATCTGGATCAGACAATAAATATTTTTCAGCTTCTTCCTCATTGCCTTGCTCCATATATTTTTGATACCTAACATCCATTGAAATAATTGCTGATCTCATATGAGATGGATAACTTATTTGAGGTATTATTTTAATATTTCTGTAATCAGCATATTGAAGTATTTCAATAAAGTCAACTTTAGAGAGATAACCAGAACCAGTAGAATTTATATCTGGACCAGAACCATACATAGGTATTAAACTCTCAAATTCATCCTTTGTATATGCTCTTTTTGAGCCTACTTGTGTCAATTCCTCTAAACCAGGAATCTCCAATCTCCACCCCTCATCATCAGTTAACCTAAAATCCAAATGATTTATCTTAAAAAAGGATAAGTATTCTAAAATTTGTTTAATCTTTTCTGGACCATAAAAATTTCTTGAAATATCCAGTAGCATCCCTCTATATAAAAACCTTGGAGAATCGTTAATAATCATATGTTTAAGCATATTGTTCTCAAGACTAGAAACAAGAAAAAGTTGTTTTAAGGACTGTAATCCATATAGTGCTCCTGCTCTACCTGATGCTTGTATTGAAATTTTATTTTTATCTATAGATAATTTATATGATTCTTCTAGTAAACTATCTGTGTATTGAACTGAAATATCAAAATCTTTAGAATTTTTTATATCGATATTAAAATTTTCTGTAAAAAGAGACTTTACTGTATTAACATCAAGATTTAAAGATTCATCAATAAAAACTTTATATTCAGATTTGAGAGAAGACTCTCCATCTAATATTGTTATTTCACTTGGGGTTGGAATGATTATTTCAAGTTTAGATTTATCAATAACATTACCTGGAGCATATAAGTCATAGCGATCTTTAGAAGTGGGTGCATCAAGTTTAGCAATTCCATCTGCATTTTTCCAATTGTAAGTAAACTTTACATCAAATATTTCATTATTTGATACTATGAAACCACCAACTGGAAGATCTGATATTCTACTAACTATTCCTGATTGGTTGAAGTCTATACTAATAGAATCATTTGATTTTAAATCATAATCTTTACCAAATGATAAGATGTTGTATGATTGACCAGCAACATATTCATATTTTAGGTTTTCAGGGATAGATTCATTATTTACTATTGAACTCTGTTGATTCCAGTGTAATGACCAAACAGAGTCAAAATCAAGATTAGTTGAATTTAATATGGAGAGACTAACATCAAAGTTCCAATCATTCATCTTCTTGATCTCATAAACTACTTCTATTTCTTTAGATTGCATACTACATGAAAGCATAAAAAGAGAAGCTATAAAGAGAAAGAATCTGTGAAACACTTAGTTACTTTATTTTGGTAAACTCTATTAGATCATCATTCTTAGCTGAAATAATAAATTGATCATTGTTTAAGGTAATAAACTCCATGTCTTTAACATCACCATTAATAAAAAGTCCACTTTTTTGAGTAGATACCGCCTCAAAGCCTGAACCAGGAGTATATTTTAAATAAACACCGACACTTCCATCATTTCTAGGAGTCTCAACTTCAGAATTAAACATATTACCAGAGACTATAATATCTTTATAACCATCTTTATCAATATCGCTTGATAGAATTTTATTAATTGAAGAAAGTTGAGCTAAAACAGGTAGCTTGTTCATAACAAATGAGTTGCCAGTATTTTCTAAATAAACAGATGAAAAAGTTTTAGTAAAATAATGAAGAGAATTTTCTAAATCAGGTTCAGTATACACATCTTCTAAAGTAGCGATTGAGAAAGCATCATAATCCTGAAATTTTGTTTTAATAGCAGGTATTTGATCTGATGAACATTGTCTTCCTCTAAGAGGATATTGCTCTCCATCACTATAATAACTAAGGACTATGTCTCCACTGTTATTCTTATCAAAATCATTATAAAAAATATCAAATGTCTCATCACCAGAGGCTTGATATTTATAATTATTTCCAAGATTTCCAATTACTAAATCCATATCTCCATCATTATCAAAATCTTCAGAAATTATATCATACCACCAACCTCTAGTGGAATCTACATCAATTAGAGAAGTATCCTCAGAAAATTTTCCCTCCATATTCTTATAGAATTTAATTGGAGTCCACTCCCCAACAACAACTAAATCTTCCCATCCATCATTGTTATAGTCAGTCCAAACTGATGATGTAACTAAACCTATTTCTTTAAAAGAAAAAATAGACTCATCCGTATTTTTAAATTTTATTCCATTTGCATCTGAGATGTTTTCAAGCAAAAAACTTTCAGCTGGCAGGGGATAACTACCCGGAACTACTCTTCCACCAACAAATAAGTCTATATCTCCATCTTTATCAAAATCTGCAGATGAAACCCTCATTCCACTAGAGAAATTATCAGGTAATGAACTATTATTATAATTAAATGAACCATTACCGTTATTAATATATAATCTATCTTTTAATATGGGAGTGTTTGGTTCAAATTCATTTCCACCTGAAACTACATAAAGGTCATTATCTCCATCATTATCAAAATCTTCAAGAATCATATCCATATCCTCATATTTAGCATGTTCTTTAGAAAATGAAAAACTTTTACTGTAGAATGATCCATCTGATTTCTGTAAATAAAATGCAGTTGGTTGATCTTTTGCTCCCCCAATAACAAAGTCCTCTATTTTATCTCCATTAATATCACCAATCGCTATACCTGGTCCCAATCTTGAGTTTTCATGAGGAAGAAGAACCTCATTTATGTAATCATTATACTCATTTTCATCATGTTTATGCTTAACAACCTCAACATTTTCAAAATATAGGTTTGATTTACCAGTATCTGATTTAATTTGGGGTTTGGAGTTTAATATATCAAATTCAATTGTAGAATTTATTTTAAGATCTTTCAGCTCTTCTAAATTACCATTTGGCCAAACAACCTTTATTGATTTTATTAACTCATCATTGCCTAGTCCAAAATTAAGATATGGAGAAACAGAGGATTGAAATCCTCTTGACATTGTAAGTTCTTGCATCTGAGTAGAATTTTCAGTCTCAATATATACCCTACTATCAACTCCAAACATATTACCTCCATCCCCTTTAAGTTTAACCCTTACAAAATTATTATTAGAATTGTTTTTATAAATTTGAGATTCTTGGTCTACGTTATTAACAATAATCTCTAGATCACCGTCATTATCCAGATCAGCATAAGTTGCACCATTAGAGAAGTTTTTATCATCTAAGCCCCAATCGATAGATACATCAGTAAAAGTGAGATCCTTATTATTTTTAAATGCAAAATTTGATATAGCCTCAGAAGGTATTTGATTTGTGTAGTATAATAGACTATCCTTAGACATAGGTCTTAAACTAATTTCGTTGAAGAAATCTTTATTATTTATCTCTCTTCTAGTTCCATTTGAAATAAATAAATCTTTCCAACCATCATTATCGAAATCAGCAAGAAGAGGTCCCCAACTCCAATCGGTAGATGATATACCAGAAAGTCTAGATATGTTACTAAAAAAAGGTTTATCACCCTCAATACGTCTATTTAACTGTAGTGTATTATGCATATACTGATAATGAAATCCATAATTAACCGTACTCCAAAATAGATCTGGATTCATACTAGCCATATTAGCCTTAGATCTTCTGTTATCTTTAGCATCCATATCTACTTGAATGTAGTCTAGATATTGATCATTATTAAAGTCTGCAATATCAACTCCCATTCCATAAAAAGATGTTTGATTTGTTGATTCTTTAACCACGTCAGTAAAAGTTCCATCACCATTATTCATATACATAAAATCTGGTGAACTAAAATCATTTGATATATATATATCAGGAAATGAATCATTGTTTAAATCCCCAACAGTTGCGCTTAATGTTAGCCCATAAGTTCTAAGTCCAGCATCTTCTGTAACCCTTGTAAATAACGAACCATCATTTCTGTATAAGTTATCAGTCTCATAATCCTTTGGATTTTGCATTTTAAACAAATAATAACTACTTGGCGCATCAAAAGGTGTCATTGGATAATTGGCTACATAAAGGTCTAAATCTCCATCTTTATCATAATCAAAAAATGTAGCTTGGACACTATTACCGATATCATCTATTCCATATTCATTAGCACTTTCAGTAAAAGTGTTATCTCCATTATTTATGTATAATTCATTGTTTTTTATCCCATCTAATCCAGAAACAGAGACATATATATCTAAATAGCCATCATTATTAATATCAACCATAGTTGAGCCTGTATACCATTTATCATCACCTCCAACTCCAGCATAAGATGTTATATCGTCAAATTCAAGATTTCCTTTGTTTAGATAAAGTCTATTCTCAGCCATATTTCCTGTAAAGAAAATATCATCTAGGTTGTCATTGTTTATATCACCAACTGATACACCACCTCCCATATATATATAAGGGTACGTGAAATAGTTTAAAGAATTATCTTCATTTAGTTTATTAACAAAATCAACTCCAGTTTTATCACTGGTAAGAAGAGTAAATTGTTTATTATAAGAGGTGTTATCACATGACGCAAACACAAATAATAAACCAAAAACAAATAAAAGTAGGTTTAATTTTTTCATGATATAAATTTAAAAAAAAACAGGATGAAAATTAAATCATCCTGTTTTAAAAATTTAGCTTTTAAAATTGATTAAAATCCTGGATTTTGTGTAAGATTTCCCTCAGATGTATCAATTGCATTTAAAGGAATTGGCAACATCATGTGCTTAGATTGAGGAGCTTGAGACTTTGTACCATAGTTAGCAATAGTTCTAGATTCATTTGCAATGTATGCATTCATAACATTGACAAAGTTACCCCATCTTCTGAGATCAAAAAGTCTATGACCTTCCATACCTAGCTCTAATCTTCTTTCAAATCTTACAGCTTTTCTTGCAACAGCAGCATCTGTCCATGAAGAGTTGTATGTATCAATCACATAATTAGGTGAAGAGTCAGCGCGAGTTGTATTAACAGCTCTTTGTCTAACTTGATTAACATATCCTCTTGCTTTTTCTAAATTACCTGTTTCAACAGCAGCTTCAGCAGCCATAAGAAGAACATCAGCATATCTAATAATATGATAATTAATACCTGATCTTTGTTCTCCCCAACCACCTGCACCGATGTTTGTGTCATCTCCTGCAGTATAGAAATTCTTTTTTCCTACAAATGGTCCTGAAATATCACCAAAAGCAGCTCTTACATTATCTTTACCCTCATTTGGACCATATCCATTTAGATCAATACCTCTTCTACCAACAGTAAAATCGATTCTAGGATCAAGTGGGCCTGTATGTGGAGTATGCGCTTCATTAGAATTTACACCATAATCATTAGCAATATCAGTTTGATTAAAAGTATCTAACATTGGTAAACCACCTTCTGTTTTAAATGCATTTGCAAGATCAATAGTTGGTTGATAGAATCCACAACATAATCCCGCACGGATATTAAAATTAAGGGTTCCACCTAAATTTCCTTGTAGAGAAAGACCACCTGAAGCAGAAAACTGAATTGCAAAAATAGCCTCTGGGCCATTTTCTCCATCTGATCTAAAGTTAGAAAAATAATCAGTTGCTAAAGCATAGTCACCAGAATTAATTACAGATTCAAGATTACCCAATGCGTCAGCAAATTTATTTTGATATAACTGTACTTTACCTAAGTAAGCTTTTGCTGAAGAAACAATTGGTCTTCCAGCCTCATTATATGAACCACCTCTTGAAGAAGGAAGGTTATTAACAGCAAAATCAAGATCAGATTCAATCTGAGACCATAGTGGACCAGAATTAGGCTGATTAAATTCGTTGGCAGCATAGTTTTCTTCAGAAACGTAAGGAACATTACCCCACATTCTAGTTAACTCAAAGTTGTAATGTGCTCTTAAAAATTTAGCTTGAGCATGTTCAACATCAAAATCAGATGGATTATCTGAGCTAGAAATTAAATCAATTACACCATTAGCTCTATTTACACCAGCAAATAAAGCTTGCCACTTACCTTCAAAATAAGGATTGGTTGTTCCCCAATCAAAAATTTCGATAGCGTATAGGTCAGCTTGATCACCATCGGTAGAACCTTTGTGAGCATCATCTGAAATTACATCCAACCACCAGTTATCACCACTTTTAGTCCAGTCAGAACCTGGTCCACCATTTCTAATTCCGTCAAGAACAGAATAAGTACCAGTAAGAAGTAAGTCAACACCTGTAGCATTTTGAAGTGAAGCATCACTCAAAGATCCAACAGGGTCAATATCAGTAAAGTCCTCCGAACAAGAAACTATTACTGAGAATGTCATTAATAATATTAGTATTTTTTTCATTTTATTATAATTAAATTATGGGGTTAAAATTTAAGGTTAATACCTATGGAGTTAGAACTAGCAGTGGGATACTGTGTTCTATAAACACCAATATCTAAAGCTCCATATGTTGGTATTTCAGGATCAATACCTGAATATTCAGTTATAGTGAATAAGTTCTTTCCACTATAAAAGATTCTAGCACTTGAGGCACCTATCTTAGAAGCAATTGCATCAGACAAGTTATATCCAAGTTGTAAAGTTCTCATTCTAATAAAAGATCCATCTTCTATAAAGAATGAATTATTTACAGCAAATTCATTATTTTGAATATTAGCACTAAGAGCAGGAAACTCTGCATCTGGATTAGATGGGCTCCATGAATCTACTAATTCAGCACGTCTGTTACCATCAAAGAATAACGGGGACATACTGTAAATTTTTGTAAAATCAAGAAGTTCATTACCTAATTGTCCTGTTAAGTATGCTGTAAGATCCCAGTTTTTATATGCAAATGAGAAATTTAAACCAAATGTAAAATCTGGATGTGGATCACCAAGTTTAGTTCTATCACTATCATTAATGATTCCATCACCATTTATATCTTCATATTTATATCTTCCAGGAGCAGCACCGTCTTGTGAAGCGTGAGCAGCAACTTCTGCATCATTTTGGAAAATACCTAGAACTTTTCTTCCATAGAAGTAAGAAATTGGTTCACCTGGAGAAGTTCTTGTAAAGTTGATTCCTCTATCAGTAGCTCCAGAATAAAATTCACCAATTAATTCAACCATTTCAGTTTTATACTTTCCAATTTCTGCTGAAATAGAATATGTTAAACCACCATCTGTTACATCATCATATGATAATGATAAATCGAAACCAGTTGTTTCCATAGAACCAAGGTTAACATATGGTGCACCTGCATCTATTGCGGTACTACTAATTTTGTTAGTATCTTGAGCTACAAGATCAACAGTCTCATTTTTAAATACATCAATAGTTGCTTGAAGTTTATTGTCTAAAAATGCCATATCTAAAGCGAAGTTAGTAGCAATTGTAGTTTCCCAAGTAAGGTTTGGATTACCTTTCGACTGAACATAAGCACCAAAAGTTGTAGTTCCACTTCCATTAAAAGCATAAGATGCGACACCCTCAGAAATAGTAGAAATATTAACATCTAAATTAGATCCTCCAATATCTTCTCTTCCCATTTCACCATATGATGCTCTTACTTTTAAAACATCAAATACATTACTTTCAAACCAGTCTTCAGAAGAAACTAGCCAACCTAGACTTACAGAAGGGAATATAGCATCAGCCTGAGCCTGAGCAAATCTTGAAGTATCATCCTGTCTTACAGTTGCAGTTGCAAAGTATTTACCACCATACGACCAGTTAGCAGTTGCAAGTAAAGAGAATATAGATGACGAATTATCACTTGCATAATTAACTACAGGAGAACCTGCACCAACACTTAGAAGGTAATAAGAAGGATCTTCAAATAACATGTCCCCTACTTGAATTTGGTGACCTTTGAAGTTTCTCTTTATAGCCTCAGTTCCAATTAGAATATCTAAAGTATGATCGCCAAACGAGTTCTTATAATTAAGTGTGTTAAATACATTCCATTCATCTTGTCTAAAACTTTGTTCTTGTAGATAGTTATTATTTATTTTACCATCTCCTCTTTCAGGAGTTTTTGCTACAAAGTTTCTTTGATTAAAATCTCTCATCGTAATACCTGCACTAAATTTATAAGTAAGGTTTTCAGTAATATTTAAGTTAGCATAAAAATCCGCAATAACTCTTAAGTTCTTGTTATAGTTATTTCTAGCACGATATAAATCAGCTACAGGGTTTTGATCATTACTAAGACCTGTAGAGTTAGAGTATGTTCCAGAAAAGTTTCCGTTTGTATCATATACTGGAACTAATGGAGAAGCTTGAGAAGCATAATTAACAGCATCACCAACACCATATTGTTCTTTATCATATGTTGCGTTAATTTTTTGACCAATTGTTAAACTCTTTCCTATTTTAAGTTCTGAATTAAGTCTTGCTGAAAGACTTTCAAAACCAGTATAATTTAATACACCTTCCGTATCTCTATAGTTTAAAGACATTCTGTATCTTCCTTGCTCGCCACCACCAGAAGCAGCAAGACTAGCTTGATAACTTGTAGCTGCTTGAGAAATTTCATCCATCCAGTCAGTTCCACCAGGAGTTACTTGAGCACCACCTTCACCATATTCAGCAGGATAAGGAATATTCAAAAAGTTAGGAATAATAGGAATAGATCCACTTCCATACTGAGGATGACTTGGAGATTGACCATCATTTAATCTACTCTGCCATATCATATCAGCATGTTGTTGAAGATTCATATTCTTAGGATAAGGCATAATTTCACTAACTGTCATTAATGCACTAACTTCAAGAGTATTTTCAGTATTATATTCTCCAGTTTTTGTTGTAACAACAATAACACCATTAGATGCACGAGCACCATAAATAGCAGCAGCACCATCCTTAAGAACACTAATGTTTTCGATATCATTAGGATTAATGTCTCTTAATACATTTGCATCAGTAGTTTGAACTCCATCTACAACGTACAATGGATCATTACCATTAGTAGAGGAATAACCTCTTACTCTTACAACAGGAGCAGCACCAGCTGCACCATTTGAAATTACAGTAACACCAGCAACTCTACCTTGAAGAGCTTCAGCAATATTAGTTACAGGAGCTTTGAATGCTTCATCGACGTCAACTGTTCCAATTGCTCCAGATAATGATCTTCTAGACTGGGTTTGATAACCAGAAACTACTACTTCATCAAGAATATCAATACTTTGTGAAAGTGATATATTAATCTGTGTTTGGTTGCCAACTGTAATTGTTTGAGAAGAAAATCCCAAACTTGAAAATGTCAACTGATCTCCAGCTGACGCATTTATTTGATAATTACCATTAAAGTCAGTTACAACTCCAACATTAGACCCCTGAACAACAATAGTTGCTCCAGGAATAGGATTGTTGCTTTCATCAGAAACAATACCAGATATTGAATCTTGAGAGAAAGCTAGACTTGTTGATAACATCAAAGTTGCTAAAAAAAGCTTTTTCATGTTAATTTAGTTTAGTTTATAAACGCAATTTAAGTTAAAAAATTGTTAATAAGAAAGAAAAAAGTATTAATAATTATCAACTATCCACAATTAATTAACAAAAATTATGAATATAGCAATTGAAGTATTAACGAGGGTTATGTTATAAATAGTTACTTTCCAGTAAGTTAAAAATGTCTTAGAAATTAATATTTAAGTATAAATTAATTTTAAATAAGCACAAAATTTGTCGATTTATATAAAATCTCTCAAATCTTGAATTGTTGTATATTGTAATTACTGATTGTAAAATAAAAATAAGTGGACTTTAACAATAACATTAATATTAATCTCCATAATATTAATCTCCATAATTTATCGTTTTTGACCAAAATATGGTTAATCTTGTTGTTTATAACAATCAGCATATTAAGTTTAAAAAATTAGAATATGGAATGGTATGTAAAAAACAGAAAAGTAATTTTAATTATA
>ERZ802819.1930-NODE-1930-length-12215-cov-8.65082_pt1 | contig 12215 bp, 12 predicted proteins | sample MGYA00345647_ERZ802819 | MGnify/ENA primary metagenome ERZ802819 (study PRJEB30503, sample SAMEA104212355) | marine metagenome | biome: Westerlies Biome; feature: [SRF] surface water layer (ENVO:00010504) within the epipelagic zone...; material: water... | reverse complement strand
TGATGTTCTTTATTCGATTTTTTAATTTATGATTACTCATTAAATTTTATTATTCATGTTGCCATTGAAGTGATCAATGTTTAATGTGACATCTTCTATTTCTTTTAGAACTTCACTTAAGTATGGATCTTGATTAGATTCTGAAGTATCAACATTTCTACTATTACTTACTTCATTTTCCATTCTTGCAGCTTCTTCAATAATTGCGTCTTTTAGCGTGTCAAATTCTTTTTTAATTTTTTCTGGGACATCTTGTGCAATATTTGAGGCTTCTTCAATTTTTTCTACGACTATTTTGTTTAATTTTTCAGTTACCTTTTTAATAGCTGCTTTTAAAAGATAATCAGAATTCGTCATAAATAATATTTAAAGCCTTTAAGCAATTCACAACTTTCATTTATCTAATCATAGATCAATTGAGAACAAATCTGTTAATTGATTTCCTTTTTAATTTATCTATTCTTATTTTTCCTATGTAAGTTTGTATCTATATTATGCTTTTTTCTTTTTTATCTCTTAACTTATATTTATGTAAAAAGGTTAGAAATTTTAGTAGTATATTTTTCTACCCAAAAACTCATCTAATTATTGATTAAAAGGAGTTTTATTAAATTGGAAATTATTGAAACAGATGTTGCTATTATTGGAGGTGGTCCAGCTGGATGTACCTGTGCATTATATACATCTCGTTCTAACTTAAACACTGTCATAATAGATAAAAATCCATCTGTAGGAGCTTTAGCAATTACTCACCAAATAGCTAATTATCCAGGAGTTCCTGTAGATATTAGTGGCGAAAAATTGCTTACATTAATGAGAGAACAAGCTGTTCAATATGGAACTGACTATAGAAGAGCTCAAGTTTTTGGTATTGATGTAGCAGAAGATTGGAAGACTGTTTATACACCGGAAGGAACTTTTAAAGCTAAAGCACTCGTACTTGCAAGTGGGGCTATGGGGAGACCTGCTTCTTTTAAAGGAGAAGCAGATTTCTTAGGAAAGGGTGTAAGTTATTGTGCTACATGTGATGGTGCTTTTTATAAAAATAGAGAAGTTGCAGTTGTTGGTGCTAATAAAGAAGCAATTGAGGAAGCTACTGTTCTTACTAAATTTGCTTCAACGGTACATTGGATTACATCCAGTGATCCAAAATCAGATAATGAGGAAGCTATGGAATTAATGGATAGCTCTAATATTAAACATTGGAGTAGAACGAGATTATTAGAAATAAAAGGAAATGATATGGGAGTTAATGGGGTTGTTGTTAAGAATAAACAAGAAGAAGGGCCTATTAATCTTGATTTAGATGGAGTCTTTGTATACATGAGTGGTTCGAAGCCAATCACTGATTTTTTAGGAGATCAAATTGCTTTAAAGGAAGATGGAGGAGTAATTGTTGATGATTTTATGTCTACCAATTCTGATGGTGTCTGGGCTATTGGTGATATAAGAAATACACCTTTCAAGCAGGCGGTTGTCGCAGCATCAGATGGATGCATAGCAGCCATGTCTATTGACCGCTATCTAAATAGTAGAAAAAATATAAGAGTAGATTGGATACACTCTTAAAGAGTTTATAAAATAATTAATTTCATAAAGGCGTTGCTTCTGAGATATAAGCTACTCCACCGTAATAACTTAGATCAGACTTAATATTGTCACGCATTTGATCAATTAATTCTTGCTCACAGAAAACTATCACATGAGCATTTGAGCCTAACCCAGTAAATTCCATATCTTCAGTAACAACTCTTTCTGGACCTCTCCCAGTTGCATGTTTCATTACTGTATATCCTGGGACATTAGCTTTCTCTAGTGTATTGATAATTGCATCAAGCTCTCTTTCACTAAAAATTAAATCTAATCTTTTCATTTTTTACAACGGGGCAATTGGGATAATTTTATTTACTAAACTCATATAGATTGGGATGCCTAGAACTATATTGAACGGAAAAGTCAAACCTAATGTCGTAGATATATAGTAACTTGATCGTGCTTCTGGGACAGTCATCCTCATTGCTGCTGGTACAGCTAAATACGAGGCACTTGCACATAAAACCACAAATAAAAGTGCATTTCCAGGTCCTAGAGATAAAAATCTTGCAACGAAAACACCTATAAAAGCATTAAATAATGGCATGAAGATTGCAAATCCAATTAAATATGAACCCGCATTCTTCAACCTTGGTAGTCTTTGAGCTGCAACTATTCCCATGTCTAAAAGGAAAAAGCATTCTGCTCCATAAAAAAGTTGTCCAGTAAAAGGTTCCATTTTTGAAATGGCTGCGGGATTACTGAAAGCCGTAAGAAAACCAACAATTAAACTTGATAGTAATAAATAAACTGATCCATTTAAAAGAGACTCATGCAATATGGAGCTAAGATGCATTTTTCTTGAATTGGGTCTATTTTTAGGAGCTGCAAATTTTACTAGTAATAAGCCTACAATGATTGCCGGAGACTCCATTAAAGCTAAAGCCCCGACCATGAATCCATCGAAGTCTATACTCTGACTTTCTAAGAAACTTTCTGCTGAGATAAAAGTTACAGCACTGATAGATCCATATGCAGCTGCAATAGCTGCTGAGTTAAAAACATCAAACTTGTATCTTAAGATAAAGAATCCAATCAGTGGAATTATTAACGACATCATTATCGCTGCACCTAATGTTGGTAAAACCTGATCAGTAAAACCACTTTTCTGTATTTCAATTCCTCCTTTAAAGCCAATTGCCAAAAGTAAGTATAAAGAAAAAAGTTTAGGTAAAGGAGCAGGTATTTCTAGGTCAGATTTAAAAAATATAGAAATTGCTCCAATTAAAAAAAACAGTACAGGAGGAGCTAATACATTTTGTAATATGGGATTTATTTCCATAAATTATTAGGCTAATTCATTTAAAGCAGCTTCTAAAGCTTCTTTCCTTGTCTCAATTATTCCATCAACCCCAAATTTGGATAATCTTTCTTTAACTTTTTCATTAGCTCCAGCTACAAATGCTTTTCTAGAATTATTTTTAGCTTCTTGCATCATATCTTCAATTGCAAGTGTAGCTGTCACTCCAACTCTAGGAACATCAGTGATATCTAAAATTAAAATTTTATAGTTTCTTACTAACATCATTCTCTCAGTAATACCTTTTGCTGCACCAAAACTTAGTGGGCCTTTTAGTCTAAATAACATTACTTCTCCAGAACATCTATCAAGAAGAGCTTTTTCATCAGAGGGTAAAAGATTTTTACTTTGCTCATTATCCTTAGATAAAGGATTATCCTGATCCATTCCTTCTAATTGCGTTTCAGTTATTGAATCAATAGTTAGCATATTTGCAATAAATACTCCAACTAATACTGCCCATATTAAATCCCAAAAAACTGTCATTAGTAATACACCGTACATAACAACTGCAGTTTTAAGAGATAATTTATGAGCTCTTCTCAAGAATCCCCAGTCAATAATATCCAAACCTACTTTGATAAGAATGCCTGCTAAAAGAGCTGTAGGTATTTGCTCTGCTAATGGTCCAGCACCTACTAAAACTATTAATAGAACTAATGAATGAACCATTCCTGAAATAGGAGTAGAGCCTCCAGATTTAACATTTATAACAGTTCTCATTGTCGCCCCCGCTCCAGGTAAACCTGAAAATAGTCCAGCTATAGCATTTCCTATTCCTTGGCCAATTAATTCTCTATCAGAATTATGTCTTGTTTGAGAAATATTATCTGCAACTAGAGAGGTGAGTAAAGAGTCAATAGCTCCAAGAACTGCCAGAACTAAGCCAGCTTTGAAAATGATAGGAAAGTATTGATTAAAGCTTGGAAAGCTTAGAGATGGCACTCCTCTAGGTATTTCACCAATTCTGTCTAATGCACCATCGCCAAAAATTAAAATTGATAGTGGGGTGACTATTAATAAGGCTAGAAGAGGGGAGGGTACCCATTGGCTAATTTTTCTAGGTGTTAGAAATACTATGCCTAGTGTCATTATTGCCACACCAATAGCAGCTCCATTCGGTTGGAAATTAGAAAAAACAGTTGATAAAGACTCGACTACGCCTCCTCGGGTACTTATTCCCAATAGTGGACCAATCTGAAGAGCAATTATTATCACTCCTATGCCAGACATAAATCCGGAGACCACGGAATATGGAACAAGCGTTATATATTTACCAAGCTTTAAAATTCCAAACAATATTTGTAATAATCCTCCAATTACTACTGCAGCCATGACTAAAGGTAAAATTTGACCTGCCGAAAGATCTCTTGGTACACCAACAGCTGCTAAACCTGCGACAACTCCTGCGACTGTTACGCTCATTGGACCAGTCGGACCACTAACTTGAGCGGGGGTTCCCCCAAATAAAGCTGCTAAAAAACCAACAACAACTGCTCCATATAAACCGTAAATTGCACCCCCAGGTCCTAAGGCTGCGTTTCCAAAAGCAAGTGCAAGAGGTAAAGCTACTACTGCAGCTGTTATTCCTCCTAAAATATCACCCCTTATATTCTTAAGATTAAATCCATTAATTATTTCCAAAGAAAATCTCCTTAAATAAATACATTAACTAGAAGATATTATCTCTTTATGTCCAAAATTTGTTAAAAAATTAAATTTGTGAAAAATATATCAACAACATTTAAAAAAATTTTAAGTACATTAGGTTAATTTTCCTGAACAAAAAAGGATTTTGGTTATTTGTTATGGAAGTCAAGAGACTATCGTATTAGTTAAATAATTACTTTTAACTTCAAAATATTCAAATGAATTTGATCATTCGCCCTAGAAGATTGAGAAGGACAGACGCAATAAGGGAAATGGTAAGAGAAAACCACCTGCATCCTGAAGATTTTATATATCCATTGTTTATTCACGAAAAGGATTTCCAAGAAGAAATATCTGCAATGCCTGGTATTTATAGATGGGACATGAATGGATTAATTAAGGAAGTTTCTAGAGCCTGGGAATTAGGTATTAGATGTATTGTACTTTTTCCAAAAATTGACGATAGTTTAAAAACAGAAGATGGATCAGAATGTTTCAATGAAGCTGGTTTAATACCTAAGGCTATTCGAATGTTAAAAAAAGAGATACCTGAGATGGCAATTATGACTGATGTTGCCTTAGATCCCTATTCATGTGATGGACATGATGGCTTGGTTGATGAAAATGGAAAAATATTGAATGATGAAACCATTGAGATTCTGAAAAAACAGGCTATTACCCAAGCAAGAGCGGGAGCAGATTTTATTGGTCCAAGTGACATGATGGATGGGAGAGTTGGAGCTATAAGAACTGCTTTGGATATTGAGGGATTTAGCGATGTGGGAATTATTAGCTATACCGCAAAATTTTCATCTGCTTATTATGGTCCTTTTAGAACAGCATTAGATTCTGCCCCGAAAGAGAATAATAGGAAAATAATTCCAGATAATAAATCAACATATCAAATGGATCCTGCTAACTCGAAGGAGGCTTTAATTGAATCGGCATTAGATCAATATGAGGGTGCAGATATTTTGATGGTTAAGCCTGGTGTCTCTTATCTAGACATAGTTTATCGGCTGAGTACTTTTTCAAATAAACCAATAGCTGCTTATAACGTGAGTGGAGAATATTCAATGGTAAAGGCTGCTGCTATGAAAAATTGGATTAATGAAAAGGATATTGTTTTAGAAACATTGCTTAGTTTCAAAAGAGCAGGGGCAAAATTAATACTCACCTATCATGCTTGTGATGCATCAAAATGGTTGAATGAGAAGTAAAAACTCATTAAAATTAAAAAATTTGTTTATTCTTAAATAAATATTATTCATTATTTTGCTTTTAAAAGGTTCAAAAGGTGTCCAAAGAATCGGACATATTGCACTTAGAGTAGAAAATCTCGATAGAGCTAAGTCTTTTTATTTGAACTTAGGTATGCAATTAATTTGGGATGATAAAGATTGGTGCTATCTGGAGGCTGGTAAAGGAAAAGATGGACTTGCTTTATTGGGGCCTAGTTATAAAGCAGCTGGTCCACATTTTGCTTTTCATTTTGAAGAAAAAAAGGAAGTAGAAAATATTTATTCAGATTTAAAAAAATCTGGAGTGAAAGTTGCACCTATTCATGAACATCGAGATGGAACAGCTTCTTTTTATATGCAAGATACCGAAGGTAACTGGCTTGAAATGCTTTATGTTCCTGCCGGTGGGATTAAATCAAATATTTGATTATTTCAATTGAATGATAGAGAAAAGTTATTATAAAAATTCATCCGCTCATAGATCACTTTCAGAAGAATCTATAAGACTTTTAGAGTGGGACAATTTAAAAACTCAACTTTCCTCTTTTGCCTCCACAAAAATGGGAGAAAATGCAATATTAGAGTTTGACATTCCAACTGATTATGAAATTTCAAGAAGACTATTGCAAGAAACTATCGAAATAAATGAGTTAGAAAAGAACTTAGATAAATCGATTAGTTTTTCAGGTGTATTTGACATAAGTAAAAATATTGAGATTTGTTCAAAAGGAGGAGTTATTAGTTCTTCTGAACTATTAGAAATAGCTGAAACAATATCTGCGGCAAAAGATTTAAAAAAAATACTTTTAGATTTTGAGCAAAGACCTTTTATTTCTTCTTTTTTAAATCGTTTAATTGATCATAATCAGATTGAGAAAATTTTAAAAATTGGTATTGAATCAAATGGTAGAATTTCTGATCGAGCAAGTCAGAAATTAGCAAAACTTAGGCAAGAATTATTATCTAAGAAATCAGAAAGAAGGATATTAGTAGATAAATTTATTCAAAAAAATACTAATTATATTCAAGATAATATTATTGGGGATAGATATGGGAGACCTGTTTTAGCTATTAAGGTACAATTTGCTGAGAAATTTAAAGGTATAATTCATGATTCCTCTGCATCAGGGAATACCATATATTTGGAGCCAGAATCTATAGTATTTAAGGGTAATAAAATTGCTTCTATGGAAGCGAGAGTAGCAGGAGAAGAATTTAAATTATTAAAAGAATGGTCGCAAATTATTCGTGATAATGATAAAAGCCTTATTGACATGTCAGATATTCTATTGAGAACTGAACATGCTCTTACACGTTCAAGATATTCAAATTGGATTGGAGGTTATGCTCCAATTGTTGAAAATAATCCAATAGTTAAATTAATAGGTTTTTCCCATCCTCTTTTGATTTGGGAAAATAAAAAAAAAGAAGCTCCCAAACCAGTATCTATAGATTTTCATATAAATAGAAATACTAAGGTAGTAGCCATAACGGGTCCTAATACTGGAGGCAAAACTGTTGCTTTAAAAGGTCTTGGAATAGCATTATTGATGGCTAGATCAGGATTATTTATTCCATCAATAAAGAATCCAATTATCCCTTTTTGTCCAAATATATTTGTGGATATTGGTGATGATCAATCCTTAGAGGGAAATTTATCTACTTTCAGTGGCCATATTTTGCGTATTAGAAATATTCTGGAATCTCTTAATAATAAAAAGGGGCTATCAGTTGTTTTATTAGATGAAATAGGATCTGGGACTGATCCTTCTGAAGGTACCGCTCTTGCAATTGCATTACTAAAAGAATTCGCAACCCTATCTGATCTCACTCTAGCTACAACTCATTATGGTGATATAAAAGCTTTGAAATATAGTGACAATAGATTCGAAAATGTTTCAGTTGCTTTTGATGAAGAATCATTCAAGCCAAAGTACACCCTGAATTGGGGAATACCTGGAAGAAGCAATGCCTTATCAATTTCAAGGAGAATTGGGATTGATGAAAAAATACTTAATGAAGCTGCTAATTATTTAAAACCGAAAGAAGTTGAAAATATAAATAATATTATTAAAGGGCTAGAAGATGAGAGGATAAAGCAACAAAATTCGGCAGAAGAGGCTGCTGAACTTATAGCTAGAACAGAAATATTACATGATGAAATAAAGAATAATTATGAATTTCAAAAAATTAATGCTGAAAAAATTCAGGAAAGCGAAAGACAAAAATTATCAAAACATATTAGAGCAGCTAAAAAAGAGGTTATTAATTTGATTAAGAAATTAAAAGACCAAAATGCAAATGGAGAAGATTCTAGATTAATTGGAATTAGGCTTAAAGAGATTGAGACGGAACATTTAATTCAAACAAATATCAATAAAGAAATTTCTTGGACTCCTAAAATAGGAGATTTTATAAAAATTAAAAGTTTAAATAGTACTGGTCAAATATTAGATATAGATCAAAAAGCTAGATCTTTCGAGGTTAAATGTGGATCATTTAGAAGTACATTATTAATTAATGAATTTGAAGGTCTTAATGGGGAAAAACCCAATTTCAAAAACTCTAAAATTCAAATAAATTCTGTAAGAGAAGATTTTTCTTTTTCTAAAATTAGAACAAGTAAAAATACCATCGACGTTAGGGGTATGAGAGTTCATGAGGCAGAAATAATAATTGAGGAAAAAATTAGAAAGTTTCATGGACCGCTTTGGATAGTTCATGGAATTGGAACTGGAAAATTAAAAAAAGGATTACGTATTTGGTTATCTAGTTTGCCTTATGTCGATAAAGTTGAAGATGCAGCAAATAATGAAGGAGGTACTGGTTGCAGTATTGCGTGGATAAAATAAAATCTATAAGTATCTATAAAAAAATCATTCAAAAAACTTTTAAGTGCAATTTATTGATCAAGCAAACATTATTCTCAAAGCTGGTAAAGGCGGCAATGGAATAGTTTCATTTAGAAGAGAAAAATTTGTTCCGGCTGGTGGCCCTTCAGGAGGTAATGGAGGTAAGGGTGGTTCAATAATCCTTATCGCTGATAATAATCTTCAAACACTTTTGGATTTTAAATTTAATAGAGAAATATTTGCTAAAGATGGTTTCAAAGGAGGTCCAAACAAAAGATCTGGGGCTTCAGGGGACAATACAATCCTAAAAGTTCCTTGTGGTACAGAAATCAGAGATTTTAATACTGGTATTATTTTGGGTGATTTAACTGAGGATAAGCAAAGTTTAACTATTGCCCATGGCGGCAGAGGTGGACATGGTAATGCATATTACTTAAGTAATCAAAATAGGGCTCCGGAATCTTTCACTGAGGGCAAAGAAGGAGAGATATGGGAGGTTCAATTAGAATTAAAACTTCTTGCTGAAGTAGGTATTATAGGTCTTCCTAATGCTGGGAAGAGTACTTTAATTTCTGTTTTATCATCAGCAAGACCAAAAATCGCAAACTACCCTTTTACAACTTTGATACCTAATTTAGGTGTAGTAAGAAAAGCTGATGGGAATGGGTGCCTTTTTGCCGATATCCCTGGTTTAATATCTGGAGCCGCTGAAGGAGTAGGATTGGGACATGATTTTTTAAGACATATACAAAGAACTAAAATAATTATTCATTTGATTGATTCAATTGCTGAAAATCCTATTCATGATTTCGAGATAATTGAGAAAGAATTAAAAAGATATGGAAATGGGCTTTTAAATAAAAAAAGAATAGTTGTACTTAATAAGATGGAACTTGTAGATGAAAATTATTTGCAAACAATTACAAAAAAGTTAGAAAATTTATCTAAGAAAAAAGTTTTAGTTATTTCTTCATCTTTACGAAAAGGTTTATCTCCACTACTTTCTGAGGTTTGGAAGCGAATTTAATTTTTTGGAAATATTATTTTATTGCTCAAATTACTTGATTTAATTTAGGAAATTAGCCATAAATTAGATATTGCCTTTAATAAACTTATGAATTTTTATAGTTGCTTTGATCAACAAGGACAAATAATTGCCAGGTGCCAGACTATCCAAGATATTCAAGTTTTAAAGAAAATGGGAAGACCGATAGTAGAAGTAAAAGAAATGAAGAATGAAGAATCTGTTGTCTGTTCATTAACTGGAAGTCCATCTGATTTCAACATGGATTATTAATAAAAAAATAAAAAATAAAAAATAAAAAAGGAAAGGGGCAATTAAAGCCCCTTTTATTTTTTACATTTTTTAAAATTAAAAATCAATCGTCATAAACTAAACATTCAGGTTCGTCTGGATTTGCATCGCAGAACAACTCTAATGCATTCGGATCATGCTTATCTTCAGGATGATGATCCTTATATCCTTCGAGTTCTTTTAATTCTTCAGTTAAATGTCTGACCTTTGGAAGATTTCCCTCTTCTTTTGCAGAGGCGATTTCCGATTGATCTTTTTGAATGTGTTCGTCAATGGATTTCATTTTCAGTTTTTTATACTAAAGTAGATATCTATAACATAGTTAATTTGAATTGATTTTGCATCATGTATTTATAAAGTTCGTGTTCATTACAACATGAAATTTGTTAATCAATAATAATTTAAAAATAAATCTACTTTGGAAGTGATTGCATTATTTCCTCTAAAGAAGGAAGGACTGGGATGATTTGATTAGGATTTAAAGGGAATAATGCTTTGTAATAATCTTTTTTCCATTCAGAGTCAAAACATGTTTCAGAAACCTTAGTTAATTTAAAAAACCTTAATCTCCATTTTATAATATTTTTAAAATCTGAAATTTCTTTTTCGGTACATTTAAAAAGTTGCCTATAAATTAATTCCCAACGAATAATTGTTGGAAATAAATAGATATCTGCATAAGTTAAATCTTCTCCACAAATCCAATTACCTAAATTCTTATCAAACTTTTTTTCTATTTTAGTTAGAGCTTCAAAAAGGTTCTTACTTGCTTCTTCATAAGAGATCTGATTTCTGGCAAATCCGCATTTATAAACCCCATTGTTAATGTCCGAATGAATTATTTCTAGTAAATCTTGATCGCATTTACTTATTTGAAGTGATTTTTGAGAGGAGTCTACTTTTATTGAGTTCAGAAATTTTACTATTTCAGAACTTTCATTAGATAAAATTTTAATCTGATCATTTTGAAGATTAAATAATAATGGTAATGTCGACCTGAAAAGATTATGCTTTTGCGCTTTTTTATAAAATTGATGAAGAGTATCGCATCCCTCAAACTTTTCATTGAAAATCCATTGACCACTATTTATATCTGCTTCTAAAAAAATAACTTTGACTTTCTTTGATAAGTTTTTCAGCTTGTAAATGAGTAAAGTTCTATGGCACCACGGACAAGAATTCCCTACTAATAAGTAAGTATTTTCATTCTTGCCTTTAAATACATGATTTTTATTTATTAGTATCCCACTCGGCCTTCTATAATTTCCTTGTAAATCTGAAGGTGCGAAACCATTCATTAATTTTGTCCAAAACCAAAACCAGAACTTTTTCGAAAAGTTAATGAAGTACTTATTTTGCATAAACTCAGAATTTTAATTTTTTAAATGACCTTGAAAAAAATACTAATTGTTTCTGGTACTCATGGAAATGAAATTAATCCAGTATGGGCAATAAATCAATTTAATAAGCAGTTTAAAACTATTGATAAAAATATTGAATATAAATTCATCATAGGAAACCCTCTTGCTTATGAAAGAGGTTGTAGATATATAGATAATGACTTAAATAGATCTTTTACTTCAATTCAAAATAATAGTATTTATGAAATTAATAGGGCAAATTTTTTAGTTGAAAAGTTTGGATTCAATGGTTCAGAACCTTGTGATGTTGCTATTGACTTACACACTACAACAGCAAATATGGGAACAAGTATTGTTATATATGGAAGAAGAATAAAAGATTTTTGTTTGGCAGCTTTACTTCAGCACAAATTTGGTTTACCAATTTATTTGCATGAAAAAGATCTAAAACAAACTGGATTTCTCGTTGAAGCGTGGCCATGTGGATTAGTCCTTGAAATAGGATCTGTTGCTCAAAATTTTTATGACCCAAAAATTATAAATAGATTTCTAATAATTATTAGTTCTTTGAGAGATGAGATAAACAAGTTAAAAAATAATCAAATAAGACTTCCGAAAGATTTAGTTGTCCATGTTCATCAAGGAAGTATTGATTATCCAAGAGATAACAATGGAAATATCAATGCTTTAATTCATCCTGAGAGAATCAATCAAGATTGGAAGCCTATAAAAAAGGATGCTCCATTGTTTCTGGATATGGAGGGTAAAACTAAAACTTACACAGATGAAGATACTATTTGGCCTGTCTTTATTGGTGAGGTTGCCTACAAAGAAAAGAATATTGCAATGAGCTTTACAAAAAAAGAAGTAGTAAGTGTCTCAGAAAAAATGTATGAGGAATTT
>ERZ802819.1928-NODE-1928-length-12220-cov-8.6314_pt1 | contig 12220 bp, 13 predicted proteins | sample MGYA00345647_ERZ802819 | MGnify/ENA primary metagenome ERZ802819 (study PRJEB30503, sample SAMEA104212355) | marine metagenome | biome: Westerlies Biome; feature: [SRF] surface water layer (ENVO:00010504) within the epipelagic zone...; material: water... | reverse complement strand
TTCCAAGTGGATAGCCAGCAGTAACAACTGCATTAATTCTCCACCCTTTATCAGTGGGAATATTTAAAGCATCAAAAGTTTTTTCCTGATTAAACATTCCAAGTACTGTAGTCAAACAGGTACCAATCCCATGTGCTCTTCCAGCTAGCATTAGGTTCCAAATAGCTGGGTAAATAGATGAACCTGATGGATCATTTCTTGATAAAACTACAAACTGTGCGGGTACTTTGTGAAAGTTTTCAGATAACCAAGTAGCTGACTTACTAATCCTCACTACTTGATCAGCTTTAGTTTCATCTAACACTTTTGATGCACCCATGTCTGGATTATTTTCATAATACTCTTTGATATAAAAGTCCCAAGCTTCTCTATAGAGGTCTCCAAGTACATTTTTTATGTTTGCTTCTGTGACTACAATAAATTTCCAACCCTGATTGTTAGCTCCACTTGGAGCACGAACAGCAGCATCAACCATTTGCTTTAAAATTGCTTCAGGTATAGGTTCTTCAGTAACACGCCTCATAGCTCGAGTTGTATACAGTGCTTCAAATACATCCATGAAAATATCTTACTAAGATTACATATATGGAACAGAAGTTAATAAAAGAAATTAGTAATGAAGTTGCTTATATATGGATTAATAGACCAGAAAAAAAGAATGCGATGGATTTTGATGTTTGGTTTGGGATTCCAGACTTAGTAAAAGAAATAAATGAAAAAGAGGAAGCCAAATGCATTCTCATACTAGGAAAGGGCGATTCTTTTTCAGCGGGAATTGATATCGCGACTTTTATGGGTGATATGAATTTGAATGAAAACCTATCGTCCACCGCTGATGACAGAAGAAAAACTATGAAATTAATAGATGATATGCAGGGTTCTTTTACAACAATTGCAAATTCTAATATTCCTGTAATTGCTCTTGCACACGGTTTCTGCATAGGTGGGGCAACTAGCATGATATCTGCATGTGATATACGTCTATCTACAAAAGATGCAAAATTTTCAATTGGAGAAACAAAACTTGGATTAGTTGCTGACGTGGGAGCTTTACAGAGAATGCCAAACATCATTTCAAAAGGCGATTTAAGGGAACTCGCTTTCACAGGACGACATTTTGATGGAGGTCATGCAGAAAAAATACGTTTCGTAAATGCTGTTTATGATAGTGTTGAGCAGCTTCATGAAGCTGGCATTAAGCTAGCAGAAGAAATTGCGGCAAACTCAAGACATATTGTTGGTGGTACAAAAAATGTACTTGATAAAGGAGAAGACTTAACTACTGACCAAGCTCTTGATTATGTAAGATTGTGGAATACATCTTATCTAATTTCTGAAGACTTAAAAGAAGGAGTAACTGCTTTCTTTGAAAAAAGAGATCCAGACTTTAAGTAATTTTCTCATAAGCAGTAAAAGCAAACCGGTCAGTCATTCCTGCAACATAATCAATAGCATTCTCAATATCTGATTGATCTTGTTTATAGGCTTCAGGCAGTTTATTTAAATTTTTTGTAAAATATTCAACTAGCTTAATAACAATTTCCTGACATTCATCCCTTTGTGGTTGTGTGGCCTTTCTGAGATAAACTTTTTCAAACATAAAATTTCTAAGTTCCTGCATATTTTCTGCCACCCTAGCATCCATTTCAACTTTCCCGCTAGATGAAGCTTTGAAAACGCCCGAGACTAAGCTATTAATCCAATTTTTCCCTGGAGGACCTAATTCTTTAATAATAGAAGAAGGGATATCTTTTTGGTTTAACACACCCGCCCTAATTGCATCTTCTACATCATGAGTTAAGTAAGCTATCCGATCAGCGAATCTGCAGATCATACCTTCTTGTGTGTTTGGTACATCAGCATATTTCCATGGATGTATCCGGATGCCATCAAGAGTTTCAAAAGAGAGGTTAAGATTTTCTATGCGATCCAGTACTTTTACAGAGTTTTCTGAGTGACTCCAGCCATTTGGATGAAGTTTGTCTAAAGCATCTTCTCCAGTGTGCCCAAAAGGAGAATGACCAACATCGTGACCCATGCAAATTGCCTCAGTAAGATCGGGATTTAGCCCCATTGTTTTAGCAATAGATCTTCCAACCTGAGTAACTTGTAAAGTATGGGTCATTCTTGTAATAAAGTGATCACCATCTGGATTTATGAATACTTGTGTTTTATGTTTTAGCCTTCTAAAAGCTTTTGAGTGAATAATACGATCACGGTCTCTTTCATAAATAGTACGAAACATGTCATGGTCTTCCGGTTTGGCTCTACCTTTAGATTTTTCCGCTAAAGCTGCATAGCTTGATAGGGTAATTCTTTCATTCGCTTCTCTCCACAAGCGATCTCTTAAAATAAATGAATCATTCATATTTTTACATTAAACACTATAAGGTATTTAATAAAGGAATTAAATCAGACCATTTTGAAATACTAAGAGTTCCCTCAAGGTGAGAATTATATGGTCTAACAAACCTTATAATTTTCTTTTCTGGGACGTTTTTGAGAAAATTTTCTAATTGATATGGAGCGTCATCAAGATATGCATCGCACTCTATTGTCCATTTATCTTCAATAAAATGAACCTCCTTTGTTGGAATTTTATTCTCACCAAGCCAAATGAGTGTGTCATGAATAGACCACCATGGTTTAGATGAAATGATGACTATTTCGTGACCCATCTTTGAGAGCTCTAATAACGTCTCCTGAGAATTTTCATATAATTCTAAATGCCTGAATATCGATGAGCCATTTATATCCATAGCCCAATTCCAAAAATCTATATCTTTTTCAAAGTGAGTAAGTGGTTTAGATAGACCCCAATCAGTTATTTCTTCCTCTAAAATCTCTTTTCCAAAGTCTAAAGCATATTGAGTAGTCCAACCTTTTGTAAAATCTGCCACTACGCCATCTAAATCAACACCGATTCTCATTTGACTAAGTTTAATTCTTCGGTGCATTATAGAAGAGAAATCTATTACCATTTAATAATATGCAACAAGCACTGTACAGAAAATATAGACCGGAGAAACTCACCCAGCTAGTGGGTCAAGAAGAAGCTGTCTCTTTGATAACCCAGCAAATTAAAAAAGATAATCTTGGTCACGCTTATTTATTTTCAGGTCCTAGAGGTGTTGGGAAAACTTCTTTGGCAAGAATTATTGCGACTCAACTTGGATGCGACCCAATTTTTGACATCGTTGAAATCGATGCAGCTTCTAATAATAAAGTTGACGACATTAGAGACATGAATGAGAGTGTGAACTTTATAGCTAGCAGTCCCGGGCAAAAAAGAGTATATATTTTAGATGAAGTACACATGCTTTCAAATGCAGCATCTAATGCATTTCTGAAAACCCTGGAAGAGCCTCCAGAGCATATAATTTTTATTCTTGCTACCACAGAACCTGAAAGAGTTCTTGAAACTGTAAAGAGCAGAACAACTCATATTGTATTTAAAAAAATATCAGAAGAGAATATTGTTAAAACACTTCAGGAGATTGGAAAAAAAGAAAAAATGGTACTTGATTTAGATGTATTAAATACCATCGCTACATTTTCTGATGGATCATTAAGAGATGGAATAAATCTTTTTGAACAAACTTACAATACGTTTGGAAAAAAATCAAATGTTGATGATTTATATGGAATACTCGGAAAACTAAGTACAAAAGAATTTGAAATCATCATTAATTCAATTGAAACACAAGACACATCAGCTGTTCTCGGAGTTTTAAGAGATGCCTATAAAAAGGGACTGCAGCCAAGTGATGTAATGGAGTCAATTTCAGAGTTCTTTAGAAATATGTTTTATCTCAAGTACCTACCTAATGATGCCAAATTAGACAACTTGACTCCAAATATAAAGACTTTATTAGAAACTGCAGACAGGAAAGTAAATGCAAAACAATTAATAAGGATTCTTGATCTAATTGATGACCTTAATCAGAATCTTTCAAATAGCACATCACAACATCTCAAACTTGAGTTATTTTTAATGAAAGTAATTAAACCTGAGCTTGGTTCAGATACAAAAACTATAGGTTACAGAATGGACCTTCTCGAAGGAAGGTTTTCGAATGATGAAGTTACCCCCAAGAAAGTGGAGTCTACAAAAGTAGAAAAACAGGATATGTCGCCTAAAAGCAATAGCCCTAAAACTACAAGTAAAAAAAATTCAGCATCTAAAAAAGAATCACTTGGAAATTTTGATGTCTTCTGGCCAAAAATACTTGAAGAGATGAAAAAAGACTTATCACCAAGAAAGTATTCTTACGTAACGGCAATCAGTGCAGAGGTTGAAGAAGAAGATACTATTAATTTAATTGTTGATAAAGAGAATGAATTCTTGTTTGAGGAGTTAAAGAAATCTGAAGAAATTATTGATTTACTTAAATCTGTAATCGCAAAAATGATGGGTTTAGAGATCATAGTCAAAGTGACACATAGCCCAGATACTAAGAAAAATAATCAGGATAAAGGTCTTAGTGTTGCCCAGGAAATTTTTGATGTCGAGGATTTAACTTAACTTTCTTTTAAGTTCAATTCACTAAGCGCTACTGTAATTCTTCTTGAACCCTGGTTTTGCGCACTTTTACATAATTCTATAAAACTTCTCAATTCCCCAGTTCTAAACTTTTTGAGATCATCACCAGTTGCAATCGATCCACTTCTTTCTCTTTCAAGAAGTTTTATCTCTATTTCTTTAGCCCTTGCTAGGTAAGTACTGCTGACTTCAAATAAAGTGTCTATTCCATCTGAAATCGGTGGATTAATATGGCCCATGAGTACATCAATATATTCATTAATTTCTTCATGCAGGGATTCAACACTTGACAATCCTTTTTTCAGTGGAAATTTCTGCATTAACGATTCCTTTTCAAATTAATATAGTTCATTTTAACGACAAAGAGAGACATCAATATGACTATAAAGATAAATAATGTATCGAATATAAGCTCAAGAATGGGACTACCGGAGTAAAATTCAAAATTGATGCTTAAAAAATAAGCTATGAAACCTACTACAAGTATTTTTAAGAGGTCTAATAATAGAGATTTATCAATAAGTCGTTCATTTTTAATTTTAAGAAAAAATGATAAAATTAACGTATTAACCCACAGAGATGAAATTATTACTACTGCATAGCTTTCTCCGGATGGATTGCTAAGTATTTTTAGAGTAAAGATTGTAACAAAAGTAATGAATGTACCAACCCAAACTGGGAACCAGTAATTTTTCTGTACATAATATGATCTTGTAATAATTTGATTAAGAGACCACGGGATTAGACCAAATGCAACAACCATAAAAATTGATGAAACTCTACTAGTGTCTTCAGAAGAAAATAATCCACGTTGATATACAATTTCAATAATATTTTCCGAATTTTTTAAGAAAATGATTAAAACACCTGTATTAATAACTGCTAGGGCCGACAGTTGTTTCTTTATTAGCAACTTGAAGTCTCCAAATTTATTTTCTACAAATAATTTTGATAAAGTAGGATAGCTTGCAACCCCCACAGCCTGTGCAATTACACCAACAGGAATTAATGCCACTCGTCTCGCGTATCTAAAAGAGGCAATTGATCCTGTAGACAAAAGAGATCCAAAATATCTGAATAACTGTTCATCAATAACCGCAATTGACTGACCAATTATTAGTGGAAAGGAAATTTTAATATATTGCGAAATATGCTCAAGCTTTGGTTTTAATGCTTTAAAAATAAGGCCGTTGTTTTTTGCACCCAGTAGTTGTAGCAAGAGATGTCCAAGAATTGAACCAACCAGACCTCCAATGGCAAACCCATAAACTGTTGACTCGGGTGAGGTTGAGTAAAACCAACCAAACAAAATAATTGATGAGTTGTATATAACTGGAGCTAGTGCCGCATACTTAAAGTCATTTTTAAAATATTGGAATGACATTAAAATTGCACCAATGAAGAAAAAAGTTTGACTGAAAATTATAGGTGTAAATAGTTTTATAAATAAATCTGGATTCTCGACATCTAACAAATTTACAATTTGATATCTAAACAAGAAAGATAAAAAAGAAATTGTAAAGAATACAATTGATAGTCCGTAAAGAAGCGAGACAAAGTAATCATTGAGTTCCGTTTCCCTATTTTTAGATATGTCACTGAGGATAGGTATTAAGGTAATTGCAAGATACCCACCCGCTGATAAGTAAAATAAGAAATCAGGAATTATAAAAGCTAAATCTAGAGTATCTGATGCACTCGTAATACCTGTCCACTTAGCAAGAAGAACTTCTCTAAAAAAACCAAGAACACGACTCATTAAGTAAGAAATTGTTATTAACGAGATTGAACCAAGTAATTTTTTAGAGTTGGCCATGTTTTTCCTTCATGTCATTTAAAAACTTATAAGGGACTTTCATTGGAGTGTTCTCATACCCAAATCCCAAATTAATATTTGGTTTTATATCACCATGATAATCAGAGCCACCACATTCAAGTAGATTTAATTTTTTTGCAACTTCAGATATTTGATTAGAAATATTTTTGCTATAGCTAGAATAAGTAGTTTCTAAGCCATTAATTCCAAACTCAGATAATTTCTTAACAAGCTCATAAAAATCATCATTTACCCAGTTTTCTTTTTTAGAAAACTTATCATTACTCATCAATGTATGTGGATGAGCTAAAAATACTAAACACTTAGATTCTTGTGAAAGAGAGATAATTTTTTCGATATCCGGTTGATGAGATCTAGAATCTCCAATTTTTCCGTTACCTAAATATTTAATAAATGCATCATTTATAGAATCAACATATCCCTTATCTTTAAGAAGACTTGCGATATGTGGTCTTCCTGGAACTTTTGTTTTGAACTCACCTAATTCAGATTTATTAACATCTAGACCTTCATTCTGTAAGTTTTCAATAATTTCAACATTTCTAATATTTTTTAACTTTCTTATGTTTTCTAAAAAAGTATCAACTGGTGATTCTTCTTTTACAAAATACAAGAGGAGATGGATGCCTGCGAAGGGGTTCGATTTTTCTAACTTTTCCCAAGAAACACTAACTTCGACTCCACTGATAATTTCTATATGCTGACTTACTGGCACTTTTGTAAGATATTCATGATCTGTAATTGAAATAGCTTCAAGCTGTATCTCAATAGCTTTTTCAATGATAGTCTCTGGACTATCTGTTCCATCAGAGTTTTCTGAATGTAAGTGTAAGTCAATACTCATTACAAACAAGAGTACTAGGTCTGTTATATCTTTAAATAGTTCATTAGAATGTTTCCAATGAGTTTAATAGTGCAAAAGTATGGTGGAACGAGTGTAGCGAACCCAGAGTCGCTTAAAGTAGTTGCAGATAAAATAATTAGTGCAAAAGAAGATGGCAAACAAGTTGTAGTTGTAGTTTCTGCAATGGGCTCAAGCACTGACGAGCTAATAGCTCTTGCAAACGAACTTTCTGAAACCCCATCACCCCGTGAGATGGATATGCTACTTTCAGCAGGTGAAAGAATAACAATGTCACTTCTCGCGATGCATTTAAATAGCCTTGGTTATGACTCCTTCTCGCTAACGGGTTCACAGGCTGGTATTATTACAACTTCACGACACGGAAGAGCCGAAATTGAAAAAATATCAGGTGAAAGAGTAAAGGAAGGCTTGGACAAGGGAAGTATTGTTATCGTTGCTGGCTTTCAGGGATTCAATCCTGACACCAGAGAGATTACGACACTAGGAAGAGGAGGCTCTGACGCAACCGCAGTAGCATTAGCAGCATCCTTGGATGCTGAAAAATGTGAGATATACACCGACGTTGAGGGAATATTTTCTGCTGACCCAAGGATTACTGATAAGGCAAAGCTATTAAAAGAAATAACTTATGATGAAATGCTTGAGATGGCTTCAACTGGTGCAAGAGTATTGATGGCAAGGTCAGTTGAATTTGGCAGAAGGTATAATGTACCTATAATCGTGCGACCAACTTTTAGCGAAGGTTTGGGAACAACAGTTAAGGAAGATGTAGTGGAACAAGCAATAGTTAGTGGGGTAACTCACAATGACAAGGAAATAAAATTTACTCTATTTGGTGTTCCAGATCAACCAGGAATTGCAGGAAGTGTTTTTGGTCACCTTTCCGATAAAGGTGTAAATGTTGATATGATTGTTCAAAATGTTTCTAAAGATTCAAAAACAGATATTAGTTTTACTGCTCCAGAAGAACAGAAAGATGATGTTATGAACATACTATCAAATCTTACTAAAGACCTAAATGCTGAAGGTTCCGATAAAGACGAAAACATTGCAAGGGTTTCAATTATTGGTGCTGGAATGAAGTCTGAATCTGGTGTTGCATCAAAAATGTTCAAAACATTAGGCTCTAATCAAATAAATATAGGTATGATTTCAACTTCTCCAATTAGAATATCATGCGTTATTTCCAAAAATGACATGCAAAAAGCAATTGAAGTTTTGCATGATGAATTTATCATAGAATAAATGAAAATAGCAATAGTAGGTGCGACTGGATTAGTCGGCAGAAATATTATTAAACAATGTGAAAGACTTCTTCCTCATGATGTAGAGTTTCATTTATTTGCTTCAAGTAAATCTGCAGGAGAAATACTTACAGTTAATAATCAGGATTTAACAATCAAAGAATTAAGTTCTGAAAATATTGAAAAATACGATATCGCATTATTTTCAGCTGGTGGGGAAAGATCCAAAACTTATGCTGAAAATTTTATATCTCAAGGAAGTTATGTGATTGATAATTCTTCTGTATTTCGTCTACAAGAAGAAGTACCACTCGTCGTTTATGGAATAAACCAAAGTGAAATTACATCAAACACAAAATTAATTGCTAACCCAAACTGTACTACTATGGGGCTGGTAATGGCTTTAAAACCCTTACACGATAAATTTGATTTGGTTAGTATGACTCCAGTCGCATATCAAGCTGTATCAGGATCCGGCACCGCAGCTCTAAGTTCTTTAAGCAAAGAGGAATCTTTAGATGATAAATCCTTAGCTGAACTTAAAGATGGATACTATACAAGGCCAATTGCAAGGAACGTTATTCCTCTGGCTGGAAATCTACTTGACAATGGATATTCTGATGAAGAGATGAAATTTGTTCATGAATCAAAAAAAATATTAGGTATTCCAGAATTAGTTGTTGAACCATCAAATGCACGAGTAGGTGTAAGAACTGGTCACGGAGTTTTTTGTTCAGCAGTTTTTGAAAAAAATATAAATACTGATGAGGCAATAGATGAATTGAATAATTTTGAAGGAGTTCAATATTGGTCGGAAACCCTTGCAACACCTTTAGATGCTGAAAATAACTATGATGTTCTTGTATCAAGGTTAAGAATAGGTTTATCTAGTCCCAAGATTATTAATTTTTGGTGTGTTTCGGACAATTTATTAAAAGGCGCAGCCTTGAATGCTGTACAAATTGCAAAGTATCTGATTCAGAAATGAACACACTTCCTGACAACGTTATTGAAAAAAAGAGACGAGTTTTGGGACCTACTGGAAGGTTCATATTAAAAATTTCAAACTGGGATGTTAATGGAGAAATACCAAATTACAAAAAGATGGTCTTAGTGGGTGTACCCCACACTGCAATGAGGGATGCCTGGTATGGACTACTTACAGTCTTAGCACTTGATTTGAAAGTTAACTTTTTTGGAGCAAAGTGGGTTTTTACACGATTACCAAGCCCAATTACATTTTCAAAAAATCTAGATCGTCTCGGAATACCATGGCCACTTGGATGGCTTCAGAAAAGAATGTTAGTAAGGCTAGGAGGAATCCCAGTTTATAGAACTGAAGCTAAAGGTCACATCACAAGCGCTATTGAAGAATTTTCTAAATTAGAAAATTTTGTTTTAGTTCTAACTCCCGAGGGTGGCACGTATGCTGTTTCTCAATTTAGAAGTGGTTTTTATTACATTGCTAAAGATATGAATATTCCATATGTTCCTATCGAAATCGATTTCAAGAATAGATCATTTAACATTCAAGAACCACATTTTATTACAGGGACATTTGAAGAAGAGTCTTTAAAACTTGAAAAACTTTTTGAAGGAGTTGAAGGAGCTACAAGAACTTTTACAATGCTAAGAGAAAAGGAATAAATAGACTTAGCATGTAGTTTCCCACTGGAATTTTCTTCACTCCCAGTAAATTAATTCCAACACCTATAAGAAGTACTCCTCCAACTCCAGCTATGGAGTCTGAAATTATTTGATCAATATTGTTATTTATTAAAATTGCACACAGAGTAAAGAAACCCTGATAAACCAAAATAGAAACTCCAGAATAAACAGCACCCTTCCCTCCACTTGACGTGATAAAAATAACTAAAAAACAATCTAAAGCAGTTTTAATCAGTAGTAACTCTAAATTTGACTCAACTACGTCAAAAAATGGTCCAATTATTGCTAGGGGGCCAGTAATCACTATTAGTGTTGTCGAGAGATAGCTTTCAATAAATTTTCCCTGGTCTAAATCAGATTTCTCAAATTTTTCATACAAGAAGTCGCCAAATTTTTTTATTTTGTTTTCTATTTGTAGGTAATTCCCTATTACTGCTCCAAGAATTACAGCAAAAAGAGTAAATATAAAGCCCGAGATTTCAAAATTCACAATTCGAACGTAATCAGGAGTCTTAAGTGATTCTCTAACACCTAGAGCCACAACTAGTAAACCTAATGGAAGTAAATTTTCTTCAAAATTTTTAATACTTTTCTTGAAAAATAATCTTGAAAGAAGACCAACCACTAGTACGCCAAGACCATTAATTAGAGAACCTATTCCAGGAAACATTATTCCCTAAAGTCGTTATGACTTCTACTTGGAGTAGGCCCTTCTTGGCCTTGATACTTACTTCCATAGACCTCTGAACCATAGGTAGCTTCAGATGGAGAGTTTAAATAATAAAATGATATCTGTCCAATTTTCATTTCTGGATAAATCATGATAGGTAAACTTGCTACATTAGAAAGTTCCAGAGTTAGAAAACCAGAGAATCCAGGATCTACAAAACCAGCTGTAGAATGAATTAATAGTCCAATTCGACCTAATGAAGATTTTCCTTCTAATCTAGCTACAACTTTATTAGACAGAGTTACTTTTTCATAAGTAGTGCCCAAAACAAATTCTCCTGGATGTAAAATAAAAGGTTCAGCTTCTGTGGCTGTAACTAAACTTGTAAGTTCTTGCTGTTTAGCTTTGGGATCAATATGACTGTACTTATGATTCTCAAAAACTCGAAAATCCGATCCAACCTTTAGGTCTATGCTAGATGGTTGTATGTAACTTTCCTCTAGGGGTTCAATCTGAATGAGCCCTTCTTTCAAAGCTATTTTTATATCAACATCTGAAAGCATAGTTCTCCTTTACCTTGAACATACTAATCTACTTTTTGATTTTATTAATTATTTACTATAGATGCAATCGCCCAAATGGTTATAAAAAAACCGATACTGCCTAAGAACAGTGTCCGTGTGGTGTAAAATTCTTCTGTTCGATTGTTCTTATTAATATAAGCAAAAAGACTACCTGCAAACATAGCACCACCAAATCCTAGAAGTAATAAATTAATTGTTAAATTAAGTGCAAATGGATCATCCATAACTTATATTATGATAATGACTATGTTCGAAAGTAGTAATGTTGTTGATATATTTCTTAAATATGATGTGTCTAAAACAAGTGATTCTAGTAAATATAAATTATCAGATCTTAAGGGGATAACTAACAACAGTTTCCTTGTAGAAGTAGATAATAAAAAATTTGTATTAAGAATACCTGGTGAAAATCCGGACGTAATTAATAGAGAATCTGAAAAACACAACACTTTACTAGTCCAAGAACAAGGCTTGACACTACCTTTTATTGTATTTGACCATGAAAGTGGAATTAAGATTTCTGAATATTTTGAGATATATACCTATAAAGATGCAGACTTTAAAGATTCTGTTTTGAGAAATAATGCATTTCATGAACTTGAAAAGCTTCATAATTCTGGGATTGTTTTTCAGAACAACTTTAAACCAACAGAAGTTTTTATAAATATTGCAGATAACTCTAATCCATTAGAGATAGAAGCTAAAGAAGCAGGTCTTATGGTAGTTCAAAAATTAAACGAGATAGGCTTAGATGAAAAGCCTTGTCACCAGGACATAGACTCAGGAACTTTTGTGATCCATAAAGACAA
>ERZ802819.1916-NODE-1916-length-12268-cov-22.2987_pt1 | contig 12268 bp, 15 predicted proteins | sample MGYA00345647_ERZ802819 | MGnify/ENA primary metagenome ERZ802819 (study PRJEB30503, sample SAMEA104212355) | marine metagenome | biome: Westerlies Biome; feature: [SRF] surface water layer (ENVO:00010504) within the epipelagic zone...; material: water... | reverse complement strand
ATAGGGTTTAAATATCCAACTGCAGTACTACATCTAAAACCATCTTTTTGTGTTACTTGAAAATAACCACATCCATGATTGTCACCTGTATTAAAATCTTTTGTTTTTGGAATGCCAAATTCTTCTGCTGCATTTTGAAATTCATCTAAAAGTGGAAGGTGTATTCTTTGATCTGAAACTGATAAAGGTCCATCAACACCATGAAATTCACTTTTACCTCTTTCTTGATTTTCAGCTTTTATAAAATAAGGCAAAACATCATCCCAGCCCCATCCGGTATTTCCAGATTGTCTCCAAAGATCATAGTCTCGGTGTTGTCCTCTAATATATAACAATCCATTTATTGAAGAGCTTCCCCCTAAAGTTTTTCCTCTTGGATATCTTATGGAAATATTATTCATACTTTCATCAGGTTCAGTTCGATAACACCAATCAGTATTTGGATTATGCATAGTTTTAAAATATCCAACAGGAATATGGATCCATGGATTATTATCTTTACCACCTGCTTCAAGAAGCAACACTTTGTGATTGGGATTTTCTGATAATCTATTTGCAAGTACACATCCTGCGGATCCAGCACCCAGAATTATAAAATCAAAATTTTCCATCAAGTTTAGAACCTTTATAATTTAAATTATTTTATTTAATAACAATTTTACCAAAAAAAACTAAATAACTCGATATTAATCCTTGTTATACTTTTAAAAGTTTGAGAGGGTACTTTTTTTATAAAAAAACAATGAGAGGGAAAAACAATATGAAAAAAATCATATCATTAGTTGTAGGAACTCTTCTTTTAACTGTCATGACAGTTACAGGAGCAAATTCTGCACAAACTCTTAAGTGCCAAACTGTAATTAGTGCAAAAGCTGATGAAGTGAAAATGTTAAAAGATTTCACTGACACAGTAACTGAACTAACACAAGGTTCACTTAAGTTCGAAATTATGCCAGCTGGATCAGTAGTTGGTGTTAAAGAAACTTTAGATGCAGTAGATAAAGGTCTTATCGATTGTGGTTTTGCTTGGACTCACTATTGGTCAGGTGATCACCCAGCAGCTATGTTATTTGGTTCGCCAGTAGCAGGTGCAGGTGTTGGTATTGATAATATCGCATTCTTATCTTGGTTCCAATATGGTGGTGGTAAAGAGCTTTACGACCAATTATGGAGTGAGATGGGAAGAGACATCAAAGGTTTTATGTTACAACCAGTTGGTCCAGAAGCTCTAGGTTGGTTTAAAGAGCCAATTAATAGTATGGCTGACTTTAGAAAGTATAAGTTCAGAACTCCTCCAGGAATTCCAGGACAAACTTATAAAGATATTGGTGTAGCTTCTGTTGCAATGGGTGGTGGAGACATTCTACCAGCTCTTGAAGCAGGAACAATTGATGCAGCTGAATGGTGTTGCCCAAAACCTGATATGGTTTTTGGTTTACACAAAGTTCTAAAAAATTACTACTTACAAGGTCTTCACCAAGTAGTAGTAAATGCTGACTTCTATCTAAACGGTAGCAAATATAAAAAAATGTCTGCAATCGAGAAGAAAGCTTTAGAAGTTGCTGCAAACGCTTCTTTATCAAAATCAATGAGTTACAGAATATATGAAAACGGAAAAGCTCTTGCTGAGTTAACTACTAAGCATGGTGTTATATTACAAGACACTCCAGCTGACTATTTCCCAGCATATATGGCTGCTGCAAAGAAAAGTTTAGAAACAAATGCTGCAAAGAATGCATTCTTTAAAAAAGTTTGGGATTCTCAAAAAGCATTTGCTGATATTGCAGTACCTTTCTGGTCTGGATCTCAAATGTCTAATGCTAAGCTAGGAATGGCTCACGCAGCAACATTAAAATAATAACTAAAAACTTTTATAAAGCGGGCAATTTATTGTCCGCTTTATTTTTAATTAAAAAATTTTTTTAATGCCAAGAAACAATAAATCAAAAAAACCAATTAAACCTATGAAGCTTGATATTTCAGACGAAATGATAGCTGAGAGAAGAGGTGGGTCAGGGCCAATGCCTAAAAATATGCCAAAGTGGATGGCATCTTCAATTACAAAAATAGATTTGTTTAGTAAATGGGTTGGCAATGTTGTTTGCTGGATAACAATTCCATTAATACTAGCAATGACATATGAGGTTCTTGCAAGAAAATTATTCACTGCTCCAACTATGTGGGCTTATGACATGAGTAGATTTATGTATGGAGCTTTATTTATGTTAGGTGCAGGATATGCGCTCTCAAAGGGTGTTCATATTAGAGCAGATTTTTTATATCGAAATTTTAAAACCAAAACTCAAGGGAGAATAGATTTTTGGTTATATCTATTATTTTATTTTCCAGGATTAATAGTTTTTCTTTATATGACCACTGGATTTGTTCAAGAGTCGATAATGAGAGGCGAGCGGGGAATGGATACAGCTTGGATGCCATATATGTGGCCAATTAAAGCTTCTTTATGGTTTGGAATAGTTTTTCTAATTATCCAGGGTATTTCAGAATTATTCAAAAGTTATTGGGCTGCAACTAAAGGTGTTTGGCCAGGAGGCGAAGAATAAATGATATCTGAATTTATAGCTCCTGAAATTTTAGGTTTTATTTTAATTGGAGTAATGCTTTTCTCAATTTTTGTTGGGTTTCCAATTTCATTTACTTTAATTTTTCTTGGATTTGTATTTGGCTATCTAGGTTTTGGAAAATTAGTTTTTTATCTAATGACTTTACAGTTTTCTATGGTTATGACCGAACAAACACTGGCGGCAGTCCCACTCTTTGTCTTTATGGGAATTATGATGGAGCAAGCTGGATTAATGGAAAGATTGTTTTCAGCTTTTCAATTAATGTTAGCTAAGGTTAGAGGATCATTATATTACGCAGTATTATTTGTTTCTGTAGTTTTTGCTGCTGCTACAGGAATTGTAGGAGCATCAGTAACTATACTCGGTATCATGGCAGCTAAATCAATGAATAGATCAGGTTATAATGTAAGATTAGCAGCAGGAACAATTACTGCTGGTGGAACTTTGGGTATATTAATTCCTCCAAGTATTATGCTTGTAGTAATGGGCCCAATTATGGAAATACCAGTTACAGATTTATTTGCAGCAGCAATTATACCAGGAGTTTTACTTGCAACTCTCTATGCCGCATACACTACTATTAGATGCTGGTTGGATCCAAGTCTTGGACCAGTATTACCACCTGAACTAAGAGCGACCAGTATGAAAGCTGTTTGGATTGAATTTTTTTTAGGTTTAGTTCCACCAGCAGCATTAGTCTTTGCAGCCCTTGGAAGTATTCTTTTTGGATTTGCAACACCAACAGAAGCAGCGGGATGTGGTGCAATGGGTTCTTTAATTTTAGCTTTAGGATATAAAAAATTAACATTTAAAAAATTACAAGATGCTTTAGTTAAAACTCTTGAAATTTCTGCGTTAATTATGGTTCTAGTTGCAGCTTCAAACTTCTTTGGGGCAGTGTTTTCAAGATTAGGAACACCAATGTTACTAACAGACTTTTTGTTAAGTCTAGAGATGAATAAATATTTAATCTTGGCTTTAATTATGGTGATGATTTTTCTTTTAGGTTGGCCTTTAGAATGGGTACCAATAGTAATGATTATTATTCCAATAATATTACCTTTAGTTGAAGCTTTAGGATTTAATTTAACATGGTTTGCAATTCTAGTAGCGGTCAATCTTCAGACTGCCTGGCTATCTCCTCCAGTAGCACTCTCGGCATATTTCTTGAAGGGTGTAGTTCCTGAATGGGATTTAAAGGATATCTATTATGGAATGATGCAATTTATGGTTATTCAAGTGATAGGTCTAGTTGTAATAATTATATTTCCTAAAATTGCATTGTGGTTACCAGCCTATCTATATGGACAGTAGAGATTATTAGTTTAATATAATTCTTAGTGAATCAGCCAAAAGTTAAATACTCTCTTTCTAATTGGGATTTAGTTACAGTTAATCCAAATTATAAAACTTGGGATTGGAAAGATCTTTTTTGTTTTTGGGGTGTTAATGTTCAAAGTGTTATAGGATTTTCTTTAATTGCCTCATTATACACTATTTATAGCTTAAATACCTTTGTTGTTTTTTTTGGCACTATTTTAGGGTCATTCTTCGTTTATTTATTTTGTAATTTAATTGGAAAACCATCTCAAAAATTTGGCTTACCATTTGCGGTGCTTTTAAGATCATCTCTAGGTTTTAAGGGTGCAAAATTTTTTGGATTAATCAGAAGTTTGGTTGGAATATTTATGTTTGGTATTCAAACCTATTTTTTATCAAAAGCTATTAGTTATTTAATTAGGATTTTAATTTTCTCGATAGATAAATCACTTTTAGAAAATGAAATTTTACTTACATTTTTATTGGGATTAAATATCATTGATTGGATATCATTTGTAATTGTTATTTCTTTTCAGACTTTAATGTTCAGCGTAGGCATCCAGTTTAATAAAAAATTGATAAATATTTCAGCAATTACAGTTTATGTTGGAATGATTTTATTTTTCTTTGTAGTTTTTTTAAGTGATGTAAAAATTACCTCAAAAGCATTTGTTGATATTTTAGATTTAAGTAATTTTTTTGATGAAACCAACATAGCTCCTTTACTTACAGTAGCTGGTACAATTTTTGCATATTTTTCAATTATCATTATTAGTTTTGGTGACTTCTCAAGATACATCAAGGATGAAAAAAATTTAAAAAAAGGTAATTTAAGTTTAATTGCTAATTTAGTTTTATTCTCTTTTGCAGCAGTTTTTATTGTTGTTGGTTCAGATATTTTTTTAAATCAAAAGTTTGAAGATATTAATCAAATCTTTACAAATCCAACTGATATAATAGGTAAATTTGATAACTTGCAAATCACAGTTGTAGTACTTTTTTTTATAATTGTGGCATCTATTTCAACTAATTTAGTGGCAAACTTTATTCCTTCACAATATTCACTTATAAATTTTATGCCAAATAATTTAACTTTAAAAAGCTCAAGTTATACAATTTCTGTAATTGGATTTGTCGTTGGGATTTTTTGGCTAACTTTGTTGAGTCAGATAGGAATTTTATCTTTTATTGATACGTTTGCATCTTTTTTTGGTCCAATAGTTGGTGTAGTCATTATTGATTTTTATTTAATTAAAGATGCAGATTTAAGTAATAAAGATCTCTATTCATCTGAAAATAAAAGCATTTATTATTATTCAAAAGGATGGCATATTAAAGCAGTTTACTCTATATCTTTAGGGTTTATTTTCTCCGCATCAACAATCTGGAATATGAATATGATGTTTTTACAATCTTACGCATGGATAATAGGCTTGATTATTTCTTCAGTTACATATTATTTGCTAGCAAAAAAATAAATTTATGAACAAATTTGATTTTAAAAATAGAACAGCTGTTATAACTGGAGGTGGACAAGGTTTTGGACTTGATATTGCAAAACGATTTTTAGAATCTGGAGCCAAAGTTATTATTTGGGATATAGATGAAAAACTTCTTAAATCAGCGTCCAGTGAAGTAAATAATGAAAATTTGAGTTACAATGTGGTTGATGTATCTAATTACTCTCAAATTGAGCAAAATATTAATCAAATAACTTTAAAAACAAATATTGATATCTTAATTAATAATGCAGGTATAACAGGTCCTACAGCGCCATTATGGGAATATGATGTAGATGATTGGAATAAGATTGTTCAAATAAACTTAATGGGAACATTTAATTGCTGTAGAGCGATAGTACCCAACATGATCAAGAATAATTACGGTAGAATAGTTAATGTTGCATCTGTAGCTGGTAAAGATGGAAATGCTAATGCTAGTGCATATAGTTCTGGAAAAGCAGGAGCTATTGGTCTCACTAAGTCACTAGGTAAAGAATTAGCAGATTATAATATAGCAGTAAATGCAGTTACTCCAGCAGGAGCCAAAACAAGAATTTTAGATCAAATGAGTAAAGAGCATGTACAACGTATGCTATCAAAGGTTCCTAGAGGTAGATTTTTAGAAATTCATGAGTTTACTTCACTAGTATGTTGGCTTTGTTCTGAGGAAAATTCGTTTTCTACTGCAGCGGTATTTGATATCAGTGGTGGTAGATCTACTTATTAATTTTGTAGGTAAGATTTACTATTTCAATTCTATCATCATTATTTACATTATGAGCATTTGATAAAACTGGAGCAAAAATTATAACAGACCAGTATATTAACAACATAAAAATAGAAATTGTTTTCATATTTTTAATTTAATGGGAAATATTGATTTAAGAATGTTTAAAAAATGTCCAAAAGTTGTATTTAAAAAAAAATAATCTATAAGTTTTTTTATGATAAAATTTTATATCCTAACTTTAACTTTTTTACTGCTATGCACACCTATAAAAGCAGAGAATATAAAGATATTTGAATTTACTGAATCTGAACTTAACAAACTGGAAGTAAGAAAGGTAAGAGGTGCTGATAATAAAACACTTTATTCTGTCGGATTAGACGAAAATGGTAACTTTTTAAAAGCAGTTGCTGATAATTCAGCATCTGGTTTAGGTAAAAAAGTAAAAATTAATTTAGACAAAACACCAATAATTAACATTACATGGAAAGTAGAGACAGATTTGAAAGGTATTAAAGAAAATACAAAAAAAGGTCATGATTTTGCAGCTCGTGTTTTTGTCATAAAAAAAACTGGAGCAACACCTTTGTCAAATAGGGCAATAAATTATGTTTTTTCAAGTAATAATGATGTTGGAGAAAATTTTCCAAGTCCGTATACAAAAAAATCTATAGATAATGTTTTGGCTACAACCAAAGAAAATTTAAATGAATGGGTTACAGTAAAAGCAAATGTAAAAGAGGATTTTAAAGAATTTCATAATTTAAATGTTAAAGAATTAGATGGAGTAGCAATAATGGCTGATACTGATAATTCAAAATTAAAAACAGTTAGTTACTTCCAAAATATTTATTTTTCATCAAAATAATATCTAAGTTTATGTTAAATTTTAATTTTATTTGATAAACTATTTTTATGCATGAAAATTTTTACCATACTGTAAAAGTCTATTATGAGGACACTGATGCAGGTGGAATTGTATATTATGCAAATTATCTAAAATATCTTGAAAGAGCTAGAACTGAGGCTTTAACAACCATTGGTCTTAGTAATTTACAAATTAAAGAAAAATTTGGAGCATTGATTATTGTTAAATCTTGCAACATTGAATTTAAAAAATCTGCATATCTAGAGGATAATTTAAATATAAGATCTTTTATAAAATCAGTAACCAAAACATCATTCGTTATGAATCAATTTATATCAAAAGATGACAATATTATAGTTGAAGCGCAGGTTCATTTGGTATTTGTTAATGATAAAAGTAAACCAATTAAAGTACCTGAAATAATTTTTAATAATTTTAAACCTTATTTCTGTGACAGTATCAAACTTTAGATATCCGTTTCACTTTTTTAAATAAATTAACCATCATTTTTAACGATATTAATTTTGTGTTTACATTTCGTGGACTTGGATGATAACAAGAAATTAAAACAATATTATCAGGCATTAAATAGAATTTGCCATGTTTAAAAACTATTTTTTTATTAATTTTATATCTTTTTTTGTAATGTTTAATGCAACTATCAAAAGCTACTTTTCCTAGAGCGATAATAGTTTTTAATTTTTTTAAATTCTTGATTTCAAAATCAAAATATTTGGAACAGTTATTTAGTTCATCTTTAAGTGGTTTATCGTTTGGAGGCACACATTTTAAAATATTAGTTATATAAGCATCATCAAGTTTAAGATTATCATTTATATTTTCCGACCTAGATTGATTTGCTATTTTTACTTCATGAAGACATTTAAATAAAAATTCTCCTGATTTATCACCTGTAAAAGCTCTACCAGTTCTTGTGCCACCATGGGCCGCTGGAGCAAGGCCTAATATTAAGATCTTGGCATTAATATCTCCAAATCCAGTAACTGGCTTACCCCAATAAGTTTCATTAATATTTTGTTTTCTTTTATTAGTAGAAATTTTTTTTATAAATTCAACTAATCTTGGACATTTTTTGCATTTAATAATTGTCTTATTTATATTTTTAAATTTAATACTCATTAATGAAATTTATAAAATTTTTATTAATAATATTTATAACTATTAATTTACCAATTAAAGTAGAGTCAAATCAAAACTTAATTACTGAACTTAAAAAAGGTGGAAAACTAATTTTTATTAGACATGCTTATGCCCCTGGTGGAGGGGATCCAGAAAATTTTAATTTATATGATTGTAATACGCAGCGTAATTTGAGTCCATCTGGAAGAGATCAAGCTAAAAAAATAGGAAATTTTTTTCAAGATAATAAAATTCCAATTGATAAAGTTTATTCAAGTGAATGGTGTAGATGCAAAGAAACCGCTTCAATAGCTTTCAACAAATATGAAACAAAAAATTTTTTGAATTCTTTTTTTAGTTCACAATTTGCTAAAAATAAAGATTCTCAAATGAAAAAATTAAAAAAGTTTATTAAAAATTGGGATGAAAACAAAAATTTGATTTTTGTCACTCATTATGTCGTAATTTCTGAAAGTTTAAATTATACTCCATCTTCAGGAGAGATAATTGTTTCTAATAAAGATTTTAAAGTTATTGATACAATTAAAACTGAATATTAATATGATTTATTATGTCTTCTAAAAAAGCTATGAAACAAGCTCAAAAACAAGCTTATGCTAAACATAGAAGCAGTATCACAAATAGTAGATTTAATTCTAAGAATAAAAGTTTTTTAAAAAAAAATAAAAAGAAAAACTAACTTTCTTTTTCAAATCTTTCAATTTTTTTACACTCAGACATTAATGAAATTCCAACCTCTTCATTAATCACAGTTTTAATCATTATATTTGAATTTTCTAATTCGAAAACTAATTGAGTATAAAATTGAGGATAACCAATTTTATCTGTAAATATTTTGTTGTCTTCTTTATATATAAATTTTGTTGTGGTATTTTTTTTCTTTACTGACAAATCAGTAATTCTATATTTTTTAAATGTTTTATCATTGTAAACATAATTTCTTGTCATTAATGATTTTTTTAAATCTAAAATGTATTCATTTTTTAAAAAACCATCTTCTTTATGATCACATTTACTTAATATAATTATTTCAGCATCTAGTTTGAGAAATGTAAAAAAAATTAATATAAAAAATATAAAAAAATTATTTTTTTTCATTTTTATCTACATAAAAAAGAGCTATCAAAAAAATGATAGTCCATAAAAATATTGACATAGTTTTGATGAATGTAGTATTTGCCCCCCAAACATCAAAAAAAAGTGCTCCAATTATAACCCCTAAAATATAAGTAATTATTAATATTTTTAATTTGTTCATTTGAATTAATAGATCTATAGAATTTTAAAGCATAAAATTATCATTTTTTTATTAATTGTCATTGGACAAATAGTTTCAATAATATATAAAACCCCGTAATTTGTGGGGCGATGGCGGAATTGGTAGACGCGTTGGTCTTAGGAACCAATATTTTCGGATGTGAAGGTTCGAGTCCTTTTCGCCCTACCAAAAAAAAATTATGAAGGTAACAATAGAAAACATAAAAGGTTTAAACAAAGACGTAAAAGTTTTAATAGACAAAGAAACGATGAACTCTCATATGGATGAAAAATATGAAGAGATTAAAAGTACCGTTAACTTAAAAGGATTTCGTCCAGGTAAAGTTCCAAAAGAAGTTTTAAAAAGACAATTTGGAAAAGCAGTCTTTGGTGAAGTTTTAGATAAAGTTCTAAAAGACACTTCAGCTAAAGCATTAGAGGAAAACAAAATTAAACCTGCTGGTCAACCTAAGCTTGATCTTAAGACTTATGGTGAAGATAAAGAATTAGAGTATGTTATGTCAGTTACAGAACTTCCTAAAGTTGAGACTAAATCATTAGAAAGTATTAAATTTGATCAATATTCAGTTAAAATTGATGATAGTGAGACAGATAAAAGAATTAAAGAAATTGCAAAAAATCAACCAAGTTTTAAAGAAGCATCACCTGAAACAAAGGCAAAAGAAGGTGATTTAGTTACTTTAGATTATAACGCTACAGTTGATGGTAAAGAATTTAAAGGTAGCGAAGGTAAAAATACTCAATTAACATTAGGAAAAGACTTATTCCTAAAAGGCTTTGATAAACAATTAATTGGCGCCAAAAAAGATGATGAAAAAATAGTTGAAGCCACTTTACCAGAAAATTTTCCTGAAAAAGAATTAGTAAATAAAAAAGCTAAATTTGTTTGTAAAATTTTAAATGTTAAAAATCCTGAAGATGTAAAAATTAATGATGATTTTGCGAAAAACTTAGGTGCTAAAGATTTAAATGATCTAAAGACATTAATTTCAAAACAAATTAATGATGAATATAAAAATTCTTTAGATCAGTTAGCTAAAAATCAAATTCTTAAGGAAATAGAGAAAATTAAAGTTGATGAAATTCCAGAAAATTTAATTGAAGGAGAGATCAAAATTCTTTCACAAGGAATGTCTGAAGATGAAGCTAAAAAGAATAAAGCTAAATTTACTGAAACAGCTAAAACAAGAATAAAAACTGGATTAATTTTAAACGAATTTGGTGAACAAAATAAAATTCAAGTATCTGAACAAGAAATTCAGGCTGAAGTTCAAAAACAATTAAGAATGATGCCTGGACAAGAAAAAATGGTAATGGATTTTTATCAAAAAAATCCTTCAGCTGTAGCTAGCTTGAGAGGAACTGTTTATGAAGAAAAGATTTTAAATTTAATCAAAGAAAAAGCTAAACCCAATAAAAAAGAAATATCTAAAGCTGAAGCTGAAAAAATTTTAAAAGAAGCTCATAATCATGATCACAATCATGATACAGAAGCAATGGATGAGAAAAAAGAAACAAAAAAAGAAGCCAAACCAGAATCTGATGAGAAAAAAAAACCATCAGCAAAATCATCTAAATCTAAGCCTGTAGCAAAAAAAGTTAGCAAAAAGTAATCTCAAGTTGTATAAGTAATACGAATCAACTTATGACAACAAAATTATCTGAACATATGAATACTTTAGTTCCAATGGTTGTGGAACAATCTAATAAAGGTGAAAGAGCTTATGATATTTATTCAAGACTTTTAAAAGAGAGAATAATTTTTTTAACTGGTCAAATAAATGACAATGTAGCATCACTAGTTACTGCTCAATTATTATTTCTAGAGGCTGAAGATCCTAAAAAAGAAATTTACTTGTACATCAATAGCCCTGGCGGTTTGGTTACTGCTGGTCTTGGTATTTATGACACTATGCAATATGTTAAACCTGACATTTCAACTTTGTGTATTGGCCAAGCAGCTTCAATGGGATCATTTTTACTTGCTGCTGGCACAAAAGGAAAAAGATTTTCTCTCCCAAATTCAAGAGTTATGGTACATCAACCCTCTGCAGGTTTTCAAGGACAAGTAACTGATATTGAAATTCATGCAAATGAAGTCTCATCACTGAAAAAAAGATTAAATGAAATCTATTCTAAACATACAGGCAAATCTGTAGATGAAGTTAAGGCTGCTTTAGAGAGAGATAATTTTATGACAGCTGATGTTGCAAAAGATTTTGGTCTTATAGACGAAGTTGTAGAAAAAAGATCTTAATACACCATATATAGAATATCTGATAATCCAAACTTGATTAGTTGGAGTCTTATATAATAAAGTAAGATAATTGATTCGAAATAAATTTTATGACAACAAATAATAAAAATATTCTTTACTGTTCTTTTTGTGGAAAGAGCCAACACGAAGTTAGAAAATTAATTGCTGGGCCTACAGTATTTATTTGTGATGAATGTGTTGAACTATGTATGGATATTATTAAAGAAGAAAACAAAGATACGTTTGTAAAGCATCAAGACGGACTTCCGTCACCAAAAGAAATATGTTCTGTTTTAGATGATTATGTAATAGGTCAACCGCATGCTAAGAAAGTTTTATCTGTAGCAGTTCACAATCACTATAAAAGATTAAACTATGAGAATAAAACTAGTAAAAATGTTGAACTTGCAAAATCTAATATTCTATTAGTAGGACCAACAGGATGTGGTAAAACTTTGTTAGCTCAGACATTAGCTAGAATTTTAGATGTTCCTTTCACAATGGCTGATGCTACCACTTTAACAGAAGCAGGTTATGTTGGTGAAGATGTTGAAAATATTATTTTAAAAC
>ERZ802819.1915-NODE-1915-length-12277-cov-6.90673_pt1 | contig 12277 bp, 13 predicted proteins | sample MGYA00345647_ERZ802819 | MGnify/ENA primary metagenome ERZ802819 (study PRJEB30503, sample SAMEA104212355) | marine metagenome | biome: Westerlies Biome; feature: [SRF] surface water layer (ENVO:00010504) within the epipelagic zone...; material: water... | reverse complement strand
TTTAACGGAGTTTCTCGCTAAATACCTCCAATGGTGGAAAAAAGTATCGCTAAGATTCCCCATTCTCAACACTCCAAGAGAAAAAAACAGATTGGTTGAACGCGCTTATCAGAGTGATAGAACCACTGTCAAACGCTGGTGGCCTCAAGAATGACATGGGTAACCGACACAATCTGGACCTAACCTCAATCCTTAGATCCAAAACTTTTCAGACTGTTCGAGCACCGAGTTCAAATATCAATCAAAGATTATTCCTGATATGCCCGCTGTATAGGGCGATAAATTTAGTAAAAGGGATCTATTCCACCGTGACCGATTTAGCCAAGTTCCTTGGCTGATCCACATCAGTCCCTCGTAAGACAGCAACGTGATAAGACAACAGTTGTAGCGGAAGCGTAAACACAATCGGTGCAATCAATGCATCTGTTTCAGGGAGTACACACTGAGTGATCTCCTCAGAAGCGGTGGTCGCGACGGCAAAGTCAGCGAAAACAATTAACTGCCCGCCTCGTGCTTTAACCTCTGATAAGTTTGAGCGCAATTTTTCAACTAACTCATCATTGGGGGCAACCGCCACGACTGGCATATGTTCATCGACCAAGGCAAGTGGTCCGTGCTTTAACTCGCCGGCCGGATAAGCCTCTGCATGAATATATGAGAGCTCCTTGAGCTTCAGCGCACCTTCCATCGCAATGGGATTCATAGTTGATCGGCCAAGAAACAACGTGTGCTGCTTATCGACAAATTGCTCAGCAATGATCTTCACCTGCGGCTCAATTGAAAGGACCGCTGATAGTAATTCGGGGAGTTGCTGCAACTGCTGGACGAAATTCTGCTCATCAAAATCTGTTGCTTTTTTCGTTTTGGCCAAGAGACCAGCCAACAACAACAACACGGTTAACTGTGTTGTAAATGCCTTGGTACTTGCCACACCAATTTCTGGTCCAGCCTCAGTTAAGAGCGCTAAGTCGGTTTCCCGGACTAAGCTGGAGGTTGGAACATTACAGACTGCCAGCGTCGCTGCGACCTGCTCACAATCAAGATGTCGTAATGCGGACAAAACATCCGCTGTCTCACCCGATTGCGAAATCGCAATCCATAACGTATTCGGTAACGTCACCACCTTTCGGTAACGATATTCACTGGCAATCTCCACTTGGCAGGGGATGCCCGCCAAGCTTTCAATCCAATATTTTGCGACCAATCCCGCGTGATAGCTCGTTCCGCAAGCAACAATTTGGACGGCTTGTGCTGATTCCAGTAACGCATCGCCTGATGGGCCAAGGATTCCTGATAAAAGACGATCTTTACCAAGACGGCCTAAGAGCGTTGAGCGTACGGCTTCTGGTTGCTCATGGATTTCTTTAGCCATGAAATGGCGATACTCGCCCTTAGATACCTGCTCACTTGACGCCGAAGCGCGAACAACAGCGCGCGTGACAGCCTCACCGTCAGCGTTGAAAATTTCCAACGTCTTTGCGGTTAAGCGCGCCGTATCACCTTCCTCCAAATAAATAAATCGATCCGTGACATGCAATAACGCCAGTTGATCAGAACCAACAAAATGCTCACCATGGCCAACACCGATGACCAAGGGACTACCTTGTCTCGCAACCCAAATAACGCCCGGAGTATGCTCATCAAGAATCGCGAGAGCAAATGCGCCTTCTAGTCGACGAATCACGGTTTGAACAATAACGTCAAATGAGTCTATCGATCGGCTCACAGAATGTAACAAGTGCGCAATCGTCTCGGTATCTGTATCAGACTCAAAGGCATAACCCTGAGCGATCAATTCGGCTTTTAAGGCGTCGAAATTCTCAATAATTCCATTATGAACAACAGCAAATCGTCCTGACTGATGAGGATGCGCGTTTCGGACACTGGGAACGCCGTGCGTTGCCCAACGAGTGTGGGCAATACCCTGATGTGCTGACGAATCAGTTAACAAAGCCTCAAGCTCCGCCACTTTTCCTTGTGCACGAGTACGTTCGATATGATGATCATTGAGCGTAGCAAGACCTGCGGAATCATAACCCCGATATTCAAGACGTTTTAGTCCTTCAATCAGAATCGATTGAATGGGACGCTGAGCAATGGCTGCGACGATGCCACACATGAATTAGTCCTTTGACTTTTTCGGTCGTTGATAACCCTGAATATTTAGCTGTTTTGAACGTGATAGGGCAAGGCTTTGTGGTTCAACATCAGTTGTGATGACTGAACCGGCACCAGTCGTCGCACCATCACCAAGACTGACAGGCGCAACCAAACTTGTATTCGATCCAACAAACACATGGTTGCCAATGGTTGTCTGATGCTTCTGAGCTCCATCATAATTACAGGTAATGGTCCCTGCACCAATATTCACATCTTGACCAAGGGTTGCATCCCCCACATAAGACAGATGATTCACCTTGGAACCCTCGCCAACAACAGCATTTTTGGTTTCGCAGAAATTACCAATATGGGTCGAATTTCCGAGGTTTGTACCGGGTCTTAAGCGCGCGAACGGGCCGACCTGTGCCATCGAGCCAACGGTCGCGCTATCGATGACCGTATAGGGCTTAATGACAGTCTGGTCACCGATATTGGCGCCTGTGAGATGTGAACCAAAACCGATTGTGACTTGATGACCAATGGCAATCGGCCCATTTAATGTCACGTTCGGTTCGATCACCGTATCGGAGCCGATCGAAATCCCGGTTCCATTAATATAGACAGTATCTGGGTTGACTAGCGTCACGCCTTGGGCCATCAATGCTGCGCGTCGCTCAGTTTGTAGCAGATGATTAAGGGCTGCCAATTGCGCTCGGTCATTGACACCCATGGTCGCCGTGACTGAGCCTTGAATGCCTTGCACAGGCTTGCCGGCTTGAACACTCAAGTGAACGCAATCGGTGAGGTAGTATTCGGATTGAGCATTGTCATTCGGTAATTGTGGCAACAATTCCTGGAACAACGCAGTCGGAGCTGCATAGATTCCACTATTAATTTCACGAATCTGAAGCTCGGTGGTGGTTGCATCACGGTGCTCAACAATGCCAACAACCGACCCGTCAGCATCGCGGATCATTCGCCCATAACCGCTGGGATTGTCCACATGAGCCGTTAAAACGACCAGTTGATTAGAACCGGCTGTCAAGAGAGGCTCTAAATCACTGACGCGAATCAGAGGAACATCGCCATAAAGAACCAGCGTCTGTCCCTCAGGTTCAATGTCATTCAGGGCGACTTGTAATGCATGCCCTGTTCCGAGTTGCTCATATTGATGAACAACTTCTGCACCAGCACTTTCAACAAAGGGATCAACCTGCTCAGCTCCGTGACCTGTCACAACGCGAATTCGGCCGCCATGGTGGTCAATCAATTGCTGGGCCGTAGCAATCACGTGGCCGAGTAATGGCTCACCTGCAAGATGGTGTAGGACTTTTGGGAGAGAGGAATGCATCCGGCTGCCTTTTCCGGCAGCCAGAATGACGATATTAAGCACGGCGTCGACGCAACTGGTCGATCACACGTAACCGTGCGACCGCTTCAGCCAATTCAACAGCAGCTCGGGAATATTCAAATTCGGACTGCTGTTCATCAAGAAGACGCTTGGCTTCTTCTTGAGCGTGAAGCGCCGCCGCCTCATCCAAATTTTCGGCCCGCTCTGCCGTATCCGCCAAAATTGTGACCTGCGATGGGATCACTTCAAGGAACCCTCCAGACACAAAGAACAGTTCGTCTTCACCATTTTCGAAGACCAGACGAACTGGGCCCGGCTTGAGTGAGGTAATCAAAGGCGCATGTCCCGGTGTTATACCGAGATCGCCCAGACCACCTGAAGCGATGATCATCTGTACATCCCCTTCGTAAAGGGCCTGTTCAGCGGATACAACCGTACACTTCATGGTATGTGCCATGAGAACCCCTTAAAGACTCTTCGCCTTCTCAACTGCTTCGTCGATACCACCGACCATGTAGAACGCCTGCTCTGGTAGGTGATCATACTCACCGTTCAGAATTCCCTGGAAACCGCGAATGGTATCTTTCAAGGACACATACTTACCTGGTGAGCCTGTAAAGACTTCTGCAACGAAGAATGGTTGCGATAAGAAACGCTCCATTTTACGTGCGCGAGCAACAGTCATCTTGTCTTCTTCTGACAATTCATCCATACCAAGAATCGCAATGATGTCTTTCAACTCTTTGTAACGCTGAAGAATCGATTGCACGTTCCGCGCAACATCATAGTGCTCTTGACCAATGACCAATGGGTCGAGCTGACGTGATGTTGAATCCAGTGGATCAACCGCTGGGTAAATACCCAGAGAAGCAATATTTCGGCTCAATACAACCGTCGCATCCAAGTGAGCGAAAGTGGTTGCCGGTGATGGATCAGTCAAGTCATCCGCAGGAACGTAAACGGCCTGAATCGATGTAATCGATCCTGTTTTCGTGGATGTGATTCGCTCCTGAAGAACACCCATTTCCTCCGCCAATGTCGGCTGATATCCAACAGCCGACGGCATACGACCGAGAAGCGCTGATACTTCGGTACCCGCGAGGGTATAACGGTAGATGTTATCAACGAACAGGAGAACATCGCGGCCTTCGTCACGGAAGTATTCAGCCATGGTCAAGCCAGTCAATGCCACACGAAGACGGTTTCCAGGGGGTTCGTTCATCTGACCATAAACCAGCGATACTTTATCGAGAACGTTTGACTCGGTCATTTCATGATAGAAGTCATTACCCTCACGAGTACGTTCCCCGACGCCTGCGAAAACCGAATATCCTGAGTGTTCAATCGCAATGTTACGGATCAGTTCCATCATGTTCACGGTCTTACCAACCCCGGCACCACCGAATAGTCCAACTTTACCGCCTTTGGCAAAGGGAGCAACCAAATCGATAACCTTAATCCCGGTTTCCAACAGCTCGTTCGATGCATTTTGTTCGGCAAATGTCGGAGCACTTCGGTGAATCGGCATCCGCGCCTTTTCACCAATGTCACCCTTCTCATCGATTGGGTTACCCAAGACATCCATGATACGGCCGAGGGTTTCTGTTCCGACAGGGACGGAAATCGCATTGTGCGTGTTCGTCACTTGCAAACCGCGAGACAAACCTTCGGTTGAACCCATGGCAATGGTGCGCACGATTCCGTCGCCCAGTTGCTGTTGAACCTCAAGAACAATCGGCTTCCCTTCAACGTTCAGCGCATCATAAACCTGAGGAACTGACTCACGCGGGAATTCAACGTCAATGACCGCGCCGATGATTTGGACAATCTTTCCGCTACTCATCGTATTTCTCCTAAAACAATCCGTTTTTACAGTGCCGCAGCACCGCCAACAATTTCTGAAATTTCTTGTGTAATCGCTGCTTGGCGAGCCTTGTTATAGATCAGCTCTAAACCTTCAATTAACTCGCCGGCATTATCCGTCGCCGCCTTCATTGCAACCATTCGCGCTGCCTGCTCGCACGCTAAATTTTCGACAACTGACTGATACACGAGCGATTCGACATACCGAACAAGCAATGCATCCAGCACTTCGCGAGCATCAGGCTCGTAGATATAATCCCAGTGTGTTCCCATCCTTGTCGATAAGTCGCTTTGCTCTTCTTTCGGCAGCGGCAACAACTGTTGCACCGTTGGTTGCTGGGTCATGGTATTCACGAACCGGTTGAACACGACATGAAGACGATCAATCTTGCCTTCTTCATACGCATCCATCATGACTTTGACGCTACCAATCAAATCAGCAACTGTTGGCTGATCTCCCACTTGTCCAGCAGTTGCGACAACGTTTCCACCGAAGCTTCGGAAAAATCCAATCGCTTTCGATCCGATGACCGCCAAGTCAACTTCAACGCCGTTTCCGTGGTGCGCGCCCAATTCAGCGACAACTTTCTTAAACAAATTTGCGTTCAATCCGCCGCAAAGACCGCGGTCTGTCGAAACTACAATATATCCAACGCGCTTTACATCACGCTCATCCAGGTACAGATGATTGTATTCTGGGTTGGCATAGGCCAAGTGACCAATAACTTCCAAAATACGATCTGCATATGGGCGGGTTGCGCCCATACGATCCTGGGCTTTACGCATCTTTGAGGCTGCAACCAGTTGCATCGCACTCGTGATCTTCTGAGTGTTTTTGATGCTTCCTATCTGGGTGCGAATTTCCTTTCCGACTGCCATGCCTGTGCCCCTTTCCTACCTGACCTTAATAGGTCCGCGATGATTTGAAAGATTCGACACAAGCCTTCAGCTTCGCCGCGATGTCGTCGTTGTAATTACCAGACTCGTTAATCTCGTCACGCAGTGCTACGTACTCGGTATTAAAGTAGTCAAGAAGCGCTGTTTCAAACGCAACCACTTTGGTGACATCAACGTCGTCTAGGAAGCCTTCGTTAGCAACAAACAACACCAAACCCATTTCAGCAACTGACTGTGGGCTGTATTGCTTCTGCTTCATCAGCTCTGTAACACGCTGGCCGTGCTCAAGCTGTTTACGCGTAGCGTCATCAAGATCCGATGCGAACTGAGCAAAGGCTGCCAACTCACGGTACTGCGCAAGTGCAAGACGAATACCGCCACCTAATTTTTTCACGATCTTAGTCTGTGCAGCACCACCAACTCGAGACACCGAAACACCCGCGTTCATCGCCGGGCGAATACCCGAGTTAAACAAGTTTGTTTCGAGGAAGATCTGGCCGTCAGTGATCGAAATCACGTTCGTCGGTACGAAAGCAGAGACGTCTCCAGCCTGCGTTTCAATAATCGGCAAAGCGGTTAATGACCCGGTCTGGCCTTCTACGTTTCCGCCTGGGAACTGCTCACCATACTCGGCATTAGCACGTGCAGCGCGCTCTAACAGGCGCGAGTGCAAGTAGAAAACGTCACCAGGGTATGCTTCACGTCCTGGTGGACGACGGAGCAGCAAAGAAATCTGACGATATGCGACTGCTTGCTTTGACAAATCATCATAAACAATCAGGGCATCTTCACCGCGATCACGGAAGTATTCGCCCATGGTGCAACCCGAGAACGGCGCCAAAAACTGCATAGATGCTGGATCAGCAGCACCAGCGGCAACGATAACGGTGTGGCCCATCGCGCCGTGCTCTTCAAGCTTACGAACCACTGATGCAATCGATGATTGCTTCTGGCCAATGGCAACATAAATACACTTTACGCCAGTCCCTTTCTGATTGATGATCGCATCAATCGCAACCGCCGTCTTACCAGTCTGGCGGTCACCAATAATGAGCTCGCGCTGACCACGGCCAATTGGCACCATCGCATCAATCGCCTTGAGACCCGTTTGGACAGGCTGATCAACCGACTGACGCGCAATTACGCCTGGTGCAACTTTTTCGATCGCATCCGTTCCGTCGGAATCGATATCACCTTTACCATCGATTGGATTACCGAGGGAATCAACGACACGACCGAGAAGCCCGTTACCGACGGGGACTTCAAGAATCCGGCCCGTACAGCGTGCTGTTTGACCTTCCGCCAATTTCTGATAGTCGCCCAATACAACGGCGCCAACAGAATCACGCTCCAGGTTCAACGCCATTCCGTAGACGCCACCATCAAACTCAATCATCTCACCGTACATGACGTCGGCAAGCCCGTAGATGCGAACAATACCGTCTGAAACGGAGACGATCGTACCTTCATTTTTTGCTGAGACAGCGATATCAGCTTTGGCAATACGCTGCTTGATCAGTTCGCTGATCTCAGAAGGATTCAATTGATCCATGAAACTTTCCTTTCAAATTCTCTTTGCTTAAGCGGTCAATGACTCGGCTATCTTCGACAGCCGACCTCGAACCGTTGCGTCAATTACAGTGTCACTTGATCGAATCTCGAACCCGCCGATCAATGATTGATCTACGGCAGTCTCAACACGAATCGTTTTGCCTGCGTATCGAGTTTTCAACTTTGACTCTAAAAGCTGTATTTCGTCAGCCTCCAGCGGGAATGCACTTGTGATCGTGACTTCCAACGCTTGCTGACCTTGAGCCAGCAGGGTCTCAAATTCAGTTGAAATTGCAGGCAACGCCAGCAGACGCCCGTAGTGAGCCAAGGCTTCCATCAAAGCATCTACACCATCAACAGTTACGTCTTGGGTGAGATCTCCAAGGATTTCGCACTTTGTTTCTGCTGTAACAGCAGGGTTTTTCAGTACCTCAACCATGGCAGAATCAGTCGTCACGGACGCTGCTTTTTTCAAAAAGGCACTCCAAGACGACTGAGCCTTTGTTGCATTCGCATGCGCAAACACTGCCTTCGCGTAAGGTCGAGCGATCGTGGTGAGTTCTGCCATCGGTCGGTCTCCTTACAGCTCGTTAGCCAACTCGGCTAACAACTTTTTGTGTGCGGCCTGATCAACAGATGCACCTAGCACTCGCTCAGCGCCAACAACGGCAAGTTGAGCGACATCAGCGCGAAGCGCTTCCCGTGCTTGAGCAGCATCCTGGGCAATTTGCGCTTGTGCTGAAGCCATGATCTTCTCGGCTTCCGCGCGCGCCTTGTCCTGCGCTTCTTCAACGATCTGTGACGATCTTTTGTTGGCCTGCTCTAACAGCTCTGTTACCTGTGAACGCGCTTGTTTCAGTTCATCTTCGATCTGAGACTTCGCGGTTTCAAGGTCACGCGCTGCTTTGTCTGCAGCATCAAGGCCTTCAGCGATCTTTTTCTGTCGATCTGCCAACGCGCCAGAAATTGGCGGCCAGACATACTTCATACAGAAGATGACAAAGATCGTAAATGCGATGAGCTGCCCAATTAGGGTCAGGTTTAAATTCACAATTACACCTCGCGGTCGGTTAAATCATCCAAAGGATCGGGACGTCTTAAACCTGTGCCACGAACGGATTCGCAAACGTGAAGAACAGCGCGATACCGACACCGATCATTGTTACCGCGTCAAGCAGACCCGCAACGATGAACATCTTCACCTGCAACATTGGGACCATTTCTGGCTGACGCGCGGCGCCTTCCAAGAACTTACCGCCAAGGATACCGAATCCAATCGCAGTACCCAGTGCACCCATACCGATCAGCAGCGCTACGGCAATCGCGGTCATTCCAACTACAGTTTCCATATTTCCTCCAATTAAAGGACGTTAAAATTAAATCGTTAATGTATTAGTGATGCTCGTGTGCCATCGATAGATAAACAATCGTAAGCATCATGAAAATGAATGCCTGAAGCACAATTACAAGAATGTGGAAAATCGCCCAAGGAACGGACAAGAACCACTGCAAATAAAACGGCAACAATGCAATCAAGATGAAAATTAGCTCTCCAGCATACAAATTACCGAACAGTCGGAGAGCCAATGAAATAGGTTTCGCAATCAAGCCGACGCCTTCAAGCAAGAAATTGAATGGAATCATCCACTTGCCAAATGGCTGGAGTGTCAGTTCGCCAACAAAGCCGCTAACGCCTTTGATTTTAATCGAATAGAATATAATCAGCAAAAATACGCCTATCGACATCCCAAGCGTTGCGTTAACATCTGTCGTCGGCACAATTTTCATATAATCGACACCGGCAACCATAAAGAGATACGGAACCAAATCGACAGGCACAAGGTCCATCAGATTCATCAAGAAAATCCAGCAACAAATCGTTAACGCAAGCGGTGCAATCAGCGCACTTTTGCCATGAAACGTTTCTTTAACAGACTTATCGACGAACTCAACCATCAGTTCAACGAAATTGAGAATTCCGGTAGGAACGCCTGCATGAGCCGCTTTGGCTCCTACGCGGAATAACCAACAAAATAAAATGCCTAAACCAACAGACCACGCCATGGTATCAACATGGATTGCCATAAAGCCCATCTCAGATGCTTCTTTCGCTCCGTGAGCAAAAGACCAACCATTCTCAGGGTGATAGCCATAAGTTAAATTTGTCAGGTGATGCTGGATATATTCAGAAGGTGTCGGGTTTTGAAGCGCCATTACTGATTCCAATTAGTGTGTTCGAGTCCCACCCAAAATCAAGGGAAGACTTAGCTGTCCAACCAGGACCGTTATCACGAACCCGGCAAGTACCGCGGAGGTTTCAAGCTGATCGGCATTTGTCCAAACCAGCGCAAACAACACTGCGGTGATACTCAACTTTAACCCCTCTCCTACGAATAGGTTCCGGGCAATTAATCGCGCATTTCGCGCTCCGCGTTGCCGAAATACCCAAAAACCAAAGAGCCCCTGAGGAATCATCGCAACACTTCCACCCACCACTGCGCTAAGCGCATGCGCTGGGCCTAAAATCAAAAATTCAATGGATCCAATGCCCATTGTGAGTGCGGCTTGTACCAGAAAAACAACCTTCGCCGGATGTTTCATGTCAATTACCGTCATTTATTAGTCGCGGGAGTATATGCACTCCATTGTGTCGGATCAATGACAATCAGCAAAACTAAGGCGAAGGTCGTGTATTTCAATCTTTTGTTTTTAATCGTGCCACGATGCCATCGAGAATATCGAGTGATCCATATTCGATAACAATATGACCTTTCCCACCGCTTTTTGGCTTGATTTGTACTGATGCTCCCAGCCGATCCGATAACTTGGCTTCTAGGCGACCCACATCAGGATCTTTTTGATCACTACCCTGATCTCGTTTCGAATTGTCTGACAATAATCGCTTCACGAGAGTTTCTGTTTGTCGGACCGACAGTTGCGATCGCAAGACATCTTCGGCTGTTTTCACCTGCATGTTTTCTGGCAATGGCAACAGCGCGCGCGCGTGACCCATTTCTAATCGACCCTCTTCCAGCATGGACTGAACACCTTGGGACAAATTCAACAAACGAAGCAGGTTAGCAACATTCGACCGACTGGATGAAATCATCGTTGCCAGTGCGGTTTGGTCCATTGAAAACTGATCACGCATCCTTGCAAGGGCTCGTGCTTGTTCGATGGCTGTCAGTTGTTCGCGCTGAATATTTTCAATAAGCGCAAGTGCTGCAACCTGTTGGTCATCTAAATCGCGGACAAGGGCGGGTATTTCTGCGAGACCTGCGCGTTGACTTGCTCTCCAACGGCGCTCACCCGCGATTAGCTCGTAACCTCGAACAGTTTGTCTCACGACAACCGGTTGCATGACCCCGTGTTGACGAATGGAGTCTGATAATTCATCCAGTTCTAGTTCATTAAACCGTGTTCTTGGTTGAAATGGATTGGGAACAATTTTTTCGATCGCCAACTGAAGCAAACCCGATGGTCCACTCGTTCCTTTGATCGTAGAATCTGTTTTTTCGGTATTGAGTACCGCATCTACAGTCGATTGATCCAACCCTAACAAAGGGTTAAAGCCTAGTCCGCGTTTTTTCTGTGTCATGCCGCTGTTTTCAATTTCAATCGTTTACGTAATTCAGATGCTAACGCCAAGTAAGACAAAGCACCTTTCGATAATCGGTCATACCGTAAAACCGGTAACCCATGACTTGGCGCTTCTGCCAAACGAATGTTTCTTGGGATGACGGTTTTAAACACGCGTTCCCCAAAAAATTGTTCCAATTGCTGCGAAACCTGGCGTGTTAAGCTCGTTCTTGGATCATACATTGTTCGAAGAACACCATCGATTTCGAGAGTCGGATTATGACCAGCTCTCACTTGATCGATGGTTTCGATTAAAGCCGCAATTCCCTCAAGTGCAAAGAATTCACATTGGACTGGAATAATTACCCCATTGGCTGCGATCAATCCATTGATGGTCAGCATACTTAAAGCTGGCGGACAATCGATCAACACAAAATCATAACTTTCGGCTTGTTCTGCCAACACATCTTTTAAACGAAATTGCGCTCGACTTTGTCCGATTAAACCCACTTCTGCTTCGGTCAGCTGAATATCAGAGGGCAATAAGTCATAACCGGCATCGGTCCCTAAAATACAAACATCGCGAAACGACGATTCCCCTAACAACAAACCGCGAACATCGTGTTCGATCGCATGTTTCAACACACCAGAACCCGATGTCGCATTTCCTTGTGGGTCGAAGTCAATCACTAAAACTTGATGGCCCATTTCACTCAAGGTTGCGCCAAGGTTGACGCACGTCGTTGTTTTTCCGACACCGCCTTTTTGATTTGTAATGGCAATAATCCGTGTCATTCCAATCCTTGTGTAACTAATGCAACCTTGCGTTGTTCTTCAACGACATGAGGCAATTGATGCACTGAAATATGACAATTACTGTATGTCATCTGCGCATCGGCGACTTCACTTTCGGCTCGCGCGCCCTTCATAGCCAAA
>ERZ802819.1906-NODE-1906-length-12294-cov-18.3933_pt1 | contig 12294 bp, 13 predicted proteins | sample MGYA00345647_ERZ802819 | MGnify/ENA primary metagenome ERZ802819 (study PRJEB30503, sample SAMEA104212355) | marine metagenome | biome: Westerlies Biome; feature: [SRF] surface water layer (ENVO:00010504) within the epipelagic zone...; material: water... | reverse complement strand
ATATTTAAATACTATGACATCTCCACGTTTAGGAGTTTCATTTTTAATTAAAGTAAAATTCGTTAATGGAAGTTTATATCCATATATGTTTTTATCAACTAGGATAAAATCTCCAATCATTAATGTAGGTATCATAGAGCCTGAAGGAATTTTATAAGGTTCAATAAAAAAAGATCTAATTAGAAGCACAACGAATAAAACTGGAAAAATAGATGATGAGAATTCTGATATCTGAGAAATTATAGGTTTATTAATTTTAACAAGGCTAAACAATCCAGTAAATAATGTAAGTACGACAAGTATAAGTGTAAAATCCATTCTATTCTTCCGTTGTAGATAAGAATTTATAGAAAGCTTCTCTAGGTATTTCAACATTACCTATTTTCTTCATTTTTTTCTTACCCTCTTTTTGTTTTTTTAGGAGCTTCATTTTTCTTGTAACATCTCCTCCATAGAGTTTTGCAGTGACATCTTTTCTATAACCCTTAATAGAAGTTGATGATAGAATTTTAGCGCCAACACATCCTTGAATTGTAATCTCAAAACTTTGTCTAGGTATTAATTTTTTGAGATTATCAATAAGTTCCCTAGATCTACGATATGAATTATCTTTATGCAATATTTGCGATAAAGCGTCTATTTTTTTCTTATTTACATGTATATCAAGCCTAATCATACTACTTTCTCTATAATCAATTATATCGTAATCATAAGACGCATAACCTTTTGATGCGGACTTAAGTGTATCAAAGAAATCATATATTATTTCAGAAAGAGGTATCTCGTATTTGATTTCAGCCATATTAGATCTGTAGATTAAGTCCTTTTGAGTGCCCCTTTTTGATGTGCAAAGCTCTATGACAGAACCTAAATATTCTGCAGGAGTTACAATTGATATAAGTGCTATTGGCTCATAGTAACATTTAATACTATTATCATCTGGTAAATCACTTGGTTTTCTAATGTCATTAACCTCACCCTTTTTATTTTCTACTCGATAGGTAACTGATGGGACAGTCATCAAAAATTCTAGATTATACTCTCTTTGAACGCGTTCACGAATGATCTCCATATGCAATAATCCTAGAAATCCGCATCTAAATCCATGTCCTAATGACTGTGAGCTTTCGGGTTCATATGTAAAAGAATTATCATTTAAAGATAATTTATCTAATGCTTTTTTGGATTCTTGGTAATCATTAGAATCAACAGGATAGAATCCAGAATATACTCGTGGCTGTATTTTTTTAAATCCAGGCAATGGAGCTGAGGTATTATTTTTAGCAAGAACAATAGTATCGCCGACAGGTGCTGAATCGAGTGTTTTGATTGATGCAATCATAAATCCAACCTGACCAGATGATAATTTTGATAAATTTGTCATTGTCGGATTAAAAGTTCCAAGTTTATCTACAAGGAATTCTCTTTTATTAGAAAATACTTTAATTTTGTCTTTAATACTTATTGATCCATCGATTATTTTAATCAGGACGACAATTCCAAGATAGTTATCAAACCATGAATCAATAATAAAAGCTTTTAGGTCATTGCTCATTAAGCCTTTTGGTTCAGGTATATCAATAATAACTCTTTCAATTAGATCATCTACCCCTAAGCCAGATTTAGCGCTAACGCTCAATATCTCATTTTGATTAATATCAAGAAGTTCAGATAGATCCTTTTTTACAGCATCAGGATCAGCCGATGGTAAATCAATCTTATTAATGACAGGTATAATTTCAAGATTCAGCTCTCTCGCCATATTAAAATGGGCAATTGTTTGAGCTTCAAGTCCTTGTGTTGCATCTACTAAAAGCATTACACCATCACAAGCTGATAGAGACCTAGATACTTCATATGAGAAATCAACATGTCCTGGGGTATCAATGATATTAATGTTGTAGTTATCCCCCATATAGGAAGCATTTAGACTTACAGTTTGTGCTTTGATTGTAATTCCACGTTCTCTCTCTAAATCCATAGAGTCTAAAATTTGCTCTTTCATCTTTCGAGAACTGATATCTCCATACTTTTCTATGAGGCGATCAGCGAGTGTGGATTTACCATGATCAATGTGAGCGACTATGGCAATATTTCGGATGTTCATTATTGCTCTATAATATATTAGAGACTTAAAACATCAAATCATTTAGAGATTTTTAGTGCAATATATAAAGGAGTGGATTGTCTATAAACTAATAAGTTTACATACGTATTATTTTTGGATTTTGCCATAATTTTTGAAAAATCATCTACGTTATTAATAATCGTATTATTTATCTTAGTAATCACATCATTTGCTTTTACATCAAAGTTATTATTAATATTATCATCTACATTCGTGACGATGACACCTGATTTAATCTCAAGCAACTTAATATCTTGCGGACTTAAGTTTCTTACAGATATTCCAGAAAAGGAATTTGAAGTGATTTTTTTTGTTCCTATAGATGCAATTTTATCTTCGGTAGGCAATTCCTCAAGAGTGACTGATAAATTGGTTATCTTCTTATTTCTAATAATTTGTACTCTAAATGACTTACCAACTTCTGATTGTCCTACTATTAAAGGGAGGTCAGTAGATTTTTTGATCTCATTATCATTAAATTTTAATATGACATCGCCTTGTTTGAACCTCGCCTTCTCTGCAGGGCTATCCGGTAATATTTTACTCACCAATGCGCCTCGTGCCTTTTTCAGGCCAAAACTTTTAGCTAGTTTATCGTCAATTTCTTGAATATATACACCTAACCAACCTCTACTAACTTTACCTTTAGTTTTCAGTTGATAGAAAACGTCATTAACAGTGTCAGAGGGTATTGCAAAAGATACGCCCATGAATCCTCCAGTTCGACTATAAATTTGTGCATTGACGCCAATCACTTCTCCAGAAAGATTAAACAATGGGCCACCAGAATTACCTGGATTAATTGCGACGTCAGTTTGTATATATGGAACATAATTATCGCCAGCTAGTTTTCTTTGTTTTCCACTAACAATTCCTGCGGTAACGGTTTGATTAAATCCAAAAGGTGAACCAATAGCGAGAACCCACTCACCTAACTTGACATTATCAAAGGAAGCAATCTTTACAACAGGTAAGTTATTCGCCTCAACTTTAAGAAGTGCTAAATCGCTTCTTTTATCGGAACCAATTAGACTAGCCTCATAAGTAGTCTGATCATTAGTTATAATATTTATTTTATCAGCTCCATTTACGACATGATGGTTTGTCATTATGTATCCATCACTGGATAAAATGAATCCTGAGCCAGAGCTTGGCTGTCTTCTCTTAGGTTGATTGTTCCTCTCATCAAAATACTTTTTAAAAAGGTCATTAAATTCATCGGGCATACCAGGTGGAGTTTGAAATTGATTGTTGCTATTAGCTGTATTACTAGATCTGTTCGCGTTAACAATAACTACAGCAGGCATGTTCTTTTCAACAATTCCTGTAAAGTCTGGATATGCAGGAGACGATTCAGCTACAGTCAAATTCAAGAAAGATAGTGATAGTAGAACTAATATATATTTTATATTATTTACAACTGTCATTCTTTTCCTCAATACTATTTTCGATCTTTATACAAGCTGAATCATCTTTTACTCGTTTAATCAATTCGCTATTATCAGTCTTATCTTCAATTATATCCACTGAAACAACATTTGTCTCTGATCGTTCAAAACTAATTAAGCTGTAAGCTGTAATAACTGCAAAAAAGACTGAGGCAGCTACTTTTAGGAAATTATTATACTTAGTATCTTCAGGCTTTTTATTTAATAATATCTTTTGCATAACATTTTCTGAAAAATCTTTTGATATTTCAGGTGGATTATCATTTCTCATTAAACTAACAATTAGCCCAAATATTTTATAGTTATTATTCATCATCACTTAAACTTCTGAATTCAGAGATTAACATGTTTCTTGCCCTATGCAACCTGGAACGAACCGTACCTATTGGTATGTCCAACCTCTTAGAAATATCCTCATACGTTAAGTCTTTAATTTCATATAGCTTTATCAAATTACTAAGATCCTCGGGTAATTTTTCTATCAATGGTTGTATTTTATCAACCAATTCATTCAATTGATAATACTCTCCTGGATTATCATTTGATACATTCACCTCATTTAGACAATTTTCTTCTGAAATAGTTTCTTTTTCATTACGTTTTTCTCTAGAGTTTATGTAATTAAGACAAGTGTTTACAGCAATTCTATAAATCCATGAGTAAAATTTACTGTCAAATTTAAAGTTTGAGAGGTTTTGAAATGCTTTTAAGAATACTTCTTGAGCTACGTCTTCTGCATCATTAATGTTTTTTGTATACTTATAACATGTATTGATTATACGAATTTGATACTTATCAACTAGATTTTTATATGCACCTGTGTTGCCAGATAAACATTCCTGAATAATTTCGTCATCATCTTTAATAATAATATTTCTAGTCATTACACATTGTGATATTTTATATTATATGAATACAAGGCTAAATACTGAAGTTTTAATAGTTGGAACAGGAATCTCTGGATTATTATCAGCAATTGAACTATCTAAAACACATTCTGTAACCATGCTAACAAAATCACGAACAAATGAATGTTCAACTTCATGGGCTCAAGGTGGAATAGCTGCTGCTATGGATAACAGTGATATTGATGCACATGTTAATGATACGATTATAAACGGTCATGAAATATGCAATCCAGAATCTGTCACAAGAATAATAGAGCAAGGTAGGAAAAGTATTGACCTTCTTATTAAACACGGTGTTAATTTCAATACTGATGGAACTAAATTACAACAAACTTTAGAGGGGGGTCACTCTAAAAGAAGGATTGCATATCATAATGATAATACCGGCGAAGAAATACACACATCACTTTTAAAGAAAGCAAAAAAAAATAAAAATATTACAATCAAAGAAGATATTATGGCTATTGATTTAATTGGAAGAAAAGATGCACTCTGTGATGGTTTATATGCATACGATGAATCAAATAAATCTGTTATTACTATTAAAGCAAATATAATCATACTAGCAACAGGTGGAGCGAATAAACTCTATCAGTACACAACGAATCCAGATACATCAACAGGTGATGGAATAGCGCTAGCTTGGAGATTCGGCTGTACAATTTCAAACATGGAGTTTATGCAGTTTCACCCAACATGTTTATATCATACTAGCGATAAAAGTTTTTTAATCTCAGAATCTTTAAGAGGTGAAGGTGCGAAATTGATTAATCCTAATAATGAATATTTTATGAAAAAATATGATAAAAGAGCTGAGCTTGCGCCGCGTGATGTCGTAGCGAGAGCCATAGACATTGAAATGAAAAATAATAATTTTAAGCATGTTTATCTAGATGTCTCTTTTAAAGGCAAAGAGTATATCCTTCAAAGGTTTCCAAATATTTATAATCGATGTTTAGAACTTGGCATAGATATAACCAAAGATCCAATACCAGTAGTTCCTGCAGCACATTATACTTGCGGAGGTGTGAAAACTACTATTTCGGGTGAAACAGATTGTTCCAATTTATATGTTATAGGTGAAGCAGCACATTCAGGCCTGCATGGAGCTAATAGATTAGCTAGCAACTCATTATTAGAATGTTCGGTTATGGCCATGGAATGCTGTAAAAAAATAAATGAAAAAAATATAACTTATAATAAGAAAGAGCTGCCTTTATGGGATGATAGTTATGTTTCAGATTCGTCTGATGAAAATATTTTAATTTCACACAACTGGGCCGAGATAAGAAAAATTATGTGGGATTATGTCGGTATTTTGCGGTCTGATAAAATGTTAAACAGAGCTAAAGATAGACTAGAAATTATTAATAATGAAATTAATGAGTTTTATCATACTCATCGAATCAGTACAGATTTACTAGAACTGAGAAATATCATAGATGTAGCTAAGATCATTACTAAATCTGCTATTTCTAGGAAAGAAAGTCGCGGCCTCCATTACAATAAAGATTATCCAAAGGTCAGCCATAAATATAATAAATCTACTGAATTAAATAATACTGAAAAAGATTTTATTATGAAAATTGTATCTAAAGCTTAAATATAGTTTTTCTGTAATAACGAAGCTCATCTATGGAATCTCTTATATCATCTAGTGCTCGATGGTTAGAATTTTTTTGAAAGTTATCCATATCTTCAAAATACCATCTCTTACCAAGTTCACGTATTGAACTAACATCTATACTTCTATAATGACAAAAAGATTCAAGGTCTGGCATACATCTAGCAAGAAATCTTCTGTCTTGACAAATGGTGTTACCACATAAGGGTGATTCTCCTTTAGGAACGTATTTAGAGAGAAATTCAATAGTTTTTTTCTCAGCTATCGATTCAGTTATATTACTTTCTTGAACTTTTTGTACTAATCCACTTCTGTTATGATGATCAGTATTCCATTTATCCATTCCATTAAGTATCTCATCAGGTTGTTTAATAACTAAATTTGGACCCTCTTCAAGAATATTTAAATTCTTATCGGTAACAATAGAAGCAATTTCAATTATATAGTCCCTTTGTGTATCTAGGCCTGTCATTTCTAGATCAATCCAAATCATGTTACTTCTATCTTTCATCCGCTAAGATTAGTATAATTAGAGTATAAAGTAAAACCACAAGAAAATGATTGAAGTAACCATAATTCTTTTTATATATCTATTTGCAAAACTAGCTTTAGACACATTGCAAATCTATACAATCAAATATTCAAAAATAGATGCCAAATCAATGCAATTACTCGATATAAGTGAAGAAAATGATAAAAAGTCTCGCGACTATAACATTTCAAAATTACATCTGTCGATAATCAAAAATATTTTTTATGTTGGATATATATACACACTTTTATTAGCTGGGCTATTCAAGTATATAAATGAATCTCTTAATAGTTATGATTTAAGTTTATATTTAATTGATTTATCGAGTATATTAATAACATATCTTATTGTTCATATTTCTATGCTTCCATTCTCTTTTTACTCTAATTTTGTTATTGAGAGTAGGTATGAATTTAATACATCTACAAAGCTATTATTTTTTAAAGATAATTTAATATCGCTATTATTAACTCTTATAGTTGTCTCTCTTTTGAGTTTAGTTTTTTTCTATATAGTTTCTTTTCAAAATCTTTGGTGGTTATTAATGTCATTAGCTATGTTTTCAGTAATTATAATAAGTATGTTTATATACCCTACTTATATTTCACCAATATTTAATAAATTCAAAAAATTACAAAATGAAAATATAAAAGATGAAATTAAAGATTTATCTGAAAGAACAGATTTTTCTATTGAAAATTTGTTTGTTATGGACCGATCAAAAAGATCAAAGCATCCAAATGCATACTTCACTGGTTTTAGTAAAAACAGAAGGATAGTTTTTTATGACACGCTTATTGATCTTCTTTCGCCAAAAGAAATTAAAGCAGTTTTAGCACATGAAATTGGCCACTATAAACATAACCATATAACTAAATCACTTGGTATATCTACTTTTATAATTTTCATTGGAATGTTTCTGATATCACAACTTGTAAATAATAGTAATTATCTTGAAATATTGAATTTAAATAATAGTGCAAGCTCTCAACTCATAGCTCTGTTTTTCACCTACCAAATAATAAGTTTTTTTACTGATCCATTTTTCTCTACACTATCTCGGAAAAATGAATATGAGGCAGATATGTTTGCGTCGAAACAAGTTCAAAAAGAGCACTTGATATCATCATTAGTGAAACTTTATAAATCTAATCTTTCATTTTTAATACCAAATAAGTTTTATGCCATGTTCTATTTTTCTCATCCAACAGTTTTAGAGAGAATCAATAATCTTAGGAGTAATAATGAATGATCTAGATAAAAAGAAATGTTTACCATGCGAAGGTGGATTGGACCCACTGTCAAAAGACAAATGTCTTAGTTATTTAGAAAAACTTAACAAGGACTGGTCATTGAATGCCGATGTAAAAAGCATACAAAGAATATTTACATGTAAGAATCATCATGAAATTACATCTTTAGTTAATTTAATAATACATATCTCTAATAATGAAGATCATCATCCAGAAGTAACATTTGGTTATAATACTGCTGTAGTAAAATATTTTACTTATGCAATTGATGGCCTATCAGAGAATGATTTCATTTGTGCAGCAAAAGTAGATAAGATTACATCTATTTAGAGTATTTTTCTCTCATTAAAAGCATGAGATATTGTTTCGTTATCTAAAAATCCAATCTCTCCGTTAAGTGGTAGACCAAATGCAAGTCTTGAAACCTTAATACTATTTTTAGTAGCCATATTTTTTATATAATGGGCGGTAGCTTCACCCTCTATTGTTGTGTTAGTAGCTAAAATTAATTCCTTGATATTTTTTTCTGAAAGTCTTTTTTCTAGTTTATCTAAACCAATTTCTGAAGGACCTCTACCATCAATGGGAGAAAGATTGCCTTGAAGTACGAAGTAATATCCATTGTAATTCGTGCTTTCATCAATTGTGTAGACATCGCTTGCTGATTCTATTACACAAATTATAGAAGTGTCACGATTTTGTCTTTCGCATATATGACAAGAATTATATGATTGTTTTTCAACTTCCTCAATATCCATAAAAACTCCACATACTAAACATTTAGATATTTTTGTATCAATATTTTTTAATTCCTGTGATAGATGAAGAGATTTTTCAGGATTAGTGTTTAAAAGCTGGTAAGCCATCCGTTGAGCACTTTTTCTTCCTACACCCGGAAGTATAGTTATTGCATCAATCAAGTTCTCAAGATATTTAGATTTAATCATATGTCAAAAAGGGAGTTTCATTCCACCTGGTAAGTTCATAACACTACCCATTTTATCTTTTGTTTCTTTTTCAAGCTTGTTCATTGCATCGTTACATGCAGCGACGAGATAGTCTTCAAGAATCTTTTTGTTACCAATATGTGTATCATGATCTATCTCTATGCTTACTACCTGATGATTGCCCTTCACTGTTACTCTAACTGCTCCGGCTCCAGCAGATCCTTCAACCTTTATTTTATTAATTTCGTTCTGAGCCTTTTTAATGTTGCTATACATATTTTTAGCGTCTTTCATCTTATCAAACATTCCCATAAATATTTCTCCAGTTCAAAGTTTACTAATATTATCTTTATCTATTTTAGCACCAAATACACTCTCTATTTCTTTGAGATCATTATTATCTTTGATAGCCTCGTACATATCATTTTTTGATTTAATACCATCGGTGATAGATTTTTTGTATAGTGTGTTTATATTTTCTCTATATTCTATTGTCAACACATGATCGCTTTTGAAATTTGAGCATATTAATATACTAAAATCCGTGATACATTTTTTTGGATAAGTATTTTCTTTGGATTTATCTATAATCAAAATCGTTGCATCATTTTTCATGTCTAGAATAGAATTATTAGCAAGATCAAGCATTAGTCCTTGTAATTTAAAACTATCAATAGTTTTTTTCCACGTAGATATATCAACAACACTTTGAGAGATATTATCTTCAGCTACAGTTTCAATTTTTTTTTTAGAGTCAGTTAAAATAGCAGTATCTTTGCTTTGATTTTTAATATTAGATTTAATTTGATCAGGATATTCAGTAAATAATGATATACGTAGAAGTATCATCATTAAGTGATCAGCCTTAGATACAGCATTGAACATTTGCTCCTTAGATTGCATTAAAATGGAATACCAAAGCTGCAGATCTTGAAGACTAATATCTGTATTTAGAAAATTATTAGGTAAGTTAAAATCATTCTTATTCAATGATCGTGATATAGAAATCTGGAAAATACGTTCAATTAAACAATCGAGCAATTTTGAATAATCAGATATATTTGAAGACTTTAATACATCATTAATTTCTGAAATAGAGTTCTCATAAAGGTTATGAATAATTTGATCAATGAGAGTGTTTTCAATTAATCCAAGTAGTTGAGAGATTTTAGCTTTTTTAAGATCACCATTGGTATAAGAAATACATTGTTCTAATATGCTCATGGAATCTCTTGCGCTACCTCTGGCTGCATTTGAGATTATTTCAGGAACATCTTTTTCAAAATTAATATTTTCAGACTCTAATACATTTTTAATATGTTCTCCAAGTTCTTCATTAGTAATAGGTTCAAGTTTAAAATGTAGACATCTTGATATAACAGTTTCTGGAAGTTTATCGGGTTCAGTAGTGGCAAGTAAAAATTTCACATGTTCAGGTGGCTCCTCAATAGTTTTAAGCAAAGCATTGAAACTTTTGGTTGATAGCATATGAACTTCATCAATCAAATATATTTTAAACCGTGAGGATGTAGGAGCATATTGAACATTTTCCATAAGTGTACGTGTATCCTCTACTTTTGTTCTTGATGCTGCATCAATTTCTATAAGGTCAAGATTATTGTTATTATCAATTCCAAGACATGAATCGCATTTACCGCAAGGGGTAGCACTTATACCCTCCTTACATAATAAAGATTTTGCAAATATTCTTGCAATAGTTGTTTTTCCCACACCTCTTGTACCTGAAAATAGATAAGCATTGTGTAGTTTATTAAGATTAATGGAATTACTTAGTGATTGTACGCAAAACTCTTGTCCTACAACCTCATCAAAAAAATGAGGTCTATATTTTAATGCTAGTATTTTATCGTTCATTTTATTTTATTAAGTAAATGGCCCGTTTTAACAAATATTAATGCGCCATCACTCAGTGTGAAGGGTTTATGCTTGCTCATATGAGGACTTCTTATCCAAGTTTGTTCTGGATATTTTCCAAATTCATCATAGAAAGTTCCTTTAAGTACAAATATTTCTTCTCCACCGTGATGCTGGTGGAAACTAAACTCTGTGTTTGAGTCCCATTTGACAAGAGCTGTACTCTCATATTCATAATTATGTAAAGGCATGACTTTAAGGCCTTGAACTAGACCTGGAAGCCAAGGTTCATTGTTCGTATTTATAATAACTTGTTTATTATCCATAGGATTAAATTGTCTTAACTTTACTAGAAGCCTACAGCCATTTTTACTGAAAGGACTATGTTTAGTATTATGAGGATTCCTAATATATGTTCCAGCAGGATAATCCCCAAACTCATCTGAAAAAGTTCCTTCTAACACAAGTAGTTCTTCTCCTGAATCATGGACATGTTCATTAAAAAAAGAATTTGGTTTAAATTCTACAATCGTTGTAGATATGGCATATTCTGAATTTTCATTTCTCTCCAGAAGAGTCCTCTCAACTCCGTCACATGGCGAACTAACGGGTGTCAATTGTGATGACTTTAGTACGACTTTTTCATGAAAATTTTGATTCAACATTATGCTAATCTTTTCTGTTATCAACTAAATGAACTGTAAGTCCTTCATAGACATCATAAATATCCATTTGGCAACATAGCCTGCTTCTGTTTTCATCATAATGTTCAGATCTCTCTAACATGAATAGTTCCATGGAGCCAGTATCCATGGGTTCAATTTTATCGACCCATTCAGGATCAATATGAACATGGCAAGTTCCACAATTGCATGATCCATTACAGATAGCTGGTATTTCCGGTATGTTAAGTTTTTTTGCAGCATCTAACATAGTGCGTCCGACACTCATAGTTGTTGTTAACACTTCATCCCCTCTGACAAAGTTAATTTTGACTGACATTAGTTTTCTCCATATATATCTCTTGTATAAATCCTTTTTGACACCTTTTTAAGTCTGCTCGATAATCTATTAGTTACAATAAGGTTCACTTTTTTCACAAATAAATCAAAATCATTGATTAAAGTACAGCCATAGATTTTACTTTGATTGGTAATCAAAGGCTCATGGATATAAATATTTTTACCTTTATTTTTAAGTAATTTTATTATATCAATAATACTCGAATGTCTAAAGTTATCAGACCCCTTTTTCATAGCTAGTTGATATATCCCAATATTTTTTACTTTAGTTTTTAATAAATCATCGACAATACACTTTTTCCTAAGTTGATTTGATTTATTTAATGATTTGATCATCGAGTTTGGGATAGAATCGAAGCTAGCTTCAAGCTGTTTGGTATCTTTAGGGAGGCAGTAACCGCCATATCCAAATGATGGATTATTATATCCATCACCTATTCTTGGATCAGAACAAATACCATCAATTATTTGTTTAGAACCAAAATTATTAGACATAGAGAAAGAATCAAGCTCATTAAAAAACGAAATTCGTGCCGCAAGATAACTATTTGAAAAAA
>ERZ802819.1904-NODE-1904-length-12310-cov-6.44765_pt1 | contig 12310 bp, 9 predicted proteins | sample MGYA00345647_ERZ802819 | MGnify/ENA primary metagenome ERZ802819 (study PRJEB30503, sample SAMEA104212355) | marine metagenome | biome: Westerlies Biome; feature: [SRF] surface water layer (ENVO:00010504) within the epipelagic zone...; material: water... | reverse complement strand
CATGGCGATGACCATGGCGATGACCATGGCGATGACCATGGCGATGACCATGGCGATGACCATGGCGTAGGGTCTGGACACGCTGGTGACGGCCATGGCGGAGGTCACTCAAGTCCGTTGATTCGCCCGGTCATATCAACATTCTCGGATTGGTGGTCCAATGCCGGCGTCAACTTTGCCGTAGGAACCTTCGTAGACGGCCAGACGGTGCTTTTGTTGATGGTGGTCGCCTCAATCTCTCTCCTAGTGCATATTTATTCCACTGAATATGTGAAAGGCGATCGTAGGTACGTTCACTACTACGCTTTTCTAAGCCTTTTTACTGCGGCGATGTTGTTCTTCGTCATGGCTCAGAACATCATCCAACTTATTGTGGGATGGGAGTTAGTAGGTGTCTGTTCTTTCGCACTGATTGGTCATTGGTGGGAAGACAAACCAAACACCGATGCAGCCCTAAAGGCGTTTTTAACAAATCGTGTGGGAGACGTGGGTCTCTTGGTCGGGATGATTGTCCTCTGGGGGACTTTCAAAACCTTTGACATCGATGTGATCAACACAATGATCTCAACCAATCCTGGTGCTCACCACCTTGCATTGCTAGTTGCCGCTTGCTGTTTAATGGCAGCGGTTGCTTCTAAATCCGGCCAATTCCCTCTCCACACCTGGCTACCAGATGCAATGGCTGGACCAACTCCCGTGTCAGCGTTGATTCACGCTGCGACCATGGTTGTTGCTGGTGTTTACATGATCGCCCGCTTGTACCCAGTATTCTACGAAGGGTTCTCAATCGGCACCAGCTCGATAAACCTCATGGCTTTCATAGGTGGATTCACTGCGCTGATCGGTGCGGGGCTTGCATTTGCCCAGTGGGACATAAAAAAGGTCCTCGCCTACTCAACCGTTTCCCAGTTGGGTTACATGGTTATGGCTCTCGGAGTCGGGGCTTGGACCGCTGCCATATTCCATCTGTTTACGCATGCCTTCTTTAAAGCTTGTTTATTCCTCGGAGCTGGTTCAGTGAGCCACGCAGCGCATCACACTTTCGATATGCGCAAGATGGGTGGGCTGAGAAAGGATATGCCGCACACCTATCGCACCTTTGTGATTTCCTCACTGGCCCTCGCTGGCATCTTCCCGTTCGCCGGGTTTTGGTCAAAAGATGAAATTTTATTGGGGTCACTTGTAGGTCAGCAAAATGGCTATCCGCTGATGCTCATCTTCGGCTGTGCGGTGGCACTAATGACGGCCGCATACATGACACGTGTCATTTGGTACACCTTCCATGGCGAATTCCGTGGCCATGGTCACCCGCACGAATCCCCGAAAGTAATGACCGTTCCGCTTTGGATTCTGGCAGGAATGGCAGTGCTTGCGGGAGCGTTCAACTTGCCAGGACCCGTTCTAGAGCCCATAGGACTCGAAGGTCTTGCCCATCGGATTCAAACTTACGCTGAACCCTCAGTTTATTTAAATGGCTTAGGGCTTTCGCACCCTGACCCGTCCCTAACGATGGCCCTAGTAGGCCTGGCGCTAGCTGTATCTGGAATACTCATTACTTATTTGTACTACTGGCGACGGATCGGATTACATGGTCTGACCGAACGCAACCGGTACGCCCGAAGGGGATACACAATCCTTGAGAACAAATATTATCTTGACCATCTTTACAATGACGTAATCGTTGAGACAGTCAAACGACCAGTCGCAAAATGGGCCAATAGGTTCAACCAGAACGTCATCGATCGAACCGTAAACACTGCCGGAGAAACCGCTCGAGATGTCGGTCGATGGGTGTATAAGTGGATCGATCAAGGTGCCATTGACGGTTCTGTCAATGCCGCCGCCCGCGGCGCGGATTCCTCTGGTGAGGGTCTTCGCTCTATCCAGTCCGGAAAAGTTCAGAACTACGGACAGTTGCTTTTCGGAGCAGCTGCCGTTCTGGCCATAGTCTTCGTGATCGTCGTATAGGAGCAGCACAGTGGAAGTGACAGGATTTGATACCTGGGTCTTGAGCCTGGCGGTGTTCCTGCCCTTGGTAGGCGCACTGATCGTCATGTTGATCCCAAAAGCCTATGAAACCGAGCTCAAATTAGTTGCCTTGGGTTCGTCGCTGATAGCGCTTGTTGTTGGGGCTTACATAGCGATCCAATTTGACTATGGTGCGGCCGGCGAGCTTCAGTTCGTGGTCGACAAAGGCTGGATTGATGTCATAAACAGTCGTTACATCGTCGGATTAGATGGACTTTCACTACCCCTGCTGTTGTTATCGCTTGTTGTAGTTCCCCTATGTCTGATCTACAGCTGGAATCACATTCCTGATCCCGGTAACCCCAAAGCCTTTTTTGTGCTGTTGCTTATTTTGTCGACAGGAATGAACGGTTCGTTCGTTTCCCAAGACATGATCCTTTTCTTCGTCTTCTTTGAAGTCGTGCTCCTGCCCATGTACTTCCTGATTGGTGTGTGGGGTGGCGAAGATCGGCGATACGCGTCACTCAAATTCTTCCTGTACACCCTGTTCGGCTCAGCATTGATGATCATTAGCTTTCTCGCCCTGTTCTTCCTGTCAAAGGATGCTTCGGGACAGTTGCTTCAGACGTTTGATATGAGAGTTCTCACTGATGTTGCAGGCGTGGGAATCATCAAGAGCACACAAGTCTGGATTTTCGCAGGGTTATTCATGGGCTTTGGCATAAAGGTTCCAATGTTCCCATTTCACACCTGGCTACCGGATGCACATACACAAGCTCCGACCGTCGGCTCTGTGATTCTTGCGGCTGTTCTCCTAAAACTGGGCACCTACGGCTTTATCCGAATAGCAATCCCGTTTTTACCCGAAGGAGCCATTGCTTGGGCGCCTTGGATAGGGCTTCTGGCGGTAATAGGCATCATCTACGGGGCATTGGGGTGCCTGGCGCAAAAAGATATGAAGCGCCTTATCGCCTTCTCGTCAGTGGCTCACATGGGCTTTGTCATGTTGGGAATAGCTACCCTCACTGATTTCGGTATTAACGCAGCTGTCTTTGGGATGGTTGCTCATGGCCTGATCACCGGGATGCTTTTCTTTGTCGCTGGATCAATCAAAGAGCGTTATCACACGCTTGAAATCGCTCGCCTTGGAGGCCTTCTTAAATCTGCTCCGCGAATGGGTTGGATCCTTGGATTTGCATCCATGGCATCTTTGGGGTTGCCAGGGTTAGCCGGGTTTTGGGGGGAATTCCCAGCGATCCTGTCTGCATACAATCCAGGCGCCGGTCTGTCTGAAGAGGTCTTCCGCGTCTATATGGTGATTGCGGCAATTGGCACCGTATTGGCTGCGGGGTACTTGCTTTGGTTATACCAACGAACAGCTTTTGGCGAACCAACTGAAGAATTCGCAGAGCAGAAAATAGCCGACGTTAACCGCGACGAATGGATTGCCTGGATGCCGTTCCTAATTGGCATTGTGCTATTTGGTGTCTGGCCGAACTTAATCTTTAATGTCACTGACGACGTAGTGAGTGGGATAACCGCAAGCGTCGAGGCGATTGCGGCCGGTAACTGACGATGGAAGCTCTGCTCGCCTTCTCGCGTCCTGCGCTTGATTGGCATGCCCTCGCGCCTGAACTAACGCTCCTTGCATTTGGCACCCTGATAACTGTTGTTGACATCATCTGGGATGATCGATCGAAGCAAGCAATGCCCACCTTGGCAGGCATAGGTCTGCTTGCAACTTTGCTTCCAGTCATAACCTTGGCGCTTGATGGTACTGACCGGACAATGTTTGGTGGCGCTTACGTCATAGATGACTTTTCGCTTGTCCTAAAGGCCCTTTTCCTAATATCGGGCTACGTGGTAATTCTCATGTCGGTTGACTACATCCGAGACGGTGACTACTACGAAAATGAGTATTACACCCTCATGCTCACCTCGTTGTTGGGCATGGTGATGATGAGTAGTTCTCGAGATCTCATTAGCGTTTTTGTTGCCCTGGAACTGCTTTCGATCCCGGCTTACATGCTGGCAGCTTGGAGGAAAGGAGGCGCCAGATCCAACGAAGCAGGACTCAAGTATTACTTAATGGGGGTTTTCGCCTCTGCCGTCATGCTCTATGGGATGTCCTTGGTATACGGGCTTGCAGGCTCGACGGCTTTCGGGGCAATAGCGGAGGAACTTGGCTCACTTGATTCAAGTCCAGTCGCCATTCTCGGAATCCTATTCATCTTGATTGGTTTTGCCTTCAAAGTTTCGGCCGTGCCCTTCCATACATGGGCACCAGATACCTATGAAGGAGCTCCCACACCCGTTACTGCCTTCCTTGCTGTTGCTTCTAAGACCGCAGGCATGGTGGCCTTAATACAGCTTGTTTTTGTTGCCTTCGCTGGGCGCGACGATGTCGTGCAACCCTTTTTCTGGTTGATCGCTGCTTTGACGATGACGATCGGCAACCTCATCGCTCTTCGCCAGACGAATATTGTTCGTTTGCTTGCCTATTCAGGCGTTGCCCAGGGCGGCTTTATGTTGGTGCCATTTGCTGTCGCTGCTGATGCGCCGGCACGAGCGGTCGAAGCTGTCGTGATCTATATGGCGATTTATGCGTTCATGAATTTGGGAGCATTTACTGTTGTCTTGGCGGTAGCTAGAAAGACGCGTTCAGGCGAAATTGATAGCTATGGGGGTCTTTTCCAATATGCCCCAGGCCTCGCCGTTGCGATGACAATTTTCTTAGCAGCCCTAGCTGGAATACCGCCGGCAGGTGGTTGGTTCGCCAAATTTGGACTTTTCAGAGCCTTATTGGATGCCGGTGGCGGTTGGGCAGCAGGTTTGGGAGTTGTAGTAGCTGTTAACACAGTTATCGCATTCGCCTATTACGCGCGTATTCTCGGCCAAATGTGGTTCCAACCAGCACCCGATGGAGACGAACGACCGGTTGTAATGACTGGTTCTTTGAAAGCGGCTCTAGCGATGACCATAATCGCAACCATGGCCTTTGGGATTTTGCCCGGTCTTGTCGGTCACTTTGGCGAGGTGTCGGTGCTGTCCGCATTGGGTGGATAGGAAAGTCAGATTGACCCGTTTTGTCGGGCATACTTCCTGATGCGCTTCGACTTGTATGCGGAGGAAGCCCTCTACGGTCCGCAGGGTTTCTACACGCAACATGGGCGAGCAGGAACTCAAGGCGGCGATTTCATAACGTCCCCCGAAACGAGCACGCTTTTTGGTGGCTGTGTGGCCTCGTATCTAGATCAGGTATGGCATGAATTGAAGTGTCCAGACCCTTTTGTAGTGGTCGAAGCTGGATCGGGGATTGGGTCGCTTTGTAGAGACATTTTCTTGTCAATTCAAGACTGCGCAGATGCTTTGCGTTACGTCATGATTGAGCGATCAGACCACCAACGCGAAACCGCATTTGCGCGAGTCACCGAAAGTTGCTTCATAGATCGAGAAGAAATTCCTGTAGCTGCACTGAAAGACCTTCCTGTAGGACCCTTTGTAGGAGTAGTTCTAGCCAACGAATTGCTGGATAACCTTCCACCGCGAGTTGTGCGAAAGGCCGCTGAAGGGTGGCTCGAACTCCACGTAGAAAACGGGAACGAAGCCTGGCAGCCTGCAGAAAATTCAGCTGCGACGATGGCAGCATCTCTTGCGCCTAAAGCGTCGCCGGGGACAACGCTTCCGTTACACGTGAAGGGTGCGGTATGGATAAATCGCGCTATGAAACTCCTGGAGCGAGGAAGGATCTTGGCGTTTGACTACGGAGTTGAGAACTCTGAGGCGCTGCTTGATCGACCCTTAGGGGAATGGTTACGAACCTATAGAGGACATCATCGAGCTGGCACTCCATACGCCGAGCCAGGGACCCGTGACATTACCTGCGACGTAGCGTTCGACCAATTACCAGGTTCGCCCCGTATTAGTCTCCAAGCGGACTGGCTTGTTTCACAAGGCATTGAATCGATGACGGAATGGGCGCGTGAACAGTGGAGAGATGCCGCTGCGTCCCCAGATTCGACGGCAGTGGCGGCGCGACAAGTTCTAGATGAAGCCGCTGCGCTTACGAGTCAAACGGGTCTCGGAGCATTTCTAGTGGCTGAGTGGCAAATCAGTGATTAATTAGATCTCACCCGAACCTAGGGGAACTAGGAGCTAGGCTCGCAAGCTGTCGAGTCGAAGTTAGGACGCCTTCCACAAAGGGGAGCAAGATGGCTGAACCAACGATCGAGGATTACTACGTAGAAGACCGCAGCTTTGCGCCTTCAGACGCTTTTCAGAGTAACGCGATAGTGACTGATAGAAGTCTGTATGAGGAAGCCGAAGCGGACAGACTTGGCTTTTGGGCTCGCCAGGCTAGAGAACTCGTCACCTGGTTTGAAGACTTTGACACAGTGCTTGAATGGGAACTCCCGTTTGCCAAATGGTTTCTAAATGGGAAGCTCAATGTTTCGTACAACTGTCTGGATCGACATGTAGAAGCCGGTCGAGCAGACAAGGTTGCCTTCTATTGGGAAGGCGAACCTGGAGACACCAGAACCATCACTTATGGGGACCTTCTCGAAGAAGTATCAAAATTCTCGAATGTCTTAAAATCTTTGGGAGTCGAAAAAGGTGATCGCGTATGTATCTACATGCCAATGATTCCCGAACTCCCAGTTGCAATGCTTGCGTGTGCAAGAATTGGTGCTCCTCACTCAATTGTCTTTGGCGGGTTTTCAGCGGACTCGCTGTCAGATCGGATTGATGACGCGAGCGCCAAACTTTTGATAACCGCTGACGGCGGCTATAGGCGCGGAGACACATTTCCACTTAAGGACACAGCAGACGCTTCTGTAGAAGCAACTAAAACGATCGAAAACGTTGTGGTGGTGAAACGCACAGGTCAAGAAGTCGTCTGGAACGAGGCAGTTGATAACTGGTACCACGAATTGATGGAAACAGCCTCATCCGACTGCCCAGCGGAGCAGCTCGATAGCGAAGATTTGCTGTATCTGCTGTACACCTCCGGAACAACAGCTAAACCCAAAGGAATTATGCACACCACGGGGGGCTATCTGACCCAAGTTGCATTCACCCACAAATATATTTTTGATCTCAACGCAGATTCCGACGTCTATTGGTGCGCTGCAGATATTGGATGGGTTACTGGTCACAGCTACATCGTTTACGGACCGTTAGCTAACGGGGCGACCTCAGTGATGTACGAAGGAACCCCTGATACTCCGCGCCCAGAATTTCGCAAAGGCGAAAGAGGTGATTGGCCAAAGGATCGCTTGTGGGACATAGTCGAGCGATATGGGGTAACGCAGCTATACACAGCGCCAACCGCTATACGCACCTTTATGAAATGGGGAGCTCAGGAAATCGACGAGCACGATTTGTCCAGTTTGCGAGTTTTGGGGACTGTGGGGGAGCCAATAAACCCAGAAGCTTGGATGTGGTATCACACGCACATTGGGAATGAACGTTGCCCAATTGTGGATACATGGTGGCAAACCGAAACTGGCGGCCACATGATCACTCCTATGCCAGGCGTAACCACAACAAAGCCGGGATCAGCTACGCATGCTATTCCGGGCGTAGTAGTTGAGGTAGTAGATGACAGTGGAAATAAGGTAGAGAAAGGCGGCGGGTACCTAACGATTACGGAACCCTGGCCATCGATGCTCCGAGGTATCTGGGGCGACCCAGAGCGATACAAAGAGACCTATTGGTCAGAATATCCTGGCCGATATTTTGCTGGTGACGGTGCAAAGATTGACGACGATGGCTACTTATGGTTGTTGGGAAGAGTCGATGACGTGATGAACGTATCAGGGCACCGCATTTCAACAACCGAAGTTGAGTCGGCGTTAGTTGACCACTCCTCAGTGGCGGAGGCAGCAGTCGTTGGTGCCACCGATGAGACCACGGGCCAAGCAATAGTTGGATATTGCATTCTGAGAGGTGGGAATGACCCAAGCGACGAACTGCGAGAAGAAATAAGACAACACGTTTCGAAAAAACTTGGAGCTATCGCAAGACCTAAAGCGGTTGTTCTGGTTCCCGATCTGCCTAAAACTCGCTCAGGGAAAATAATGCGACGGCTCCTCCGCGATGTTGCTGAAGGCCGGCAACTCGGAGATACCACCACTCTTGCCGACGCAACTGTTGTCGATGAAATCAGAGATCGCGCTGAACAGGCGCCGCAGGAGGATTAACTCCTGCTGCCCGCATTATGAGGAAGATCCCTAGACATTGGCATTGGAGGCAAATAGCCGACCAACCAGGAGAGTGTGTCGTTGTCGATATTGACGGCGTGTTGGCTGATGCAGCACATCGCCAACACTATCTAGATCCCCCGTGGCGCGACTGGGATGGATTCTTCGCAGAGTGCGGCGGGGATGGTGTTTTTGAAGAGAACAAAACACTGCTGGAACTGTTGGCCCTCGAATTGACAATCGTCCTTTTAACATCCAGGCCAACGTGGATTCAAAAGGCGACTCTTGATTGGTTACATCTGCACAAAATCCGTTACGACCTCCTGATCATGAGGCCACTTGGAGACTTCCAGCCATCGCCAGGTTTTAAACGTGAGGAGACCGCGACCCTCAGGCGTCAGGGCTACATTCCGATGTTGGCCATTGACGACGACATGAGAAACGTGCGTATGTACAAAAGTGAAGGCATACCCACAATATTTTTAGACAGCGGATATCACCCTCATTAAATGTGATCGGTCTGTGGGGAATGTGCCTCTAGAAGACGGTACGTTTAGGGATAAGCACCAACTCTGGAGGGAATCCGAATGAAAAATACCCTCAAAACCACGATGCTGCTTGCTGCAATGGGCGGGCTCATCATGTTTATTTCCAGCTTTTGGGGATCAGGCGGACTTACCATTGGTCTGTTTCTTGCATTGGCGCTAGTCGGTGGCAGTTACTGGATGAGCGACAAATTGGCTATCCGCTCAGCTCGAGCTGTCGAGGTAGAAGAAGACCAGCTCCCCGAATACTGGTCAATAATGAGAGAGCTATGTGATCTTTCTAACCAACCAATGCCCCGAATCTATGTAAGCCCCGATCCGCAGCCGAACGCTTTCGCAACAGGTCGAAACCCAAGCCACGCGGCGGTGTGCGTTACCGAGGGACTCATCCAGCATCTTTCGTGGGACCAAATACGAGGCGTCTTGGCGCATGAGATGGCGCACATAAAGAATCGCGACATCCTTATCGGTTCGGTCGCTGCCGCAATAGCGATGGCAATCAGCTTTGTCGCGAACATGGCCCAATTTGCGATGATTTTCGGAGGTGGCAATAGAGATCGGGACCGTAATCCGCTCGTTGACATACTCCTGATCATTATCGCCCCGATAGCTGCGGCTCTTATTCAAATGGCGATCAGCCGAAGTCGAGAATTTCAAGCAGATAGAACCGCTGCGCGAATGATCGGCGACGGTGAACCTCTTGCCGCTGCATTAGAGAAGCTAGATCTTGCCAGCCGCTCGATTCCAAGTTTGGCAAATGCGAATCAAGCACAAATGTATATAGCGAATCCCTTGGCTGGCCGTCAGATGGCCTTTCGCAACCTTTTCACGACGCACCCTCCTATGGAAAAAAGAATTGCCCGATTGCGTGATGAAAGTTGGCGCGAGGGTATTTAGGTCAGTCTCGGAAGTTTTCAAATTGCAGCGGCAACTCGAAATCTGCTTCCTTCATTTTTGTGATTACTGTCTGCAGATCATCGCGTTTTTTGGAAATTACACGAACTTGGTCACCCTGGGTTTGAGATTGAACACCTTTCATTCCTAGACCCTTAATGAACTTATTTAATTCCTTTGCTTTTTCGCTGTTAATCCCAGCCTGAAGCGCTGCCAGTTGGCGAACAGTCGCTCCTGATGCCTCTTCGACATCCCCATAACTAAGTGTCTTTAGGCTGACCTTTCTTCTGACCAATTTCTCTTCGAGTACCTGTCGCAGAGCGTTAAGCCGGTCTTCGCTACTACTCGCCAGAGAAATTTCGACCTCTGAGAGAGTTATTTGGGACCCGCTATCTTTGAAATCGTAACGAGTGGACACTTCCCGTGCTGCCTGGTCCACAGCATTGCGAACTTCCTGCATATCTAATTGAGAAACAACGTCAAAAGAACCCATGAAATGCAATATAGCGAGCGGTTAGCAAACTCGTCATTGCTTAAACCGGTCATCTTCTTTGGGGCAATGGAACCAAACCGATAACGTAACCGCCGTTGGGTCGGTGCCCGAGCGGCCAAAGGGAACGGGCTGTAAACCCGTCGGTTCACACCTACGGAGGTTCGAATCCTCCCCGGCCCACCACGAACGGCGAGCAAAAGCTCGCCGTTCGTCGCGCCTGGTATGTGGTGGATGCGCCTCCAAGAGCTAACACGCCGCATGAACGAGCGGCTCACTATTGACAAGTCATCGCTCGCCAAACCAGAAGAAGAGGCGCCCTATCGCGCTCATGAGCTAACTTCCGAGGATGGCTGATTCTTGTTACGCAGAACGTGACGGTCACATATTCACTGTCACAATTAACCGACCCGAGCGAATGAACGCGCTGCACCCACCTGCTAACGCAGAGATGGCAGAACTATTCGATGAATTTCAAAATGACCCCGAGCTATGGGTAGCCATAGTTACAGGCGAGGGTGATCGGGCTTTTAGCGCAGGCAATGACTTGCGGTACCAGGCCGAAGGTGGAGATCGCTCCGCTATGCCAGCTAGTGGCTTTGGCGGATTAACATCTCGATGGGATCTTGATAAACCTGTTATTGCAGCCGTCAACGGAGTCGCTATGGGCGGTGGCTTCGAAATCGCCCTTGCTTGCGACATGATTATCGCCAGTGAAAATGCACGGATGGCGTTGCCCGAACCCAAAGTTGGCTTGGCTGCTTTAGCTGCCGGAGTCCATCGTCTTCCTCGGCAGATTGGGCTGAAACGCGCTATGGGGATGATGTTGACTGGCCGCCATGTCTTGGCTCAGGAAGGTTATGAGCTGGGCTTCGTAACAGCTGTGACACCAGAGGGAGAAGCTCTTAGCGAAGCTCGCCGCTGGGCAGAAATGATTCTCGAATGTTCTCCGATGTCGATTAGGGCAACAAAACAGGCCGCCATGCAAGGGTTAGACCAGGCTGGTGTGCGAGCTGCCCACGAAGGTAAATACGAGGCTGTAAAGGCGATGAGTAAGAGTGAAGATTACGTCGAAGGACCAGTTGCGTTTTCTGAGAAACGTCCTCCGCAATGGAAAGGTCGTTAGAGGTCATTTGATGGAGCCAATAAGTAATGGCTAACGCTGAGAGAACCGCCGCAATCGCAGCGGCGATGTCAGACATTAGAGATATTGATGCTAAAGGGATTGACCGTGACTCCGTTGAGTTGATTCGGCATCGTCTCGTTGAATTGGCGAAACAAAAAAAACTGTTCCCGTGGAGTGACTTCCCATCTGACGAAACAAGAGACGGCAGTACCCTTTATTTATTGTCCCAAGATGAAGATCATCGGTTCGCGCTGTATGTGCAGTCAGTCGCCGACACAACTCAAGCTCCACCACACGACCACTTAACTTGGGCGTGCATTGTGGGTTTAGAAGGTCGGGAAACTAATCGCCGATATGCAACGGTTGCTGGACAAGGGCCGCCCAAAGTCCTAGAAGAAATGGTGGTTGAGCACGGGACAGGTATCGCCTTCCTAGCTGATGATGTCCATTCCATCCATGTGCAGGGCGGGTCACTAAATTTCCACTGCTATGGACATGATCTGCTCGATCTTCCGCCACGTAACTATTGGAGCGAATCTGATAGAGAATGGCGAACTATGAAAATCCGGTATCCAATCGTTGATGCTCGCGCGTGATGGACAGCATTTCGGTTAGCAGCCTGGTCGATGCAATCAGGAGCCCTGAAGAGTTAGCGATCGTCGATCCCCGAGATCACGAAAGATATCGCGAAGGTCATCTTTTGTGGGCGGCCAGCCTACGCCTCGAAGATGTCCCGGACGCCATGGAAGTTCTTTTACCTCGACGCTCAGTTCCAATAGTTATTGCTGGTGATGAGGAAGAGGAGCCCAAGTCGCTCCAAAATATTCTTGAGACACATGGATGGACAAACGTAAAAGTCTTAGAGGGTGGGATTAATTCTTGGACAGGAGCAGGGCACGAACTTTATTCAGGCGTAAATGTTCCATCGAAGCTGTTTGGTGAGCTAGTCGAACGCCACTACGCAACACCACATGTCGCAGCGGATCAATTAAACGAATGGATTACCGAAGGCCGCCCTCGAGTCATTTTGGACTCGAGAACCGAGCGCGAATTTAACCGAATGAGCATCCCCAAAGGACGCTCT
>ERZ802819.1903-NODE-1903-length-12311-cov-28.8668_pt1 | contig 12311 bp, 10 predicted proteins | sample MGYA00345647_ERZ802819 | MGnify/ENA primary metagenome ERZ802819 (study PRJEB30503, sample SAMEA104212355) | marine metagenome | biome: Westerlies Biome; feature: [SRF] surface water layer (ENVO:00010504) within the epipelagic zone...; material: water... | reverse complement strand
ATACAACGCGCGTGCCAATGCCTTTTTCTTGCAACATATCGCGTGCTTCAATGGCCAGGCTCACCTCCGAGCCGGTTGCGATCAAAATAACCTCGCGCTTGCCCGTTGCTTCTGCCAACACATAGGCGCCGCGGGCTGAGAGATTCGCCGTTTTATGGCTCAAACGTACGGTTGGCAGGTTTTGCCGCGACAGCGCCAATACAGAGGGTGTTTTTGGGCTGGTGAAGGCCAATTCCCAGGCCTCAGCCGTTTCAACGGCATCAGCAGGGCGAAAGACATATGTATTGGGCGTGGCGCGACTGATTGCCAAATGTTCGACCGGCTGATGAGTTGGTCCGTCTTCGCCCAAACCAATACTGTCATGCGTCATGACAAATACGGTTGGAACCTTCATCAGGGCCGCTAACCGCATTGCGGGGCGTGCGTAATCGGTAAAGCACATAAAAGTACCACCATAGGGGCGAATGCCCCCATGCAACGCCATTCCGTTCATCGCCGAGGCCATACCATGTTCGCGAATGCCCCAATACACATAGCGGCCAGCGCGGTTATCTATATCAAAAGTGCTCATATCTTTCGAGCGCGTATTGTTTGATCCAGATAAATCTGCCGATCCGCCGACTGTTTCTTGCAGGATGGGGTTGATCACGTTTAACGCCAGTTCGCTCGATTTGCGGGTGGCTTGCTTTGGTGATGTTTCCAAGATTTCTTTTTTGAACTTGCGTATAGCGGATGCGAGTTTGTTGGGCGCTTCATACGCATAGGCACGCGTAAACTCGGCTTGTTTGCTGGCGGAAAGAGCCTTGAAACGCGCAGTCCATTGCGCATGCTCGGATTGGCCGCGGGCTCCAAAACCTTCCCATGCAGATTTGATATCTTTGGGAATGTCGAACGCGTCGAATGACCAGCCATATGCTTCTTTAGTGTCTGCAATCAATTGTGGGTCGGTAAGCGCGCCATGGCCTTTTGACGTGTCTTGGGCGCTTGATCCAAATGCAATATGCGTTTTGCAAGCAATCATTGAGGGCTGTTTGGATTTTTTTGCCGCTGTGATCGCGTGGTCAATCGCTGCGGGATCATGGCCGTCAATTTCTTGCACATGCCAGCCTGAGGCGGTGAAACGCGCCAATTGATCGGTGCGGTCGGCCAAATCGACGCTGCCATCAATCGTAATGTTGTTATCATCCCAAAACACCACCAGTTTGCTTAGAGCATGGCGCCCCGCGAGCCCGATCGCCTCTTGGCTCACGCCTTCCATCAAACATCCATCGCCCGCAATAACATAGGTGAAATGATCTACAATTTTTTGACCATAGCGCGCGCGTTGTATTTCCTCTGCCATCGCGAATCCCACCGCGTTGGCGATTCCTTGACCGAGTGGCCCGGTTGTTGTCTCGATCGCATCAGACAGGAAATTCTCAGGGTGGCCTGCAGTTTTGGCGCCCAATTGGCGGAAATTTTTAAGCTCTTCGATCGGAAAGTCTTTATAGCCTGTCAAATGAAGCAAGCTGTAAAGCAGCATTGATCCATGGCCTGCAGATAGAATAAAGCGATCGCGATCTGGCCAGGTGGGGTTTTGCGGATCGAACTTAAGATGCTTTTCATAGAGCACGGTGGCGACATCAGCCATGCCCATTGGCATTCCGGAATGGCCCGAATTTGCAGCAGCGATTGCATCTAATGTCAGAGTACGAATGGCACAGGCGTTCTGCCAATGGTCTGAATGCAAAGAACGAAGCGTTTGAATATCCATATTGGCATTTTTTCCTATAAAAAGCGAAGAACGAGGGCTGCATAACAGCCCTGCCGCGAAGTTCAAGCAGAACCCGCAGCCCGAAACGGTGATTTACCATCACTGATATATCTTGGCGATGGTTTTGAACGCTCTTTGCTGAAAGTTTCATCTGGATTTGAGCTGCATCAGAAGATATGCTTGATTTATAAAACGCGTGAAGAAGCAAAAGGTTAGGCGATGGAGCAAATTAAAGAATTCGAAAAGCGTATGGATGCTGCTCTTGATCATATCGCGGTGCATTTGAAATCGTCACCGCAAGCCGGTGATAAAAAAGATCACGCCTTCGCTGAACTTGACAGTTTAAAAGCTGATAATGCCGGCCTGAAATCCGAGCTTGCGGCGCTGGCAGAGCTAAAACCTGGATACGATAATCAGGAAATCATAAACAGGCTAAGCGCTGAGAAAGCGGATTTGGCGCAGCGCCTTGAAGCGTGCGAGCAAGCGCGCAAAGAGCAGGCGTTTGAAGTTCAACAACTCTATGAGGATTTGGCAAAACTGCTTGGCCGAACGAATATCTCAGAGAATGGAGAGGCATAAATGGCACGCGTAAATGTTGAGATCGGCAAGCGCCCCTTTGACGTGGCCTGCGAGCCGGGGCAAGAGGGTTTTTTGAAGGCTGCTGCGGCGCTGCTTGACGCGGAAGCCACCGAGCTTTCTGCTCAAATAGGGCGCCTTCCAGAACAACGCATGCTGTTAATGGCGGGGTTGATGTTGGCGGATAAGATGGCGACATTAAAGCTTCAGCTCGCACAAGCCGAAGAAAAACTTGCCCAACTGGCGGAAAATCAAACCGGAAATGACTCGGAGCGTTTGGATGCCGGAAGCCTGTCTATTCTAAATCGGCTTATTGAGCGCGGCGAAGAATTGGCCGAACTCGGACGCTGAGTGGATGATTTAGCTGTGACGAGAGCAAATACGCTCAGCTTAGGGCGCTTATCCGTTGGCTTCGCGAATTTTATCGGCGGCATCCTTGTCGAAGGCGACGTTATTCTCTGAAAAAAGCGTATCCAATTCACCCGATAAGGTCATCTCGGTAACAATATCGCATCCGCCGATAAATTCACCATTCACATAGAGTTGAGGAATCGTTGGCCAATCAGCAAATTCTTTGATTCCCTGACGGATCGCATCATCGGCCAAAACATTGATATCTTTGTAATCGACATCCATATAATTCAACACACCAGCGATACGGCTTGAAAACCCGCATTGCGGCATCTCTTTTGTGCCCTTCATGTACAGCACGACAGAATTTGATTTGATGGTCTCTTCTATTTGTACTTGAGTTTCGCTCATCTGGATCTCTCTTACTTACAGGTCAATATTTTGTTTCTCTACAACGCCGTCGGTGATTTTATGTTTTTGATTCGGGTGTGCGTGATTTAAAGTTTAACTCAGGGCGCCTTAGTGGTTAAAGCGAGCGCGTGCAATTCGCCATGCGCGCCATCCATTTTACCCTTTAGCGCGGCGTAAACAGATCTTTGCTGTTGAACTCGATTTTTGCCTCGGAAACTGGCGTCAATTACCTCGGCGGCATAATGGTTGCCGTCGCCCCTCAAATCTTTGATCGTGATATCAGCATCGGGAAATTCAGCCCGAATAAGATCCTCTATTTCCTGCGCCGTCATAGCCATGATGGAAGCCTCACTTTCTGCTCAAATGTAGGATGCGGCCAGTGGCTGTGCAAGAGCTGATCCGAAAAGAAAACACGCGCGGGCGCCTTCTGTCAATCTTGTCTAATCAAACAGGGTTCCAAAGCTCGAATTATAAAGCTCTGACAGCTCGCTTAGATCTGCTTGCGCGGATCCAAAGCGCAACCGATCGCCCTCAAACCGACCGATTGATGAAAGCGTCACGCCCGCTTGACCGGCCGCGATCATCAGCGCTTCTGCTTGATCAAAATTGCAAGCGATGAGATAGCGGGCTTGGTCTTCACCGAATAAATAGGACATATCTTCGCTTTGAATATAAAGCCCGGTGCCGGCTGCATGCGCCATTTCAAATGCTGCCAAGGCCAAACCGCCATCGGATAAATCGCTGCAGGCCTTGATCAGCTCTCGGTTCTCTAAAATAAACTGACCATTGCGCCGCTCTTCATCAAGATCAACGCTTGGCGCATCTCCATCTGAGCGGTTGAAAACGCTGCTCAACAGCGCTGAGCAGCCCAAATGCGTGCCAGGTGATCCCAACAGCAAAGCTTCATGTCCGGCGCGCGCAACGCCGATAATCGGCTCGTCCTGCGCGCCCACCAGACCAACCGCGCCAATCGTCGGCGTTGGTAAGATCGCAGCGCCGTCGGTTTCATTATACAAACTCACATTTCCCGAAACAATCGGCATATTCAGAGCAGAAACTGCCGCGCTGATACCTTTGATTGCGCCCACAAACTGGCCCATGATTTCCGGTTTTTCTGGATTGCCAAAATTCATATTGTCAGTGGTAGCCAAAGGCGTTGCCCCCATGGCGCACAGGTTGCGATAGGCTTCTGCAACGGCTTGCTTGCCACCTTCAAACGGGTTGGCCTGTACATAGCGTGGCGTCACATCGCTGGTGAAGGCCAATTGTTTTTCGGTGCCATGTACCCGAATAAGCCCCGCGCCCAAGCCCGGGCCCTGTACCGTATCGGCCATAACCTGACTGTCATATTGTTCATATACCCAACGTTTGCTTGCATAGTTCGGATCGCAGATCAAAGCCTTTAACGCGTCGATCGGAGCAAGGTAAGGAACATCTGCCAAGGCCGCCGCAGGGGGCGTTTCAACCCACTGTCGATCATATTCGGGCGCATTACCAGAAAGGGCTTTGAGCGGCAAATCAGCCTTGGTTTCTCCGTTGAGGCAAATATGGAAACGGTCTTCTGCAATCGTTTCCCCGACAATCGCAAAATCAAGATCCCATTTTTTAAATACAGCCCGCGCTTCTCCTTCTTTTTCAGGCTGTAGCACCATCAGCATGCGTTCTTGAGATTCCGAAAGCATCATTTCATACGCAGTCATGTTCAATTCACGCGTCGGCACCTTCTCAAGGTCGAGCCGCACCCCCAAATTCCCCTTGTCCCCCATTTCTACCGCTGAGCAGGTCAAACCAGCCGCGCCCATATCTTGAATAGAAATCACCGCCCCAGTCTGCATCAGTTCCAGACAGGCTTCCATCAAGCGTTTTTCTGTAAACGGGTCACCAACTTGAACGGTGGGGCGTTTTTCGTCGATCATATCGTCAAATTCAGCCGAAGCCATGGTGGCGCCGCCAACGCCGTCGCGGCCGGTTTTTGCGCCTAAATAAACAACGGGCATGCCAACACCAGAGGCTGCTGAATAGAAAATTTTATCTGCATCGGCCAAACCGGCGGCAAAGGCGTTCACCAAACAATTGCCGTTATAGGCAGGATCAAAGCGCAATTCGCCACCAACCGTCGGCACACCAAAACAATTTCCATAGCCGCCAATTCCGGCCACAACGCCATGCACCAATTGGCGCGTTTTGGGATGATCCACTGCGCCAAAGCTGAGTGCATTCATCGCCGCTATCGGCCGCGCACCCATCGTAAACACATCGCGTAAAATTCCGCCAACACCGGTTGCTGCACCTTGATAAGGCTCGATATAAGAGGGATGGTTGTGGCTTTCCATTTTAAACACAACGGCCTGTCCGTCGCCAATATCAACCACGCCAGCATTTTCCCCTGGGCCGCAAATCACCTGTGGACCGCTCGTAGGTAAGCTGCGCAGCCATTTTTTTGAAGATTTATACGAGCAATGCTCATTCCACATAGCCGAAAAGATACCCAATTCGGTGAAAGTCGGGGCGCGGCCGATGATCTCTAGAAGCTTCTGATATTCATCTGGTGCAAGTCCATGGGCCGAAATAAGCTCATCTGAAATCTCTGGTTCGCGCATCCTAGCCCCTAACGATCATTTTTTGCACCTCATACGGGAAGCTTTTCGCAAGAGCAAGTAATCGGCCCAGGCAAAAGTGGCCGCGGGTTGGCCGGGCAGGGCAGGTGTAACGCTAAAATTTTGCTTATCGAAATCGCAAAGGATGAAATAATCGCTTGACTGTCAACGCAACTCCTTCTCTTGTGAACGTCGGATTTTAAACTTTTTGATGAGGCCGCGATGCAGCTTTTAGCAAACCCTTATGTTGGCATGCGCGATGGGTTGAATATGCCGGAAATTCCCCGTCCCAGCGATGATGCTGCAACCCCGCAGACGCTTTTGGCGCGATGCCCCGTTGCCGCACCGACGCCGATGAAACATTTGCAAGGGTTTGGCGGCGCTGGGGACGTTTTCATAAAAGACGAGCGCGGGCGCATGGGGTTGGGCAGTTTCAAGGCGCTGGGAGCGGCTTATGTAATAGCGCAAGCAGCCCAAAAACGTAATCTGACAGGTGAAACTTTTGTCACCGCTAGTGCCGGAAATCATGGTCTTTCTGTGGCTGCAGGGGCCAAGGTTTTTGGCGCGAAGGCGGTGGTGTATCTTTCAGACACGGTGCCTGAAAGCTTTGCAGAAAAATTGCGCGGCCATGACGCAGAGGTTGTGCGGGCTGGTGATAATTATGAAGCGAGTATGCAGGCCGCGCTCTTGGCGGCGTCCGAGAATGGATGGGTTTTATTATCGGATACGTCTTGGGTCGAGTATTTAGAGACACCGCATCAGCTGATGGAGGGGTATTTGGTTATGGCGGCGGAGGCAGTTGAGCAAATGCAAAGCCCGCCGACCCATATTCTTTTGCAGGCCGGCGTTGGGGGCTTGGCCTCTGCCGCTGCTGGCTATTTTAGAAAAATCTGGGGCAGCGCGCCGCAAATTATCGTTGTTGAACCCGACGCCGCGCCGGCGCTTTACAACAGCATCAAAGCGGGCAAATCTAAAATCACCTTGGGGCCAGTGTCCACTATGGGCCGTTTAGATTGCAAAGAGCCTTCATTGATAGCGCTTCAAGGATTGGCAGAAGATGCAGATCTGTTTTGTTTGATTTCGGATGCAGAGGCAGAAGCAGTTTTGCCGCATCTCAACGCGCTTGATCTTGAAACCACGCCCTCTGGCGCAGCCGGTTTAGCGGCGATGTTCCAAAATATCGAAGGTATTGGTGATGAGTCGCGCGTTTTATGCGTGCTCAGCGAGGCCAGTGATTCCTGATGCGCGGGTTTGAAACCGCAGAATTCGAAGGCCGCGTTTCGCGGGCTCAGGCCGCGATGCGGTCGGCGGGGTTGGATGCGATGTTTTTCACAACCGAGCCAGAAATACGTTATTTTACCGGCTATTTAACCCGATTTTGGGAAAGCCCGTCGCGCCCTTGGTTTTTGCTCTTGCCCCAATCCGGCAAGCCTGTAGCGGTTATTCCATCGATTGGCGCGGCATTGATGTCAAAGACCTGGATTACGGATATCAGAACCTGGTCCTCCCCAGACCTAGAGGATGACGGGTTAAGCTTGCTAGCCTCTGCGATCGAAGATCGGGTTTCAAAATCTGGCCGCATCGCGGTGCCATCGGGGCATGAAACGCATTTGCGCATGCCTTTAAGCGATTTTGAGCGCTTGAAAGCTGCTTTGCCCCTATACGAGTTTGCCTCAGACCAGGGGATCATGCGCTCCCTCCGGATGGTCAAGTCAGAGGCTGAGATTGCCAAAATCAAAACGGCCTGCGAGATTGCCGGCCGCGCCTTTGACAGGGTACCCGAGATTGCCCAGCAAGGCAGGCCGGTAGACGCAGTGTTTCGTGACTTCCAAAGCCTTTGTTTACAAGAGGGAGCTGATTGGGTGCCCTATCTTGCTGGGGGCCATGGCCCCTTGGGATATGGTGATGTGATCTCGCCCGCTGGGCCTGAACTGTTGCAGCCAAGCGATGCGTTGATGCTTGACACCGGCTTGGTTCATGATGGGTATTTTTGCGATTTTGATCGAAATTTTGTGGCGGGCAAACCGGCGCCCGAGCTCAGCGCGGCTTGGGACAGGTTATTAGAGGCTGTTGAAGCGGGCAAAGAAGCGGCGTTGCCCGGAAAAACCGCTGCAGATGTGTTTCACGCGATGGATAAAATTGTGACCGGCGGCAAGGGAACCGGCGATGCGGGGCGCTTGGGTCATGGGCTGGGAATGCAATTGACCGAATGGCCTTCATTGATTGCGGCGGATCAGACCATTTTACAAGAGGGTATGGTGCTGACATTAGAGCCGGGTATAGCCATTCCCGGGGGCGGTTTGCTTGTGCATGAGGATGATTTTGTTATCCGCGAGGCTGGCCCCGAACAATTGTCGCCCTTAGCCTCGCTTAGCCTTCCCCGGCTGGATTGATGGCTGGGCCGTTTCCGTACGCCTTAGGCCAACCGGTTGGCGCGAGGGCAAATATGGGTCTAATCACGTTACAAGCCGACGAAACCTTTGAATATGATATGCGGCGCTTGATGGCACAAGAGGGCGTGGGCTTTTACGTTTCGCGCACACGCAGCGCGCCAGATGTCACTGCGGAAACCTTGGCTCAAATGGAACAAGATTTGCCCGCGGCGGCAGGATTGCTCCCCAATCCTATCGATTTTGATGTTATTGGCTATGGGTGCACCTCGGGAACATCGGTGATCGGGCCAGCGCGCATTGCTGAATTGATCAGTCGCCATTGTCGTACAAAACAAGTCAGCGATCCATTGACGGCGTTGATTGCAGCCTGTCACGCGATGCAGATCAAACGCCTTGCTGTTTTGTCACCCTACATTGAGGATGTCTCAAAAACATTGCGTCGCCGATTGCTAGAGGCGCATATTGAAACGCCGCTTTTTGGATCGTTTGAAGAGCCGTTGGAAACCAATGTGGCGCGTATCTCTCATCACTAAGTGGTTGAGGCGGCCTGCGCGCTCTGGTCAGATCAAAACGTGGATGCGCTGTTCTTATCCTGTACCAATCTGCAAACATTTGAGTCTATTCGGGAGATTGAAACTGTTATTAACGCGCCCGTTTTTTCTTCTAATCAAGTGCTGGCATGGCACATGAAATCTTTATCTGGATCGTTGGGTTTGCATCATGGGCCAGGGCGGCTATTCGCACGCTGAGCTTGACGGCGCTGGTCCTTTTTCACCAATTAAAATGCAATACGATTCCGTTGCAATTGTCCATTTTGAAGGTTTTGAAAAAAAGAGGCCGAGACAATGAAGGCTCGGCCAGGTCCAACAGGGAGTATAAAAACAATCATATCGCTTTCAAAAACGCTCATAATCTGTGCGCTTTGGTTAATCAATAAGCATAGACCCCGATATATTGCATGCCCGCCATGCAAAAAATGCATGGCAAGGTCGTTGATTATTGCGAAGCGTCGCGCAGTTTGCGGCGATGCTCAATAATTTCAGAAAGAACAAAATCTCGAAAAGCATCTATGCGCTTCGAATGCCGTAACTCTTCAGGATAGGCCAGATAAACCGGCACTTCCACGCTTTCCAGTTCTGGCAAAACTCTTGTAACACCTTCAAAATCTTGGGTAACATAATCGGGTAAAACACCAATACCCAGATGGTGAATAACGGCTTGCAAAACGCCGAAATAGTTATTCACGGTTAACATCGAAGGCAAATTATAGGTCATCAGCTTTTGAACGAGCTGCAGACCTGCACCCACCTGCGCTGATTTTGTGTTTTGACAAATCAACCGATGATGCCGCATATCCTCAATCTGCTCTGGTGGGCCATGCGCAGCCAAATATTCTGGCGATGCATAAAGCCGCATTCGCACGCTCATCAACCGTTTTCTGATTAAATCGGCCTGGCTTGGTTCTTTCATGCGAATGGCAACATCGGCTTCGCGCATAGGCAAATCAAGCACCCGTTCTTCGAGCATCAGATCAATCTTTAAATCCGGATAGATCTCGTAAAGTTTTGGAAGCCGTGGCGCCAACCACAAGGATCCAAAGCCCGTCGTGGTGGTAACTCTAAGTTCTCCAAAAACTTCTTCTTCGCTGTCTCTGATACGCGCCGCAGCCGCCTCTAAACGCTTATTCATGGAAATTGTTGCGTCAAACAATAATTCGCCTTGCTCGGTGAGAATAAGGCCCCGCGCGTGGCGGTGAAATAGCGTGGTATTCAGACTTTCTTCTAACGCACGAATTTGACGACTCACCGCGCTTTGTGACAACCGCAACGTATCACCTGCATGCGTCAGACTGCCCGCATCCGCAACGGCGTGAAAAATTCTAAGTTTATCCCAATCCATAAAAGCTACCTGCTTTGCTGCGCGCCTTCGCTGTCTTCATCGCCGTAACAAAGCCGTATGGTGTGACGTTACGGCTCAATTTATTTCTAGCTAAGTCAGTGTGCATGACCTATTATCAGTAAATAGAATTGCGGAACCAAAGGCAAGCCTGGGAGGGAACGCTATGGGAAGACTTGATGTTTCTTTGGACGATAAATTTGATATTTCCAAACATCAGGTGCTTTTGAACGGCACGCAGGCTCTGGTTCGCTTGATGATCGCGCAGCGCGCGCGTGATGAGACGAAGGGTTGGAATACAGCGGGCTATGTAACAGGGTATCGCGGCTCTCCGCTGGGCGCTGTTGATTTTCAAATGAAGCGGGCCGCTCAGGCTTTAGACAGGGCCAATATTACGTTTCAGGAAGGTCTTAACGAGGATCTTGCTGCAACAGCGCTTTGGGGCGCGCAACAAGCGGAATTGCGCGGCGAAGGCCTTTATGACGGTGTATTTGGGCTTTGGTATGGCAAGGGACCCGGGGTCGATCGTTCGGGGGATGTGATGCGCCACGTCAATATGGCCGGCAGCAGCGCAAAAGGCGGAGTGATCATGGCGATGGGCGATGATCACACAGGGGAAAGCTCGACTACTTTACATCAATCTGAATGGGCAATGATGGATGCCCATATGCCCATCGTCAGCCCGGCCGGCGTTCAAGAAATTTTAGATTACGGCCATTACGGCTATGAGCTTTCTCGTTTTAGCGGGCTTTGGGTCGGGTTGAAAACGATGAAAGATACGGTTGAAGTTACCTCGGTGGTGGATGGCAATCCGCATCGTTTGGCCTTCATAACACCCTCAGTTGAGATGCCCGACGAGGGGCTGAATATCCGCTTGATTGACACGCCTGCCGAACAAGAAGAACGCTTATTGACCTATAAGGTGGCCGCAGCCGAGGCGTTTTCGCGCGCGAATAAAATGGACAAACGCCTTTTAGGGCAAACAGGCGCCAAGATTGGCTTTGTCGCCGCGGGTAAAAACTGGTTGGATTTGATCCATGCTCTTTCTCTGTTGAATATCGATGAGGCAGAGGCCGAGCGCCGCGGTATTACCGCGTATAAAGTGGGGCAAACATGGCCGCTTGATCAACGCTCGCTGCGCGAATGGGCCGATGGGCTCGATGTGATCATTGTTGTTGAAGAAAAACGCAAATTGATCGAGCCCCAAATTAAAGAGGCTTTGTTTGATGATCTGCAAGGGCGGCGCGTCTATGGCGCACGCCATGGGTTGACAGGGGCGCAACTTTTTACAGGAGTGGGCGCATTAGATCCGGTTGAAATTGCCGAAAAACTGGGGCAGATTTTGCGCGAAGAGGGCGCGGCCAGTTCAGAGATTTTGGCGGGTTTGGCGCAGTTAGAGGCAGCAAAACGCGCCGATAATGCCAGCGAGACTGTAGCGCGTATTCCCTATTTTTGTGCAGGATGCCCGCACAATAGCTCTACCAAATTGCCCGAGGGTGCACGCGCTTATGCTGGCATTGGCTGTCATTACATGGCGCAATGGATGGATCGGGAAACGCTTGGCTATACCCATATGGGGGGCGAGGGTGCCAATTGGATTGGCGAGTCGGCCTTTTCAACCCGTAAACATGTGTTTCAGAATATCGGGGATGGCACCTATAATCATTCGGGGATTCAAGCGATCCGCGCGGCTGTGGCCGCTGGCACCAATATAACTTATAAAATCCTTTTCAATGACGCGGTCGCGATGACCGGAGGTCAGGGAAATGACGGCGGGCTTTCCGCCGCTCGGATTGCCCGCGAAGTTCTGGCGATGGGGATTGAAACGGTTGCCTTGGTCTATGATGATAAGGAAGACCTTGACCTGAGCGCGTTTCCAAAAGACATCAGCAAAGACGACAGAACGCAACTGTTATCGGTTCAAAAAAGGCTGTCTGAAACCGCGGGCGTTTCCGTGCTGATTTATGTTCAAACCTGCGCGGCAGAAAAGCGGCGGCGGCGCAAGCGTGGTAAATTTCCTGATCCTAATAAGCGGATCTTCATCAATTCAGACGTCTGTGAAGGCTGCGGGGATTGCGGCGTTCAATCGAATTGCGTGGCAATCGCGCCCTTGGAAACTGCGCTTGGCCGCAAACGGATGATCGATCAATCTGCCTGCAATAAAGATTTCAGCTGTTTGAACGGTTTTTGCCCATCTTTTGCAACGTTAGAGGGGGCGACGCCGAGAAAAGCCGCCATAACCGCTTTGGATTTGCCCGAGATGCCGCTTCCCGCAATTTCACCGATTAAAGGCACTTGGAATGTGGTGGTGACGGGCATTGGCGGCACGGGCGT
>ERZ802819.1898-NODE-1898-length-12325-cov-10.3798_pt1 | contig 12325 bp, 8 predicted proteins | sample MGYA00345647_ERZ802819 | MGnify/ENA primary metagenome ERZ802819 (study PRJEB30503, sample SAMEA104212355) | marine metagenome | biome: Westerlies Biome; feature: [SRF] surface water layer (ENVO:00010504) within the epipelagic zone...; material: water... | reverse complement strand
ATAAATCGTCACCATTTTGATAACCATTTGACTCCATTATGGCTCTTTCAGCTTGAGCCCAATCTCCTCGATACTCAATTCTTGAGCCCTCTTTAGCCATTCTAAGTGTATATCTGTGAATATCATTCTTTGGTATTGATTGACTTAGGCTTCCATGGAGTGTGCGAATATCAAAAAAGACACAATCACCTATGTCTAAGTCCCAATGCAAAAACTCATAGTCATTCTTGTTTTCAAGAATATTTGGAGTAATGTCATAACTTTTTCCGTTGACTATTCCAGCCGTTCCATTGTCAGGATGGCCCTCTTGAAAGCGAGTCCTAATATAAAGCTTATCCCAAAGATGCGATCCCTTAATCCATGCAATTGCTTCTTCTTTAGGGACAGGCTCTAAAGGCAGCCATAAAACACACATGGAGCCATCAAAATCAAAGTATGAAATATCATGATGGAATGGCGCTCCAGATTTAGATCCAGCCTCTCTAAGAAACCAGTTATCCATAACTAGATTGATCTGATCAGCATTCATTAGCTCTGAGGCTAGTTGCGAAGTTGGAGAATTGTAAACAAAATCCTTGAACTCATCAAAAAGATCCCACGTCCAAAAATCTTCGAAGTAGCCGGGCAAGTCATCATCTTTAGTGTGCCTTACAAAACGCGGGCTAGGATTTTTTATGTCTTTAGAAATGCCCTCTCTAAGAGTCTTAATCCAGGCTTTATCAAACTTCCCTTTAATTAAAACAGCGCCATCTTTTCTATACTGATCAATTTGATCAGTATTAAGCAATTTACTCATACAACCTCTCTAGCTTATATAGCGCAGCTCATGTCGTTACCACAACACATTGGCGATTTAATTTTGCCATGGCCATTTGGACACTTTGAGATTTGGACTGAGCTTCCATCGTCTAGCTTTAGAGAGTCGTCCGTAAGTGGCTCATCGCACTTAGCACAGGTCGCATTTACAGCCATTCCACAGTTATTACATTCATAAGTTGCCATAGTATTCTCCTAATTAAGTTATCAATATCTTAACAGATTGAAAGACATTTTTATCGATTATATTCATCAAATGACCATCAATATTTCATCACCATGACAAGCTTAAGGTATATCATTTGTAGGTTATGAGAAACTTTCTTTTAATTTTATTTCTATCGCTTGGTCTTTTAAATTTTTCCCATGCTGGCGGGGATGACAGGGACCAACAACTCCCACTCAACTCACTTAATTCAGAGCAAGAGATCAATGAAGAAGGAGTTCCACGTTTTTTACAGGAAGATGATGAAGTTATTCAAGATGACGCAGTTCAGCAAGGACAAAAAGAAATAGAAGAGCTCATCCAGACCAAGTTAGTAAATCAAGAAACACCCATAAATACTGAAGAATTAATAGAATCAGATGTTGACTCAAGTTCAAACACTAAAGTTCAAACACTCATTAATCGTTATATCAAGTCGGATCAAGGAATCCTTATCATGCTTTTTCTCTTTGTGGTGTCGCTGATATTACTGTTTAATTTCTTTGTGCGAGAAAAGTAGCTAATCCTCTTTTGAATAGTGAAGAGCAATCTTGGATGCTAAATCTGCATTATTTTGAATCAGTTTAATATTGGCATCCAAACTCTTGCCCTTAGTTATTTCGTTCACTTTAGACAATAAATAAGGAGTGATTTCCTTGCCAGTAATATTTTCGTGATCAGCATCAATAATAGCCTGGTTAATAGCCTCATTCATAATGCCAGTCTCTAACTCAAAGGCAACAGGAATTGGGTTTGTCACAAGGACACCACCATCAATAGATAAATTCCATTTTGTTTTTAGTATCTCAGAAATCTCTTGAGCTGAATCAATCTTATAGTCGACATCAAAACCAGACTCAGAGGAATAGAAGGCTGGAAGTTCAGAGGTTTTGTAGCCAATCACAGGAACACCCTTAGTTTCAAGGTACTCCAAGGTCAGACCTAAATCTAAGATTGCCTTAGCTCCTGCGCAAACAACGCAGACATTAGTGTTCGCTAGCTCCTCCAGGTCAGCAGAAATGTCGAGGGTATTTTCACCGCCCCTATGCACTCCACCAATACCGCCAGTAGCAAATACCGCTATGTTGGCAAGGCTTGCTATAATCATTGTCGAGGCGACCGTAGTAGAGCCGGATAGTTTCTGAGCGACGGTGATGGGCAGGTCTCTTCTGGAGACTTTTTTAACGTCTTCGTTGGTCGCTAAAAACTCAATTTCTTCAGTTGTTAGTCCAACCTTCAATCGCCCATTAATTATAGCTATGGTTGCTGGTACAGCGCTATTTGAGCGAACAGTCTCCTCAACCATTAGGGCAGTTTCAACGTTTTTAGGATACGGCATTCCATGAGAGATAATGGTCGACTCTAGGGCAACAACGGGCTCCTTATTTTTTAATGCATTCTCTACATCAGGATGAATATCTAAGTAATTACTAAAATTCATGATCCCTCTTCCTTTAATAATAATTGAACGCGCTCTTCAGACAGCTCATCACTAATAGTGTTGGCACTCCTAAGGGCAATCACAGCTGCTGCAGAAGCAAACTCAGCGGTCTCTTTAATGCTATTGAGGTTAAGAAACCCATAGACAACTCCGGCTGTAAAAGCATCTCCAGCTCCATTTGCGCTAATCATGTTAGCGTCTTGATGAAGGTGTAGACCAAAATCTTTACCATCATAATAAAAAACTCCTTCTTCTCCTAACGTAATAAAAATTTGCTTACAGCCCATGTCAAAAATTTTTTGAGCCGCCTCAAGCATACTATCATTGTCTGTAATCTTAACGCCAGAGATCAGTTCAGTCTCTAGCCTATTTGGTTTGACCGTATGAAATCGACCAATGAGCTCAACTATCTTAGAGGTTTTAGCAAATGAAACAGGGTCCAAAAATAGAGGAATATTGCTGTATTCATCGGTCAAATATTTAATGACTGGTATAGGAATATTTGTATCTACTACGATTGCACTGCTTTGTGCTATGGCTTGGTCCCAGTTCTGAATGTCTTGGATTGTCATTTCATCAATAATGCGCATATCTGATATAGACACTAGCATATCGTTGTTGTCATCCAGCACTGATAAATATTGACTTGTTGGGAAATGGCTATCTTTTTTTATGAGCGAAGTATCAACACCTGATGCTTTAGATTTATTGACGACAAAGTCTCCTAATGCATCATTCCCTACATAAGAGAGTATCTTTGAATGAATGTTAAGTTTTGCTATATTCTCAGCGATATTCCTACCGACACCTCCTGCCGACATTGTAATCTCTCCAGGATTTGAATCATTAAAAACGAGTGGGTTGTCAGTGGAGCCTTGCAGGTCAATATTCAAGCCACCAATGACTGAAACGAAGGGCTGAGCTGTTTTATTTTGCATGGAGCAGAAATGTTTTAATTTGATTATATTATCTCATTATTTGATTGCACAAAATATCACAAAAAAATAATATAAATTACTTGATAGATTAGAAATGAATTCACTAAAATTAGGTTCCAATGAATAACGTATTTGTAGCCCTTGGAAACCAGCTTTTTGAGCCTGAGCTCTTAATAAAGTTGGGCTGTGAACATGTATTCATGTCAGAAGATTTTGAGCTATGCCGCTATGAAAAGCATCATAAACTTAAGCTCTATCTTTTTCTGACAGCAATGAGAGAGTATCGAGATGAGCTAGAGGATGCAGGCCTATCAGTCCAGTACTCTCAGCTTGAAGATAGAAGTGAGAATGAGACATTCTTAGAGCATCTTGTTGACTTCGCAACTCATAACAATATCCAGCAACTTAATTTCTTTGAAATTGAAGACAAACCCTTTGAGAAAACTCTATTAGAGGGACTTACTAACTCCAACATTAAGTCAATTGTTCATTCATCCCCAAATTTCTTATTTTCAAGGGAAGAATTTCATTTACTTAATAAAGATAAAAAAGTCTTCAGAATGGCAAATTTCTATCAGCAAGGTAGAAAGAAGTTTGATATCTTGATTGATGAAAATCAAAAACCAATTGGAGGGAAGTGGTCCTTTGATCAAGAAAATCGAAAAAAAATACCCGCAAAAACACCTATTCCTGAGATGCCAAATTTTGAACTTTCTAAGTATCATGAAAGCATCTCTAGTCTCATTAATAAGCACTTTAGTGACCATCCAGGTTATCTTAATAACCCTTGGTTTCCTGTCAATCGGCAAGATGCAGAACACCAATTTACTGACTTTATTAAAAATAGGATGAGTAATTTTGGCATCTATGAGGATGCTATGCTTGAGGGTAAAAACTTCTTATTTCACAGCTGTATCAGCTCCTCCATGAATATTGGTCTCTTGTCTCCACAAAAGGTCATTCAAACACTTCTAGATTGTGCAAAAGAGTTTCAAATTCCAATGAACTCTCTGGAAGGCTTTATAAGGCAAGTATTAGGATGGAGAGAATTTATTAGGGGAATCTATCAAGTCAAAGGCGATGACCAAATGAAACGTAATTACTGGCAACATACTGGCAAGCTGACAGAGAGCTGGTATGATGCTTCAACTGGAATATTGCCTCTTGATGACTCCATTAATACAGCCCTTGAAGACGGCTACAATCACCATATACCTAGGCTTATGGTCATTAGTAATCTGATGAACCTTTGCGAGATTGATCCCAAAGAAATTTATCGATGGTTTATGGAGATGTATATCGACTCATCAGAATGGGTCATGGTGCCAAATGTGTTTGGCATGGCGACTTACTCAGATGGAGGCTTGATGTCGACAAAGCCCTACACTTGTGGATCTAACTATTTCTTAAAAATGAGCAACTATAAGAAAGGCGAGTGGTGTGATATTGTGGATGGTCTTTATTGGCGCTTTATTGAAAAGAATAGAAGTTTTTATCAATCCAATCCTCGGCTTTCCTTGCAAGCAACATTTCTAGATAGACTCTCCCCTGAGCGAAAAGAGAGGATTTTTAGTAAAGCTGAAAACTTCATTCGTAAACATACTGCGTAAATAAAAAGGGCTAACGTTAGCCAGCCCTTTATTTCATCCTTTTAAGATTCTAGCTAGTTCTGCATGATGCGACCATCAGTGTAACCAGAATACCCAGGATTTGCACCAATATAGTCAGCAACAACTTCAGCTAAGTCTGGACCGAAGTCATAGATATCAGATGCTGATCTAAAGACTTTATAACCATCGCCACCGCCGCGAATAAAGTTATTAGAAACCATTCCGTAGGTTTTATTTAAATCAAGTGGCACCCAAGTCCCATCTTCATCAATATCTATAGAGGTTACTCTTCCGCCGTTAGCTGGCTGAGAAGCATCAAAGGTAAATCTCATTCCAGAAACCTGTGGGAATCTGCCAGCTACATCTTCGACTTCACTGACACCATTCTCAATGGCAGTTAAAAGCTGTTTTCCAGTTACCTTGAAAGTAGATAGAGTGTTCTGGAAAGGAAGAATTGTCATAACTTCTCCAAGCGTCACATCGCCTGCATCAAGGGATGCCCTTATGCCTCCAGAGTTTGCTAGAGCAATCGTATAGCCTTTGTCAATCACCGCACCTCTCATTGCATCAGCAATCATATTTCCCATGTCACATTCTTGAACACGACACACTGCTCGATCACCATTAAGTGATGCAGAAACATTACCAACCTGCGTCTCTTTTAGCTTATTAATTGGCTTTTCTAAAATATCTAGACGTGTAACGATTTGGGGGTCTTCAGCAACTGAAGAGTCAATCAAGATAGGCTCGCCTTCAGCCGAAATGACATTGCCTGCATCATCAAAGATTATATTAAGCTCTCCAAGATACTTTCCATAGGCATAAGCTTGAATAATTTGAACGTCATTAACAACTGTTGGGTAAGGGCCAACTGCCCTCTTATTGGTATTAGACAGCAACGCGTTATCGTGACCCCCAACAATTACATCAACTCCATCAGTATTGGCAGCAATCTCTTTATCTATCGCGTAAGACGAGTGCGATAGAAGAATAATTTTATTAACCCCCTTTGCCTTTAAAACACGAACTTCAGACTGAACGGCATTGATTGCATCAGTAAAAATGATGTTATCTCCAGGACTTGATAGATCTTTGACATCTTCGGTGACCACACCAATCAGTCCAATTTTTTCACCACCCTTCTCAACTATTGTCGACTTTTGAAGAATGTCCCTTAAAGCTGGTTCAAGACTTATGTGAGCATTAGCCATAAGTACCGGAAAATCTACAGCCTCCATAAAGTCTCTTAATGTCTCTGGGCCATCATCAAACTCATGGTTACCAACAGCCATTCCGTCATACTCGAGCGCATTCATCATGCCTGCTGCAACTTTACCTTTATATAGATTATAAAAAAGCGTTCCTTGGAACTGATCACCACCATCTAGTAGTATCGTATTTTCATGTCTTCCTCGTGCTTCTTTAATAGCTGAAATTAATCGAGCTGTTCCTCCAAAACACTTGCCTTCAGCGTTACTCTCTGCAGAGCAGTTATTGTCGTACTTGCTGATAGGTCTAAATCTTGCATGAAAGTCATTTGTGTGCAGAATGGTGAGCTCAAAACCTTTATGTCCATCAGCCATGACTGGCTGAGAAAGCATACCAAATGTTAAAAAACAACTAAGCCCAATTAGAATTGGCATTACTGTATTCTTCTTCAATCTTAGTGATTGAAATGCATCAAATAGCCTCATAACACATCTCCCTTTAATAAAATAGTTTGAAAAAATATTGAGTAATCAATAAATTACGTTTTTATTGTAGTCCTTTTTAAATAATTTGAAAAGGGCTGCAGTCATAATAATAGTAAATTAATATTTCACTAAGATGACAGCTAGAGATATTTAGTCTTTAATTTTAGTAACCAGTTTGAGATATCTAGATTAATTGAGTACAAACAAGGAAGCAGAATTAAAGTCACAAAAGTACCGAACAGTAAACCATATCCAAGTGCCATTACCATTGGCTGAAGGAATGCATCTTTACCACCAAAACCATAGATGAGAGGCAGGACTCCTGCTAGGGTTGTTAGGGTTGTTAAAATAACTGCCCTTAAACGATCTTTTGCACCCCTTGCAATCCATTCTTTCGAAATATTGCTCTCTCCAATTTCTTTTTTGATGTGATTCAGATGACTAATCATAACCAGAGAATCGTTGACAACAACACCAACCAGCGCCAAAACTCCCAGTAAAACGAAAAAGCTAAATGTTTCAGAGTGAAAGAAGAAGGCCCAAACAACGCCAATCATAGCAAAGGGGATACTCAGGATAACTAGCAACGGCTGAGAGTACGAATTAAACAATAGGGATATAAGCATATAGATTCCAAATACAGCAAAACCAAGCGCCAAAGAAAAGTCACTCAAGGCCTCTTTTGCTTCCAAGGAGCTGCCTCCTTCTATGGCGCGAACTTCAGGAAAATTATTAATCAAATCAAGCTCATCAAGTGCCCTTTGAGAGACAGATTGAGCGGTAGTTATAGAGTCTTCAACCGCTGCACTGACTTTAACAACTCGTTCTCCATTAAGGTGCTTATAGTTTGGATCGCCTGGCGTCTCAATAACACTTGCAAATTGAGACATTGGGATCATTCTTCCTTGGCTATTTCTGATCGAGGTTTTCGTAATGTAGTCATCAGAATAATTACTATCGCCAAGATACATTTTCACATTTAGGCTGGTGTTGTCAAAATCTACATCAGAAACATCCATACCAGAGTAGATTGTCCTCAAATGACTATAAACCTGCTGGTATTGAATGCCTAGTCTTGCCATTGACTCATAATCCAACAAAACCTCAATACGATTTTTACTTAAATCATCATCACGATCAATGTCGCTGACTCCGTCGTAACTGTTAAGAATTTTTTCAAGTTGATCAACAGCCGCTTGTCGCTGTCCATCATTACTACCAATTAAACTGAGTTCAATGTCAAGTGCTCCTCTAGGACCACCCCTGTTTGTCCTAAAATTAATCCTTGAAACGCCTTCGATATCTTTCGTTTCTGCTTTAAGAATTTCTATAATTTCTTTGGCAGTGATTTCTCGATCATTTGCTGGAATCAAAGTGATTGCAATAGAAGCCCGATTAGGTCCTCTTGATCCAATTGTGCTAGTAAAAAAGTCCAGATTTTCACCAACCTTATCGATAATAATTTCATCAATCTTAATGATGGACTGTTCTGTAGTTTCAACTGGAGTTCCAAGAGGAGCTTGGACTCTTATATTTATGGAATTTGTGCCGCTCGATGGCCACTGAATATAACTAATCTCTTTTGTTCCTACATAGGCACTAAATGCAAGCAGCCCAATAAACAAACTTAAAACGATAAATCGCCACCTCAAAATTACTAATAATGCCTTTTCAAACCATCTCTCGACTGGCTTAAACCATGTTTTTTGTTTTTTAGCCCTACTCCCAGACATATGCGCAGGTAAAGCAATACTCACCTCAAGTAATGAGAAAGCTAAGGCGCAGATAACAGTAATCGGTAATATATAGATAAATTTACCGGTCGTACCACTGACTAATAGAACCGTTGATATGGCAAGAACTGTCGTTAAAATAGTGGTTATAACTGGCATGATGACCCTTTTAAGGCCATCAACGATATTTTGATAGACGTCACCACCCTTCTCTTTGTAGTGGTGAATACTCTCAGCTATGATGATGCTGTCATCAACAACAAGGCCTAAGACTAGAACCATTCCAATGGTTGAAATTAAATTAATAGTTTCACCTGCAAAACCAAGAAAAGCAACGGTCCCCAAAAGGGTAACTGGGATACTTATAGCTACCCAGAATGCAGTTTTTAAAGAGAGAAACAAGCCCAGTACAACCATAATTAGAGCTAGCCCCACTAAAGCGTTATTCATGACAATGCTTAATCGATTGGAGACTGACTTTGATCTGTCATCGGTAACTATTAAATTAAGGTCAGATGGATAGGTTTTTTTTAGTGTGTTTAAAGTCTCTCTTACTTTTTCAACCGTCCGGATAACGTCGGCTTTCTCTGTTTTTGTCACCTTAAGAATATAGCCCTTAGTTCCATTAATACGAGTAATTGTATTGAAACCAATCTCACCTTCATCGATTGTTGCAATGTCTTTTAATAGAATTGTTGGTCCATCAAAGCTGGATTTAACAACAACATTCTCCAAAGACTCCATCGTTTCATATTCAGAAATAATGACTATATTTTTTTGGTTTCTCCCTTGATTGTTGTCACCAATGGCAGAACGAATATTTTGATCCGCAATGACACTTCTGACCTGATCAAAAGAGAGCTGATACTGCAAAAGCTTTTCTGGATTAATTCTGATTTGCACTTCCCTGTCTGAATCTCCACTTACATTGACACTTGAAACGCCATCAATCAACGATAGATTTTTCTCAATATTATTTGCTATGGCTTTGGCAGTCTCGATATTTATATTGTCACCCCCAATAACAATCGTGAGAATTGGCCACTCCGTGCTGGTTCTGTCAATCACTCGCGGATCGTTAGCATCTTCGGGTAAGTCTTCAATCTCATTGACCGCTTCAGAAATACTGTCTTTTACTGATTGAATGTCATCCACATTTTCCTCAATTTCAATATTGATTCTAGATGAGCCTTCAGAAGAAGTAGAGGTTAACTCCTTGATTCCGTAGATTCCCTTTATTTTATTCTCGATAACATTCGTAATATTCTTCTCAACATCCCTAGGGGATGCGCTCGGATAAGAAGTATTAATAGAAAGTCGATCAAATTCAATAACTGGGTAAGTATCACGCTGTATTTTTTGAAGCGTCATAAAGCCCAATATCACAACAGACAATGTAAAAAGCAGTGCCAGCTTTTTTTGTTTTACAAAAAATAGAAGGAAAGCATTCATAAGCTTAGTATTTTAAATCGCATTTCATTAAGTTTGTTCATTGATAAACTTACTTTAATTCACAATAAATCGTTACTAGTATTAAAAAAAACTATGTTATTCTCAAACACCTACTAAAAAATGAAGAAAGAGTGAATGTTTAATATATTCAAAATAGTTTTAGTTATTAAAGAATTAACTGAGTGATATTTTTTTATGATTGATTCAATAAAAAATCTCTAACTTGCCTCCCCACTATTTCAGGTGCCTCAATCAATATAGAATGCTTGAACTTGTCTAATATACAGAGCTCAGAATGAGGCAAACTGTCTGCAATTAACTTATTGAGTCTTGGATTACAGCCTCCATCATTTTCCCCAGTAAGGACAAGACAGGGCTGCTTAATTTGATTCAACCAAGGAGACATTTCGGTTTCTGCATAGATACGAAAAACCTCTAGAAAGACTTCTGAATCTGTATCAAGGACTTGCTGTAATCGAAACTCTACAGAGTCATAGTTCTCATTGATAAATCGGTCTGTAAACCATCGATCAGTCAAAGTGCTTAATATTGGCTCGATGCCATTCTGGTTCATACTCTCAACGATAGCAATTACTTTACTTTGATCTTCTTTTGTCCTAAATGCGGCAGTACTGAGTAGTGAAATCGAAAGAACATGCTCAGGATAAGACTTTGCATATCTTGGACCAATCATTCCGCCTAATGAGTGACCAACAAGATGAATTTTTTGAAGATTGAGAGTCAGTCTCAGAGCCTCTAAGTCCTCTACTAAGGTATCTAAACTATATGGCAACTCACCTTTAGGAGAGTCTCCGTGACCTCTTAAATCGTAACTTACACAGGTAAAGTTGTTGACAAATCTTCCACTAAAACATCTAAAGTGTATGGCAACTCACCTTTAGGAGAGCTTCCGTGACCTCTTAAATCGTAACTTACACAGGTAAAGTTGTTTTCTAGGTGAAGGATAACCTTATCCCAGGCAGATTTACGAGCTCCAATGCCGTGAATGAAGATAATTGCTGGCCCTGAACCCGAAATACTATAGCTTGAATCAATGCTAGCCATAACCTATGAAAAATGAGGAATAACTTTATCAGAAAACTCTTGAATTGAAGTCATTGTATCTTCATGGCTCGCACCAAAATTCATATTTAAAATCAAGCGATCAATGCCAATTTCTTCATAGGGCGAGAGCTTATCAATCATCTCCTCAACCGAGCAAATCAATAAACTCTCATTCAATTCTTTCATACTTTGTTTTCTAGGCAATATATCAATCATTCCATGGTTTACCTTACCGGGACCAGTAAAGACATTATCAAAGCGTGAATAGTATTCATAAGCCATCTCAAGCTTCTCTCTCTTGTCTTGCTCATTTTTTGCGACAAATGCAACTCTTGACAAAGACAAACTTAAATCATCTCCCTTATGACCCATTTCTCTCTTGCCTCTATTAAATCCGTCAACTTGATTCAACATTAACTGTTGGTCACCCGAAAGCGGTGTTGTCATAATATGAAAGCCTCTCTTAGTGCACTCATAGATTCCCTCTGGATCTAAAACAGCCATCATAATTGGCGGGCCATTTTTGGTCATCGGTCTTGGCATCACCGTTAATTTGTCAAAATTATAGTATTTTCCACTCCAGGATACCTCTTCTCTTGAAAGGAGGGCCATCAAGACATCGAGTGACTCGTTAAACTTTTCCCTACTTTCATCAAGAGGGGAGTCTAATCGAGCCATTTCATATGCAAACGCACCCCTACCAACCCCCAAGAATAATCGATCATTAGTAAAAATTTGAGAAGCAATAACTTCTCCAGCGTAAACTCTCATATCATGAAGAGGCAATACAACTACCGCTGTAATAATATTAATGTTTTGAGTCGCCTCAGCAATCTTCACTGCAAATTGGAGGGGCGCAGGCATCATCAAAATATTGATTAAATGGTGTTCTGTTAAAGCAACGCTATCGTAGCCTCCTTGGTCACAAAGAACAGCCTGCTCAAACATATCGCCATATAGACGATTTCCTGTGTATTCTTTAGTCCTTAAGTAGGAGGATAATTGCTGACAAAACTTCATAAATTGGTTATTAGAGGCTAAAGATTCTTAGTGACAACTTTATCATAAAGCAAAACTTTATTTTTTAAAATTTCAAACTCAAATATAATGCAATTGTGAATAAAATCTTAATGTCGATATTTGCCATTATTCTTTTGGTTATTGGCCTAATCTATAAAGACATTTATTTGATTCTTAAGCTTGCTCTTTATTTTGGTTTTTGGTACTCAATCATATGGTTGACAAGGTATTTATCTCGAGACTTTACAGATGGAAGAAAGAATGATTTTTTTGGAGAATAATAGTCTTGATGTTTAAGAAATCTGAAATTGTTGTCGTTGATGGAAGACTTTATCACCTTGGCATAAAAAA
>ERZ802819.1893-NODE-1893-length-12343-cov-11.296_pt1 | contig 12343 bp, 6 predicted proteins | sample MGYA00345647_ERZ802819 | MGnify/ENA primary metagenome ERZ802819 (study PRJEB30503, sample SAMEA104212355) | marine metagenome | biome: Westerlies Biome; feature: [SRF] surface water layer (ENVO:00010504) within the epipelagic zone...; material: water... | reverse complement strand
CTAAGATCATTACATATACAAATGATGATGCGATTCGTTCACAATCTTGTCTTTAATGAACATGGATACGATTTCATTCGTCATGGTGATTGGTAGGATGGAGTTCGTGTCTTCGTGAAACGGAAATCCTTTCCCGATGGGACCTGTGTATGTTCTCGTTTTAACCATTCTTGTCAAATTGATGTTACTGAATATGAGTTCCAAAGACCTCTTCAAGTTTCGCACACCAGCCTCTTTATCCGTCCTTTCAATGATGAGTTGCATGATGTCCTTTGTAAACACCACATCATCCGGTGCGAAGGAGAACATCTTGACAAACTCTGGGATTAGAAAGTTCTCCATGATTTGTAACTTATCGCTAGTGTTGTAATCGTTTGTGTGGATGCGAATCATTCTGTCCTTAAGAATGGGGTTAATCATTTCGTCGTGATTGTATGTCATAATGATTAGGCACTTGGATAAGTCAAACGGAACATCTCCAAAGTACTTGTCGTAGTAAGTGCTATTTTGCGATGGGTCTGTGAGATGAATGAGAATGTTGATTAACTCTTGACCTCTCGATGTGTCGCTCACTTTATCTAACTCGTCGAAGTAGAGCACCGGATTCATACATCCACTCTTCATCAAACAATCCACAATCTTTCCCCATGTGGAGCCCTCGTATGTGAAGTTGTGACCCTCTAGATAGGAACCGTCCGAAGCCCCACCGAGTGGAACGAACTGGAACGGAAGATTGAGCGATTTGCAAATACAATCTTTCACGAGAGTCGTTTTACCCACACCAGGGTTTCCATGGATTCCGATCACATTGCCCTTTGAACCAGGATTCGCAATCCACTGTGCCAAAATACGAGTGATTTGCTCCTTCGCTGAAGTGTGTCCATAAATGTTGTTGTTGAAATTGGTGGTGGTGTTTTCTAGAAACTTACAGATCTCTTCTCTAGGAGAAAGGTTATTTATCGGTAAGGAAACATAGTGTCCGATAGGAATGTTGCACAAGTTTGTGATCCAATTCATTATTTTGGTGCTCTCTCCGTTGTTGCAGTCCATTTTTCCGATGCTGTCTAACTTCGCGATCGCGATCGATTTCGTAACATCGTCCATCTTAGAGGATAGAATCTTGAATCGAATAGGGAGCGTCGAGCGATTCTTCTCCGAGATGAGAGCCTCTGTATCGATGATACGCTTCTTCTCTTCGTTCGACAAACCTACGAAATACTTCCTCTCTACACCAGACAACTTGGACTTGTACTTCGTGAACGCGGATTGCTCCTCGTCCTCCTCGTCCTCCTCCTCTTCCGCCTCCTCGTATTCGTCCTCCTCGTATTCGTCCTCGAACGCGCTCCCTCGTTTGGACCCGTTGTTGTAGACCACGATGATGTTGTTTCTCTTTCCTTTAGAGTTGAATGCTGACATTAATTCGGACTCAAGATCCTCGTCGTAATCCTCGTCCTCGTCGTAATCCTCGTCCTCGTCGGTAGTCTCGTCTTCCTCCTCCTCCTCTCGATCGTACTCGTTGTAGTCTGGTTCTTTGGCTTCGTCATAATCATGGTCCTGGTGGTCCTCGTGGTCCTCATGGTCCTCATCATCCGTGGATTCGTCATCTGATGTGGATTCGTCATCTGATGTGGAATCGTCATCTGATGTGGAATCGTCATCAGTGGTTTCTGTTTTGGCATCATCTTTGTTTTCTGTTTTATTATCGTCATGGTTTTCTTCACACATTTCGTACTTCCGTTTGTTGGAAACATGCTCTTCCTCTCCAGAAGCCAATTTGGATCGGGTGGTCATCGAATGAGTGCTTTCGGTGGATGTGATAGATTCCATTGAAAGGTTCTATGTAGATAGATGATTCTATGTTTTGTTTAACATCAGATTGTCTTAAAGCAAAAATCAATTTTTTTGGAAATAAAAAATTGATCCCGTATATACACAAAAGTATTAATTTAAACAAAGTAAATATTATATATAATTAAAGTCTATAGTTGATTAAATATGTCGTCCATTTACAAGGAGTTGTCATTTGAAAATGAAACAGAAACCATTAATGGAATTCAATTCACAATCATGAGTCCGGAAGAAATCCGCAAGACATCCGTCGCGGAAATCGTGTCCACGGACACTTACTCTGGGAGTGAACCAGTAATTGGTGGCTTATTTGACAACAGAATGGGAGTGATCGAACACAACAAAGTATGTAAAACATGTTATCAGAAGAACACCTTTTGTCCAGGACATTTTGGACATATTGAATTGGCGAAGCCAGTCTTTTACATTCAGTTTTTCGACATGGTCCGCAAGCTTCTCAAGTGCGTTTGCTGGCGCTGCAGCAAGATCTTAGTCGACGCGTCTCACAAAGAGGTCAAGATCATCGCGAACAAAAAGATTTCCAGACAGAAGCGTTTTGAGCTCATGTACAAATTGTGCTCCAAGGTGAAGCGTTGTGGTCAAGAATCTGTGGATGGTTGTGGTGTAAAACTCCCTAGCAAAATCACTAAAGAGAACATCGGTCGGATCATCATGGAGTGGAAGGAGTCGAACGAAGACGATGTCAAGAAACAAATGTTTAGCGCCGAAGAGTTGCTACTCGTTCTGAAGGGAATCAGCGACGAGGATGCGGAGCTCTTGGGAATGGGAAATCAGTACAATCGTCCAGAGTGGTTGATTTGTACCGCATTCCCGGTACCCCCACCATCCGTGAGACCTTCGGTCAGGAATGACACTGGACAGCGCTGTGAGGATGATCTCACACACAAGTTGTGTGACATTGTCAAGACGAACAACATGCTGAAACAGAAGATCGAAAAGAACGCGAACAAAGAGCAAATCGAAAATTGGGCTCTTCTGTTACAGTACCATGTGTCCACATTTGTAGACAATCAACTTCCTGGAATCGCGCCAGCTAAGCAACGCACGGGGCGTCCCTTGCGGAGTGTGTCAGAGCGTTTGAAGTCGAAGGAGGGTCGTATTCGTGGAAACTTGATGGGAAAGAGAGTGGACTTCTCTGCGCGTAGTGTGATTACACCAGACCCAGGTATCAGTATTGACGAACTTGGAGTGCCCATCAAGATTGCGATGAACTTGACCTTTCCAGAAGTGGTCAATCAGTACAATCGAGATCGTATGCTGAAGCTCGTTCAAAATGGTCCGACCACTTATCCTGGTGCAAAGTATGTGCGTAAGCATATGGAGCATTACAGAACCATTCGATTGAAGAACATCGACACATCGACATTCGAATTGCTGAACGGAGACATTGTAGACCGTCATCTCCAAAACGGAGACTATGTGCTTTTCAATCGTCAACCTTCTCTACACAAGATGTCGATGATGGCGCATCGTGTCCGCGTGATGCCGTATGACACTTTCCGATTGAATGTGTGCGTGACTCCCTCGTACAATGCGGATTATGATGGTGACGAAATGAATATGCATGTGCCTCAATCCCTTCAAACGGAGAATGAGCTCATCAATTTGGCGGCTGTTCCCACCCAAATCATCTCCCCGAGGGACGCAAAGCCAATCATTTCTATTGTACAAGACATCGCCTTAGGTGTGTACAGAATCAGCAAAGACCATGTCACTATCAATCAGAAGCAATACTTCAATATTATGTGTAACAACAGCAAATTTTATGGAGATATTCAAAAGCCGACAAAGGACATGAAATGGAGTGGAAAGCAAATCCTATCTTCCATTCTCCCACCAAATCTGAACATGCAAGGTGGGAATAGGTCGTACGATCCAGACAAGGCGGGGGATTACGATGTGAATTATGTCAAGATTACCAACGGTCAAATCAAACAAGGTGTGATTGACAAGGGGATCTATCAAGGTATGACGAACGGTCTCATTCACATGGTGTACAACGAGAATGGTCCGAAAGAGTGTACCGATTTGTTTGACAACACACAAAAGCTTATTTGTGATTGGCTCGTGCAAGATGGTTTCAGTGTCGGTATCAGTGATTTAATCATTAACAAAGAAACGACCATGAACATGAAGGAGATTACACACGAAATGAAAAAGAAAGTGTACAACGAAATCACCAAGATTCATATGGGTGAAATGAAAAATTACACCATCAAAACGAACGAAGAGTACTTCGAAGACATTGTGACCAATCTCTTGAACGACGCAACGAAGAAGATCGGTAAGATAGGAATGGACACGATCGACGACCACAATCGTATGTTGAACATGATCAAGTCTGGTTCCAAAGGTAGTACGATCAACTTGATTCAAATGGTCGGTTGTCTCGGACAGCAAAGTGTGGAGGGTAAGCGCATCGGATACGGTTTCGACAATCGCACACTCCCTCACTTCACAAAGTATGACGATGGTCCAGAGAGTCGTGGTTTCGTGGAGAGCTCCTTCGTGAACGGCTTGACCCCTCAGGAGTTCTTCTTCCATGCGATGGGTGGTCGCGAGGGTTTGATTGATACGGCTGTCAAAACGAGTGAGACTGGATATTTGCAGAGAAAATTGGTCAAGGCGATGGAAGATTGTAAGATCAATTTCGATATGACAGTCAGAAATGCGTCCGGACACATCATTCAGTTCTTGTACGGAGATGATGGAATGAATGCGATTAAGTTAGAAAATCACAAACTGTATCACATCGAGTTCGACGAAACTAAGATGGCAGAGGAGTTCCTCTTGAACGATGCGGACATCTTGAAACCTTACTTACTAGCGGGTACATACAAGGAGTTCGTGAGCACTCCTGATTACGAAAAGAAGATGTTCACTTACTATGAGCATGTGAAGCAAGATAAGGAGTACATCATCACCAAAATATTCAAGAACATGATGGAGTCCACCGTAGTGTATCCCGTACCGATTGCAAGGTTCATCACTAACATCAAGAGCGGATTCACGAAGGTGGTGAAGAAGAGCGACTTGAATCCCTTGTACATCTTAGAGACCATCGAAACTTTGGAGAAAGTGGACATGGTGATTAACAAGAGTAATAACGGGAAGATGCTATTCGGAATGCTTCTACGATTCTATTTGAACCCAAAGAAGATGATTAAGGTGCATCGATTTAATAAAGACACTTTCGACTATCTCGTACAAAAAATTAGGATGTCCTTTTATGGTTCCATTGCACCCCCTTCTGAGATGGTGGGAGTGGTATCGGCCCAGTCTATCGGAGAGCCTTGCACTCAGCTTACGCTTAACACCTTCCATCAAGCGGGTGTCGCGTCGGCGTCTAAGGCGGTTCGTGGTGTTCCTCGAATGAAAGAGTTGCTGAGTGTGAGCAAAAACATCAAGGCTCCTTCGTGTTCTATCTATTTGACGCCCGAACTCAGTGGAAACTTCGAAGTCGCCAAGCGGTTGTTGAACTCCATCCAATTGACATACATAAAAGATGTCTTCAGCAACTCGGAGATATACTACGAATCGGAAAAGATTGTGAGGAAGGACGACGAGTTTATTCGATTCTATAACGAGCACTTACTCACGAACGAATGCGACACGAACTCTCCGTGGGTGTTGCGCCTAGAGTTGGACAAAATGAAACTACTTGACTTGGAGCTGACGACGATCGACATTCATCACGCCATCTTCAACTTCTACAACGAGACGGTCTCTTGTGTGTTTAGCGACGACAACGCGGACAACATCGTATTCCGAATCAAATTGAACGCGCTAGACTTATCGGACGCGATCACCGAATTGAAGGCACTCGAGCACAACATACTAGAAAGCATCATCGTGAAGGGTATCTCGGGTGTGAAGAAAGTCAGTTTGAACAAAAACGACATAGTGAAGTACAGCGAGCGCACTTCCATGTTCGAGAAGGTATCGGAGTGGACTCTCGATACGGACGGTAACAATCTCATCGACATTCTCTCCAATCCTATGGTGGATAGTACGAAGACCGTGTCGAACGATGTGAACGAGATTTATCAAATCTTCGGTATCGAAGCCGCTCGCGAATGTCTCATGAACGAAATCAAGGAGGTGTTGAAGGAAACCTCTGTAAATTACCGCCACATTTCATTACTCGTGGACACGATGACCTCCAAGGGGTACATGCTATCCATCGATCGACACGGTATCAATCGTAGCGACATCGGACCTTTGGCGAAGTGCAGTTTCGAAGAGACCTCGGATATGCTAATCAAGGCGGGCATCTTCAGTGAGTACGACAAAGTGAACGGAGTCTCGGCTAACATCATGATGGGACAAGTGCCACCTTGTGGTACGGGAGACTCTCAAATCATTGTGGATGACTCCATGCTAGAAACGATCGAAGATAACGAATACGACGAAGGCATGTCGGAAGTGGACGACTTAGACGAAATCGACGACGAGTGTGTGATGAACAACTTAGAATTCGAACACAATCTTTCGATGCTAGAGGAATATTAAATAGATGGGTAGGATTAGGTAATGGTTTAATAAAAAGTATATGTTATATAAAGAAAGAAAGAAGAAAAAACATGAAACGGATAGAGGCTATCTTTTTTTTTACAATCGCCACGATGATGTACTTGTTTATTTTGTGCTTCGACAACAATAAGGACATGGAACGCCATTTCTGTAACACAGACAAGAAGAAATTCTATCTACTACTGTATGTGAAATATTCGTGTTTTTTTATCATGATCTATTACTTCAAAGACATCGTAACACATTTAAAAACTTGATGTGTTTTATTACATATCTTATTAACATGGCTCCTGCGATCGGTATTGATCTAGGAACGACCTATTCGTGTGTTGGTGTATGGCAAAATAGCCGTACGGAGATTATTGCAAACGATCAAGGAAATAGGACGACACCTTCCTATGTGGCGTTCACCGACGAAGAGCGTCTCATCGGAGATTCGGCGAAGAACCAAGCGTCCATGAATCCGACGAACACCATCCACGATGCGAAGCGTCTTGTGGGACGCACTTTCGACGACCATCATGTGCAAGCGGACGCGAAGACTTGGGGGTTCAAGGTGGTGAACGACGGAAACAACAAACCCAAAATTCGTGTCGAACACAAGGGCGAGGAGAAGGACTTTTTCGCCGAAGAGATTAGCGCGATGATTCTCACGAAGATGAAGGAAATCGCAGAGACCTACTTAGGTGAGGAGGTGAAGGACGCCGTGATTACGGTACCCGCCTATTTTGGGGACAACCAGCGCCAAGCGACGAAGGACGCGGGTGTGATTGCGGGATTGAATGTCCTACGCATCATCAACGAACCTACAGCCGCTGCGATAGCGTACGGTATGGACAACAAGTGCGAAAAGGAGAAGAATGTGTTGATTTTCGACTGTGGAGGTGGCACTCACGATTGCACGATGCTAAGCATCGAAGACGGGGTGTTCGAAGTGAAAGCGACCGCGGGAGACAGCCATCTAGGAGGAGAGGATTTCGACGACCGACTAGTGCAACATTTCGTGAAAGAGTTCAAGCGTAAGCATTCCAAGGATCCATCCGGAAACCCTCGTTCCATTCGTCGTCTACGAACCTCGTGCGAAAAGCTGAAGCGAAATCTCTCGACATCCGCCCAAGGCACCATTGAGATTGATTCGTTCTTCGAGGGAATGGACTTCAACTCCAGCATCACTCGTGCGCGATTCGAGGAGATTTGCTCGGACATTTTCAAGCGTACCATGGATCCGGTGGAGAAGGTGATGCGAGACTCCAAGCTCTCGAAGGGTGAAGTGGACGAGGTGATCTTAGTCGGAGGGTCCACTCGTATCCCCAAGATTCAGAAGATGCTCTCTGAGTTTTTCAACGGCAAAGAGCTATGCAAGTCGGTGAATCCGGACGAGGCCGTTGCCATCGGAGCCTCGATCCAAGCGGCCATCCTAAGCGGCTCGAAGGACGACGCCATCAAGGACTTACTCCTTCTCGATGTCACACCACTATCTATGGGAATTGAGACCGCGGGTGGTGTAATGACGAACTTGATTGACCGGAACACCACCATCCCTACCAAAAAGTCTCAAGTGTTCTCTACATACTCTGACAACCAACCCGCCGTTACCATCAAGGTGTTCGAGGGGGAGCGGGGCTTCACGAAGGACAACCGTCTACTCGGTGAGTTCGAGTTGAGCGGAATCCCACCCGCGCCTCGAGGTGTACCACAAATCGAGGTGTCCTTCGACATCGACGCCAACGGTATCTTGAATGTGAGTGCGATGGACAAGGGAACGGGAAAGAGCCAAAAAATCACGATCACTAGCGAAACAGGTCGCATGACGAAGGAACAAATCGAGGAGATGATCAAGGAGAGCGAACAGTATAAGGAGGAGGACGAGAAGCAGAAGCAGCGCGTCGAATCCAGAAACGCGCTAGAGAGTTACTTGTACAACACCCGAAACACCGTGAACGACGACAATGTGAAACTGAGCGACGAACAGAGATCTGAGTTGAAGGCGCTAATCGAGGAGAAAACGAATTGGTTGGACGACAACGCCACGGCGACGAAGGAAGAGTGTGACGATGTTTTGAAGGAGGTTCAAGCCGTGGTCAATCCCATCATGAGTAGCATGTACCAAGAGGAGGGTGGTGAACCTTCCGCTAGTCCTCCTGGAGCGACCGAACCTACCGTCGAGGACATTGACTAAAGAAAAAAATATATGTATATGATATTGACAACAAGCATCGAAAGCATACAATGATTCCGAAGAGCATTTATCAAACTTGGAAAACTAAAGAGCCGAACGAAAGTATAGATAAGTTAAGACGAACATGGACCACTCAGAACCCTAGTTTCGAATATACTTTTTTCGACGACAGCGACATACTTAGTTTTATTAACGAACATTTTGATGAACGAATCAACAAATGTTACAAGCGAATACTTAACGGTAGTTTGAAGGCTGATTTTTTCCGATACTGTATCTTATTTATCAAGGGAGGGGTGTATATCGATGTGGACATCAGTTGCACTACCCCATTAGAAGGTGTGTTTAATTTCGATGACTCACATTTGATCACAACCACAGACAACTGCAAAAACAATCGAAATGATCGTATTTATCAAGCGTTTCTAGCGGGAGAAGCGAATAGCGAAGTGTTTACGAAAGCGATCAATCACATTTGTATGTGCATCGAGACGGGTAAACACAAAACGAACATCTTCGAACTTTCGGGACCCACCTTATTTAGTAAAGTGTTGAAAGAGTACATGAATAAGGACATCACGGAACAAAATGCTAAATGTACTTTTTTGAAGGAGTTGACATTCGTCAATCCGGTAAATAAAAAGAAGTTTGTGATTCCTCAGCACAACATATCGAAAGAAAAGCTAGAGTTTAATGGGTCTGTGTTCGCGATTGCGCAGCACAAAATCGATCGTAAGCAAAATCCTCACTACATGAAAAACAAAGGTCAGTATAAAGGTGGGTATTATAAATGAGTGTGTCTACTTCACTAGTACGAAGTTCCTACGATAGAAAAAAAGTTTTCAATAATATTTTTTCCATATTTAGAATCAATCAATCTGAATATAAAACCATAATGCATAGCATCGAATCTGAATCCACATGGGTCGAATCTTTGTTTAGCACGAAACATAAGAGGTTCCACTAAGAAGTTGTCTCTAGGTATGTGTAATGTGTTATGGTTGTTGAAGGTGACTGTTATCTCATCAGGACCCATCTCTGTTTTGTTTATTTTGTTTATTTTGTAACGATGGTCGACAATAATGTGTTGATGGTCGTTCACATTCGGCTCCTCGAGAGGAACAACATCACATTTGTAGTAGAGTCCTAGCAGCATACATCCGTACCCGTACGCGAGTATGGGTTTGTTCCAGAATCGCTTGATGATTGCGTACGCCTCTTGTAACGGATTGTTCTTCGTGCTTTTTTCAAGAGTGATTAACTTACGAAGGCTTATGGTCTTCTTCGCACCCCCAATCAGTAGACAATCGAATTGATCGATGTCCATCGTTTTGACTAGATTGTTTTTGAATAAGTCATAGGTGGTTATGGTGCATTTATGGGTGGACTTCAAATAGTTGACAACTTGTTTGTTGTACTTATTTGATCCAAACTCTAATACAAGGATTCGTATCATGGGATAATTCAGTATGTGATTACAATTTTATTTTTATGAAAGAAATAAGAAAGCGCAAAATAAATGTACTGGCAAAAATGATTTAGAAAATTGTGGTGCTTTTCATTATATCCAAAAAACAGTTGTGGTTATGTCCAAATACGAATTTCAAGCCGAAATCAATCAACTCCTCTCCTTAATCATCAATGCGTTCTATTCGAACAAAGACATCTTCATTAGAGAGCTTCTAAGCAACGCCTCCGATGCGATCGACAAGATGCGTCACATCTCGCTCACGGACTCCTCGAAGAGTCGTTCCTACGAGATTAAACTGAAGGTAGACAAGGACGCTCGTCTCTTGACCATTGAAGACAACGGAATCGGAATGAACAAGGAGGATCTTATCAAGTGCCTTGGTACAATCGCAAATTCAGGCACAAAACAATTTATGGAAAATCTCAAGGAGGGCACCGCCGATGTGAGCCTCATTGGTCAATTCGGCGTTGGCTTTTACTCCTCGTACCTTGTCGCGGAGAATGTGAAGGTGTACTCTCGAAAGGACGGTGATGTTTGCTATCTTTGGGAATCCAACGCTGGTGGCACCTTCACGATCGACGAAGCATCAGACGAAGCATCCGTCGAATTGAGTGGGACCCGAATCGAACTGACCATGAAGCCGGAGTGCCTCGGTTACTTAGAGGAGCGTAAGCTCATGGAAATTGTGAAGGAGCATTGTCAGTATCTAACTCATCCCATCAACCTTCTTACGACACGCACCGAGACGAAGGAGGAGATCGTGGACGAGGAGGATGGTGTGGAGGAAATCGACGGGGATGATTTGGACAAGAAGACTAGTGACGAAGAGAAAGAAACAGAAACAGAAACAGAAGAGACCGAATCCTTACCTAGAACAAAGACGGTCGAGTACACCGTGGAAGAATGGAAACAACTCAACGAGGACAAGCCGCTTTGGTTGCGTAAGGCGGACACCGTAACGCCCGAGGAGTATGCGTCTTTCTACAAGTCCCTCACGAACTCGAAGGAGGACCATTTGGCGGTGAAGCATTTCAGTGCGGAGGGTCAGTTCGAGTTCAAGGCGCTGTTGTATGTTTCGAAAACACAGCGACAGGACATGTTTCAAAAGAGTTCGGACGGAAACAACAACATCAAATTGTATGTGAAGAGGGTGTTCATCATGGACAACTGTGACAAGCTCGTTCCAGAGTGGTTGTCGTGCATCAGCGGAATCGTAGATAGTGAGGACCTTCCTTTGAATGTGTCGAGGGAGATGCTTCAGCAAAACAATATCATGAAGATTATCAAGAAGAACATTATCAAGAAATCCATCGAACTATTCACCGAACTCAGCGACGACGACACGGACGAAGGAGTGCAAACATACAAAACCTTCTTTACCAACTTTAGCAAAAACATCAAACTTGGCATTCATGAGGACAGTGCCAATCGTGAGAAACTAATCAAACTCCTTCGCTTCTACTCTGCGAATACTCCAGACAAGTGGATGTCGCTATCCGATTATGTGAAAGACATGAAAGCGGACCAAAAGAACATTTACTTCATCACTGGTCAAAATGTGAAATCCTTGAAGAACACCCCCTTCGTGAAGAACATCACGAGTAAGGGATACAATGTGTTGTTTATGACGGAAGCGATCGACGAATACATCACTCCTCATTTCGACAAGTTCGATGGAAACAAGTTAGTCAACATTACGAAAGAGAACGCAGATATTGAGGGGGAGAAGATGGACGAAGACACTAAGAAGAGCTACGAATCGTTTTGTAAGAAAGTGAAAGGAGTGGTGGGTGAGCAAGTCACGAATGTCACCGTCTCGACACTTCCCGAAGACGAACCTTGCTGTGTAACCTCCGCCTCGTACGGTTGGAGCGCCAATATGGAACGCATCATGAAGGCCCAAACCCTACAAGCGAATAGCGTGAGCCAACAAGCCACATTCATGAGTAAGAAGAATTTTGAACTGAATCCAAAGCATTATATGATTAATAAATTGTACGAAGAACACAAGGCGTCTTCTATGGACGACAAGATCTTCTCGAATGTGATGCAACTTCTTTTCCAAACGGCGATGATCTCGTCTGGGTACATCCACGAGGACCCGAGTGAGTACAGCAAACGAGTGTATACGATGATCTCCACGGGAATGTTTCCTGATGAAAGCGAGAATGCTTTAACCGAGAATGCTTTAACCGAGAATGCTTTAACCGAGAATGCAGAGAATGCCGAGAATGTTGAGAATGCCGATAGCGAGAACAGCGTCGTGGTAGAGGAGGAAAACATGGAAGAAG
>ERZ802819.1891-NODE-1891-length-12348-cov-12.0522_pt1 | contig 12348 bp, 10 predicted proteins | sample MGYA00345647_ERZ802819 | MGnify/ENA primary metagenome ERZ802819 (study PRJEB30503, sample SAMEA104212355) | marine metagenome | biome: Westerlies Biome; feature: [SRF] surface water layer (ENVO:00010504) within the epipelagic zone...; material: water... | reverse complement strand
ATACTGAGCTGAGGCACCTGTTGCAATAATCAGAGAGTCACAGCTATATTTATTAGATCCGTGAAGCTTAAATGGCCTCACAGTAAAATCTACAAATTCTATATGATCAAAAATTGTTTTAGTATCAAACCTTTCCGCATGATTCTGCATTCTCATCATTAAGTCTGGTCCTTGGACACCTTGATCATCACCAGGCCAATTATCTACATCTGTGGTAGTGGTCAACTGGCCCCCTTGCTGCATTCCAGTAATCACTACTGGGGCTAGATTAGCACGCGCAGCATAGACTGCGGCGGTCCAACCAGCAGGTCCAGAACCTAGAATTATTAGGGGATAATGAGTAACATCAGGCATAAAAAGTCTCTTTATAAGTCAGCGGATACATTGTTTTAGCAACAGGCACGTTGCAGGGAGATATCATAATAAATCACAGAGGCTACGCCAATTGCCATTTTGAATATTCTTTATCAAAATTTATTTTCAATCCAACAAATCTTTTGTTTCTGAGATAATCAGCTACAATTAACCTAGTAATCCTTCTCAGGGAATCACGTCCGTTGACTAGAACTAAGACTAACACTAGCAAAAAGAAAAAAGAGAGTTATGACAGTAATGCTTCTAGAGGCAAACTCTTGCTTGCCGAAGGTTCACTAATAGGCTGGCTTGCGCTTTCAGCGATCTTGTTTCTATCTTTAGTAAGTTTTTCCTCTGAGGATCCCGGCTGGTCCTACACAGGGAGTAGGGGCGAGGCTGATAATCTTATTGGGCCAGCTGGAGCATGGGTATCAGATATAGCGTTTCAGCTATTTGGTGTAATGGCATATCTACTCCCAGCTCTGTTGGCATTCAGAGCACTGCAGGTTCTCAGAACTTATATCCTGCATGAGGCTAATGAATTCGATTCTTGGACCTTTGCCCTGAGAATCGTCGGTTTCATTCTAGTCATGATCAGTGCTACCTCTCTAGCTTACATCCAATATGAAGATATCTCTCACCTGTATCCCCAGGGTATGGGTGGAATCTTGGGACATCATGTTGGTCAGGCAATTATTTCAGTATTTAGTTACACAGGCAGTACATTATTACTATTGGCAACATTCCTCTTCGGGCTTACCTTCTTTGCTGAAATCTCTTGGATTGGCGTAATCGATAAACTTGGTTTTCTCACAATTATAGGTTTAGCTTCCTTAAAGCGAAGATTAAATCGTTATAACTTACGCAGAAATGAAGCAAAAACAGCAAAAAATGCTTTAGCGCAAAGAATAGTGAAAGTTGAAAGCGCCGCAAAAAGAAAAGAGTCGAAGGTGCCACCAACGATTCAGCCGTCAATTGACAAGAAACCTCAAAGTCCTAGAGTATTGAGAGAGAAGCAACAAAAACTATTTGAGGATACAGAGTTGGTGGGCTCGCTCCCGCCTATCAATTTATTAGACCCAGCAGATAAGAGTACTGCAACTGGCTACTCTGCCGACTCACTAGAGCATCTCTCGCGGCTTCTAGAGCTAAAATTACAAGATTTTGGCATAAGTGCCGAAGTCACCGAAGTGCTGCCGGGACCCGTAGTTACAAGGTTTGAAATTCAGCCTGCGCCAGGGGTTAAAGTTAGTAGGATAACTGGTTTGGCAAAAGATCTAGCTCGTTCAATGGCAGTCATCAGCGTTCGTGTCGTCGAAGTTATTCCAGGGAAATCAGTTGTAGGGATTGAGATCCCAAATGAGAAGAGAGAGATGGTTAGACTTAGTGAAGTTCTATCATCAGAGGCATATGACCGTTCACCGTCGCCGTTGACGTTAGCTTTAGGTAATGATATTTCTGGAGTGCCCACCGTTGCCGACCTTGCGCGCATGCCCCATCTATTGGTAGCTGGCACGACTGGCTCGGGTAAATCAGTAGGTATTAACGCTATGTTACTTAGCCTACTATTTAAAGCATCACCAGATGAGGTAAAGCTAATTCTAATAGACCCGAAAATGCTAGAGCTATCCATCTATGATGATATTCCGCATCTCTTAACGCCGGTCATTACTGATATGAAGGACGCTGCCAGCGGACTGCGCTGGTGCGTTGGTGAAATGGAACGTCGATATAAATTAATGGCAGCCTTGGGTGTGAGGAATATAGCTGGATACAATCGTAAGATAGAGGATGCAGAAAAGGCCGGCAATCCTCTTATAGATCCACTTTGGACATTTGATCCATCAGCTATGGGTTGGAATTCCGAAGAAGAGCCTCCTGAAGCACCAATGCTAGGCTCTTTGCCATACATTGTTGTGGTAATTGACGAATTTGCCGACATGATGATGATAGTTGGTAAGAAAGTAGAGCAGCTTATAGCTAGAATTGCGCAGAAAGCTCGGGCAGCTGGAATACATCTTATTCTGGCCACTCAGCGCCCCTCCGTAGATGTAATAACTGGGCTGATAAAAGCTAATGTGCCAACTCGGATAGCTTTCCAAGTTTCCTCTAAAATCGATTCTCGAACCATTCTTGATCAAGGTGGTGCCGAACAGCTGCTCGGACATGGAGATATGCTCTATCTGCCTCCAGGAACCAGTGTACCAGAGCGAATCCATGGCGCGTTTGTTGATGATCATGAAGTTCATAAAGTGGTCGCTGATTGGAAAAGACGAGGCCAGCCTAACTATCTGACTGAGGTAACTGATGAAGCTAGTGTATCTTCTATCCCGGTACCTGGTTTTGACTCCGCCTCAGAGGAAGGTCCAGAAAATAGTGAGTCCGACCCTTTATATGATGAGGCTGTGGCCTTTGTATTAGAAAGCCGAAAGGCATCTATATCATCTGTGCAGCGAAAGCTGAGAGTCGGTTACAACAGAGCAGCTCGTTTGATAGAGCAAATGGAGGAAAGTGGAGTCGTAAGCCCTATGAGTAGCAATGGTAGTCGTGAGATTCTTGCTCCTAATAATTAGCGGGGCATCAAGGGGCCATATGTAAATGAAATCTCACTTTCTTGCAGTCTTTTTTATAGTTAGTCTTTCATGCTCGCCAGCTCTAACAGCTTCTGATGTTAATTTATTGATTAAGTTATTACGTAATATATCCACATTAACTGGTGAGTTTACTCAAATCATTGTTGATGAGGAGGGCCAGGAGCTAGAAAACTCTCAAGGATTTTTTGATATTGCTCGACCCTCTAAAATGGCTTGGAAGATTACAACACCTTTAGAGCAGCAAATAATTTCTGATGGGGAATTATTATGGCTATATGATCCGGATCTTGATCAGGTGATAATCGAATCGGCTGAGCTCTCATTCAATAAGAGTCCAATAGCCTTATTTACCAGTGATCTAAGCTTGATTAGTAAAAGATATAAGGTTGAATCAAAATCAACTGACTCACATTTAGATTTTGTGTTAATACCGAATGATTCCTCACGTATGTTCAATGAGATAAGAATTAATTTTGTCAATGAGCTGCCAAGAAGTATTGATCTCCTAGACAGATTTAATCTTAAAACTACTATTTTTTTTGACAAGGTTGAGCTGAATACAGTTATTAATGATAGCACTTTCAATTTCATTCCCCCGCCCAATATTGATATCGTCAATAATGTCCGATGATCTTTTTAGTAAAGAGTTGTATCAACCTCTAGCCTCGCGCATGCGTCCTGATAATCTGGACAATTTCTATGGTCAGCAGCACCTAATAGGACCGAATCGACCCCTGCGAGAGGTCATTGATAGCGGCGTGCTCCATTCGATGATCCTCTGGGGTCCTCCTGGTGTTGGCAAAACGACATTAGCTAAAATCATTTCTCGTCAGACAGATGCGCATTTTGAGAACATTTCTGCAGTTCTATCTGGAGTTAAAGAGATTAGAGCGTCTATTTCATGTGCTCAAGAGCAAAGAGACATGAGAGGTCGTAAGACTATTTTATTTGTTGACGAAGTTCATCGATTTAATAAATCTCAACAAGATGCGTTTCTTCCATTTGTTGAGGATGGAACTATTATTTTTGTTGGGGCAACTACCGAAAATCCCTCATTTGAGCTTAATAATGCATTACTTTCTCGGTGTCGCGTTTATAAGCTCAAAAGTTTGTCAGATTCCGATATTGAAACCGTAATTAGTCGGGCGCTCAAAATTCCTGTTCGCGGACTAAGTGAAAAAAATTTGCAGTTTACCGAGACGTCTTTAGCAATTCTTATCAGCGCAGCAGATGGCGACGCCAGGCGAGCATTAAATCTTCTAGAGATTGCAGGTGACCTAGCGGCTGAAACAGATGGTGGCAAAACCATCGATAACTCTATTATTGAACAAATCTTAGCAGGCGATACACGACGATTTGATAAGTATGGGGATTACTTCTATGACCAGATATCTGCTTTACACAAATCAATACGAGGCTCCTCTGTTGATGGTGGACTTTATTGGTTATGCCGTATGCTAGATGGGGGCTGTGATCCCATATATTTGGCTAGACGACTAGTGCGTATTGCTAGCGAAGATATAGGAAATGCTGACCCAAGAGCACTTGAACTCTCTCTGAATGCGTGGAGTGTGCAAGAGCGACTGGGTAGCCCTGAGGGCGAACTGGCTTTAGCTCAGGCGGTATTATATATGGCCGCCGCAGCGAAGAGTAATGCAGTTTATGAAGCCTTCAATGCTGCGATGAGCGATGTAAGATCTTTACCATCATTCGATGTACCTTTGCATCTTAGAAATGCGCCAACTCAACTAATGAAAGAATTAGGCCATGGGAAAGACTATCGCTATGCACATAATGAGACGGATGGTTATGCTGTTGGGGAGACCTATCTTCCACAAGAACTAAATGGTAAGCACTACTATTCTCCAACAGATCGTGGTCTGGAGCAAAAAATTAGAGAAAAACTAGAATACTTACGCAGTCTGAAGGATACTGACGCCATAAAAAAGCATGAGGATACCTAGGGATGAATTGGCTAGCTGTCGCAATCGGCGGAGCACTTGGATCTGTAGCAAGGTATGCGTTAAGCAGTTGGATTTTCGATATTACTAGCCATAAATTTCCCTACGCGACACTGATTGTCAATGTAGCTGGTAGCTTTGTTATGGGGATATTATTTGTAGTTGTAGTTGAACGAGCAGCTCTGCCAGCCGAAATGCGGAGTCTTTTAATGATTGGTTTCATTGGAGCGTTCACTACATTTTCAGCCTTCTCGCTTGATGCTCTTGGTCTGTGGCAAAATGGTCATGTTCTAATGTCAGTGATTTATATGATCACCACTGTAATTTTATGCCTAGTTGCAATTAGCACTGCGATTTGGCTTACTCGCTTGATGTAAGGATTCTCACATGATAGACCCAAAGCTTCTGCGTGCTGATATAGATACGACTGCGCAGCAACTTAAAATAAAAAACTACGACTTGGATATTAAGGCTTTCTTGGCATTAGAAGCTCAACGTAAAAGTCTTCAGTCAGATGCCGAGAGGCTTCAGCAGGAGCGCAATGCTTATGCAAAGTCTATGGGGCAACTAATTGGTCAAGCAAAGAAAAATGGCGAAGATATTGCGCCCCTCAAAAACAAAGGGGAAGAGCTTAAGAAAGATTCAATTGCAGCTGACTTAGCGCTTTTAGATGTTCAAGATCAACTAGAACAAATTCTGCATAGTATTCCTAATATTCCTCACAACTCGGTCCCTGCTGGAATTGATGAAAGTGACAATATTGAAGTACGTCGCTGGGGAACACCCAAGGAATTCACTTTCACAGTTAAAGATCATGTTGACCTTGGAGCTGGTATAGGCCAGCTTGATTTCAATAGAGCATCAAAAATAACTGGCTCAAGATTTTCTCTGATGAGGGGTCCCTTGGCAGGTTTACATAGAGCGCTTACTCAATTCATGATTGGCACTCATATTAATGATCACGGATATGAGGAGGTCTACGTTCCATATGCTGTAAACAAGGAATCATTATTTGGCACCGGACAGTTACCTAAATTCGAAGAAGATTTATTTAAGCTAGAGGATAATAGAGAATTTTACTTAATCCCTACCGCTGAAGTTCCTGTCACAAATATTTATCGTGAAGAAATTATCGATGATTTGCCAATAAAATTAGTCGCTCACACTCCATGCTTTAGAAGCGAGGCAGGCTCCTATGGAAAAGACACAAGGGGGATGATTCGACAGCATCAATTTGAAAAAGTCGAAATGGTCCAGTTTGTGAGGCCAGAGGACTCCTGGGATGCTCTAGAGGATCTCGTGGGGCATGCTGAAATGATCCTTCAGAAACTTGAATTACCTTATCGCACTGTGACTCTATGTGGTGGGGATTTGGGCTTTTCTGCCGCGAAAACTTATGACATCGAGGTTTGGCTTCCTTCTCAAAAAAAGTATCGTGAAATTTCTTCCTGTAGCAACTTTAGTGACTTTCAGGCGCGTCGAATGAAGACTCGCTATAGAAACGAACAGAACAAACCTGCTCTTCTCCACACGCTTAATGGTTCAGGACTCGCTGTTGGCAGAACACTGCTAGCTGTGATGGAAAACTACCAAGAATCTGATGGCTCAATCTCAATCCCTAAAGTCCTCCGACCACTAATGAATGGAGCCAAATCCATTACGGTTTAGCTTTATGTTCTCATCCTCAAAATCTCAAGGAATTTAAATGACTGAAGACTATGACTACGACTTGTTCGTTATAGGTGCTGGATCTGGCGGAGTTCGAGCTGCTCGAATGGCGGCATCAAGAGGAAAAAAGGTTGCAATTGCTGAGGAGCGATATCTCGGGGGGACCTGCGTTAATGTGGGGTGTGTACCAAAAAAGTTGTTTGTTTATGCCTCTCAGTTTCCAGAGCAGTTTTATAGTAGCCAAGGTTTTGGCTGGAGCCAAGAGAGTCATCCGACGTTTAATTGGGCAACCCTACGAGATAACAAAACGAGTGAAATTGAGCGGCTCAATGATATTTATCAATCCCTTATTGATAACAGTGGCGCAGACCTTTTTGACGGACGAGCAACGGTACAGGACCCTAATTCAGTCGTTGTAAATGGGACTAGTTACAGCGCAAAGATAATTCTAATTGCCACCGGTGGTTGGCCGTTTATTCCTGAGTTCCCTGGGAGTAAGTATGCGATCAGTTCAAATGAAATGTTCTTTCTTGATGAGTTACCTGCAACTGCCGTAGTTGTTGGCGGCGGCTACATCGCTGTTGAATTTGCAGGTATTTTAAACGGCTTGGGTGTTGATACTCATCTCGTATACCGTGGCGACAAGCTACTCAAGTCTTTTGATAGGGAAATGAGCCAAAAAATTGCTGCTGGTATGCAAGAAAAGGGGGTAAAACTGCTTTTAAATACTCAAATCACGAGTATAGAGAACGATGCTGATGTATTTAACGTCCGCACGAACCACGGTAATACGGTAAAAAGTGATTTAGTACTTTATGCGACAGGACGCACAGCTAATACCTCAGGGCTTGGTCTAGAAAATACTAAGATTGAGTTACGTAAAGATGGATCTGTACCTGTCGATGGAAATTTCTGCACAGCAGAGCCCTCAATATATGCCTTAGGCGATGTTATTGATCGGGTGCAATTAACGCCAGTTGCCATCCAAGAAGCTATGGTGCTCGTGGACCATTTGTATGGCCTCGGGGAAGCTCAGATCGATTATAACAACATACCAACGGCAGTTTTTTGCCAGCCAGAGTTAGGCACCGTTGGTTTAAGTGAGGAGGCAGCGATGAAAACCTATACTGATATTGCAGTTTACACCTCAGAATTTAAGCCGATGCTGCAGACCTTGGGTGGTGGGAATGATCGAATCACCATGAAATTAGTTGTTGATAAGGCCAGTGATAGGGTTGTTGGTTGCCATATGGTTGGAGAGCATGCCGCAGAAATTATTCAGGGAATGGCCATTGCTATTAAGGCAGGGGCAACTAAGGCTGATTTTGATGCCACAGTTGGAATACATCCCTCTGCAGCAGAGGAGTTTGTCACTATGCGTGAACCCTCTCGTTAGAATTGACTTTTTGCCCGCTCAAGAAGGCATAGGCTTAAAAACTTAAGGTCAGATAAACCGCGAGCAGCAACTGGGCTATCCTGGTGAACAATTACCAAGAGTAGGGCATGGCTAACCTCCAGCCACTCTCGTCCCAATCGCTCTAATTCAGAGGGATCATTAGATACTTCAAGGCGTTTAAACATGCGCGCCATCGCAGCGATGATACTGTCGTCGTGGCGTGAATCGAGCTCCTTAAGCTCCGGAACACCAAACATTGCCTGAACCAAAGGCAACAAACCCTCTTGATTTTGATAGGTCAGCAACATTCGATCGGTACTCATCTCAACAAACTTCTTTAAGCTAAGAGACTCTATTGGATAATCTTCCAACTCTCGGAGGCCTATATCCATTTCACCTAACCAACGCTCCGCTAATGCAAAGAGAATTGCATATTTGTTAGGAAAGTAATGATACAAGGTACCCACAGACATACCGACCTTCTTAGCCACTAAGATGGTAGTTAGGTCATCTTGACCTACTTCTTCTAGTAATTTGGCAGTGATAGTTAAAATCTGCTCTCTACGCTCCTGGGCACGTTTCTGCACTGGTGTCGACCTAGGGGTAAGTTTACGAATGACAGCCATAGTAAATCCTCCTAGAATCTATCTCGAAGTGAGTAGTAAAGCATAGCCGACACCATTCCTGGCCAGCGCAATAATGTTCCCCCAGGAAAACGGCGGGTTGAGAGGTTGGACATAATGTCAAAACGCTCTAGTTTCCCACTAATGGCCTCCGCAATAAGTTTCCCAGCAAACGTTGCGGTGGGCACACCATGCCCTGAATAGCCGTGTAAGTACCAAATGTTTTCTTGAATACGACCAAAATGAGGCAATCTATTCATGGTAATAGCAAGAGTACCGCCCCAACCATAGTCAATTTTTGTGTCAGTAAGCTGAGGATAGATTTGACGCATATATTTCCCAACAAAACCTTTTATGTCAGTAGGAAACTTTTGGCGGTAATTCTCACCACCTCCGAATATTAAACGATTATCACCAGAAAGCTTCCAATAATTAATCACAAAGCGACTATCGGCCATGGAGGTGTCCTTCGGGATAATGCAGTGGGCCATATCCTCGCTCAAGGGTTCTGTAGCAAGAACGAAGTTATTAATGGGCATAATATATCCATTAATCTTTGGTTCGAGCTTTTCAATATATCCATTACAAGCCAGTATTAATTCAGACGCGGTTACCTGACCACTAGCAGTGCTAACTACAACAGGAGAACCTGAGTAGGAGCTCACACGCGAATGCTCGTATATTATCGCCCCAGCATTAATCGCCGCGTCTGCTAGGCCCAATGCATAGTTAAGTGGATGTAGGTGACACGAAGCCTTATCCCAAATAGCACCGAAGAATCCATTGCTACCAACCGCCTCGTGCAACCGTTCCTGGGGAATATACTCAAAATCATAGAAGTTATATCTGTCAGCCAAAAACTCGATTTCTTTTTTCATATCTCCACATAACTTCCGTTTGTGAGCAAAATGCATATCGCCATGCTTTAAATCACAATCAATGTTATGAGTGGTAATAAGACTCTTTACTGTGTCAACAGCTTCCAGGCCCATATCCCAGAGAAGAGTAGCGATTTCGTGGCCAAATTGTTCCTCTAATTCAACCTGATCAGATCTTTGACCTATGCCAACATGGCCTCCATTTCTTCCCGAAGCTCCAAAGGCGACAGTTTCCGCTTCAAGGACGATAACTTTGTAACCACGCTCTGCTAAATGAAGAGCAGAGGATAGTCCAGTGTAACCCGCTCCAATGATACAAACATCCGCAGTTTCGCTGCCTTCGAGCATTTTGCAAGGAGCGCGAGGATTTTTAGTGGCCTCATAGTATGACGTCATATTCTCATATCTAAGCTATTGATGAATTGACATTATCACTAAATTGAATAATAATTCAACTTTATTTGAATAATTATTCAACTTTAGAGGTAACATGGCGCATCAAAAAGATATCGCAAGCTGGCTGAAAGAAAACGAGATTACTGAAGTAGAGTGCCTCGTACCAGATATGACGGGGAATGCTAGAGGGAAGTTTATTCCAGCGAAAAAATTTCTCAAGGCCGATAGCAGATTACCTGAGGGGATTCTCGCGCAGACAGTCACGGGAGAGTACTCAGAGGATTTTTGGGATTTACTGGATACAATAGATGGTGACATGATTCTTGAGCCTGATCCCAGCACGAAACGCCTAGTGCCTTGGGCAAACGAAAATACTGGGCAAATTATCCATGACTGCTACACAAAAGACGGCAAGCCTCATCCATTCTCTAGCCGAAATCTTTTAAAGCAAATTTTAGCTCTCTACAACAAGGAAGGGCTAAAGCCGGTCATAGCTCCAGAAATGGAGTTCTACTTGGTAGAGCAAAACCCCAATCCAGGTATGGCTCTTAAACCGCCAATTGGTCGATCCGGGAGACCAGAAACAGCACGTCAGTCTTATAGCATAGATGCTGCAAATGAATTTGAGTCCTTCGTAGAGGGTATGTATGGCTACTGCGATACCATGAATCTAGATATTGATACCTTGATCCATGAATCGGGAGCAGCTCAACTGGAAGTGAATTTTATACACGGTGATCCGCTAAGCCTAGCGGATCAGATTTTCATTTTTAAGCGAACTGTCAGAGAGGCGGCATTAAAGGACGGGATATATGCCACTTTCATGGCCAAACCGATGGCTACCGAACCGGGATCTGCCACGCATATACATCAAAGCATTTTAAATAAAAAAAATAAGAAAAATATTTTCGCTACCAGCAAGGGTGAGTACAGCGACGCGTTCTATCACTATATCGGTGGATTACAGAAATATACTCCCTATGTAATGAGTCTGTATGCGCCTAATGTTAACTCCTATCGACGGTTTACTCGTGAAATTTCAGCACCAATAAATCTTCATTGGGGGTATGACAATAGAACAACTGGTCTACGCGTTCCTGACGCAACACCCAATAATTTTCGAGTTGAAAATCGCTTTCCTGGGGCAGATGTAAATCCTTATCTCGCCATTGCAGCGACCCTTGCGTGCGGCTATCTTGGTATGAAATACGAGGTTAAACCTTCAGATGCGTATGAGGGGAATGCATATGATGAGGATATAAATGTACCCAGAACACTTGAGGAGGCACTAAGAGGATTGCAAGAGGACCAAGATATCATTAGCATCTTCGGAGAGAAATTTATTCAACTCTATACATCTATAAAATTGGTCGAATTCGAGGAATTTAATAGAGTCATTTCCTCTTGGGAGCGTGAGCACCTTCTCCTCAATGTCTAGCGAATATGGGGTTGTGTATACCATTGCATAGGCAGCGATAAGGGCGATACACTTTTCGCGCAACAAATAAGCGGGTAGGTCGTGTTATGAAGGTAAAATTGCTAGGCGGGGCACTAGGGGCAGAGATTACAGAGATTGATCTAACCGGAAACGTTGAGCAGTCAACGTATCGATCAATACGAGGTCTGCTTGTTGAGCATGAAGTAATCTTTTTTCGTAATCAAAATGTTACTCCGAAGGAGCAGCATGCGCTCGCATCGTCATTTGGACCTCTGCAGACTCATCCTGCTTATGACACCGTTGATGGTTTTCCTGAAATTACAATTCTGGAGAGCACTGCGGAAAGCCCTAGCAAGATAGAATGCTGGCACAGCGACATGACATTTAAAGCTCACCCGCCTATCGGGACAGTTCTTCGCTCAAAGATTATCCCAGAAAGAGGCGGTGACACACTTTGGTCTAGTATGACTAAGGCGTTTTCTGCACTCACTCCCTCATTTCAGAAGTTCCTCTGCGGCTTGGATGCGGTTCACGATTTTTCATATGGGTTTAGAGAAAGTTTGGCGGAGGAGGGTGGCAAAGAAAGACTTGCTCAGGCGGTAAAAGATAATCCTCCGGTAGTCCATCCTGTCGTGAGAACCCACCCAGAGAGCGGGAAGCCGCTTATTTTTGTAAATGCTTTATTTACTACCCACATAGTAGGTCTTTCCGCCGAGGAGAGCAGAGCTATACTTGAATTCTTGTATGAGCACATAAAAACACCAGAATTCACCTATCGCTTTTCATGGGATGTGGACTGCATTGCAATATGGGATAACAGAAGCACTCAACACAAGCCGATTAATGATTATTTCCCAGCTCATCGTCGCCTAGAGCGGATCGTAATTGACGGGGACAACCGTTTTTAGGCCCGCATAAAATCAATCATCCAATGCGCCACCTCTAAGTGCTGAGTGTCTATGGACAATGAGGCCTTACACTCAGAGTACACTTCAGCAGGATAAGAGGACTCCCTGAGCTCAAAAAGGGCTTGAGCGTAG
>ERZ802819.1880-NODE-1880-length-12398-cov-9.86413_pt1 | contig 12398 bp, 14 predicted proteins | sample MGYA00345647_ERZ802819 | MGnify/ENA primary metagenome ERZ802819 (study PRJEB30503, sample SAMEA104212355) | marine metagenome | biome: Westerlies Biome; feature: [SRF] surface water layer (ENVO:00010504) within the epipelagic zone...; material: water... | reverse complement strand
GTGCGGCGTTTCCAGCCCTTGTGATGCGACGTTAAGCGCTGCCGAGAAGGCGTGAACCCATTGTGTCTTCTGCCGAGCCGCGATTTCCATAGAGGGTTACGTTTGCTGCGTCCGGCCTAAGTATGCCGAGTGCAGAGCGTGTTCGCTCTCGAAGACTGGCTATTAGCATGCCATTTCGTTGGTTGGCGTTTTTGCTCTTAGCGCTGTTCTCCCTAAGTGCGTCGATGTCATCAAGCGCACGCTGTTTGAGTCCGTTGATGAAGCCGGGGTGCGATTCAATTTGCGCGCGCAGGCCGTCTCTCAGGCCCAGTGCTTCCCGGTTGTGGCGTGCTTGCACATGCGCCGTAACGGCGCGCTGCTTCGCTGCAACTGCCTGCTCGAGTCGATCAGCATCGGAATCCAATAGCGCCTCATGCTCTATGTCTAGGGTCTCAACAACCTGCGTTAAGGTCTCGAGTTCATAGGCAAGTGCGTCTGCAATAGATTCGGCGCTGGAGGCGTGACTGTCGGCATTAAACATAATTACAACAACTCTTTTTCCATGGTCATGAGCGCGTCTGCAATTCGGTCGGCATCGACTTCGTAGCTGCCGTCGGCGATTTGCTCTTTAATGGCCTCGACCCTCTTTATATCAACACCTTCAGCCGCATTCACCTCGGCCTCAAGTTCTGAAAGTCTCGCGGCCGTGTCTGTTAGCTGAACAGAGTCTGCTGACTTGCTTTGCTGGGCTGGCGCCGAGGGCGACTCTTTGTCGCTACCGGCCACTCGTGTGTCCTGACGGTCAGGATCAACGCGCAAACTCGTTTTTACTCCTGAAATATCAATGGGGCTCATTGTTCTCTCCACGGCCTGCTGCCGTTAAAATTGTTACCTGCGATGAGTGTAGCGGCAGATTCGGACCAAACTTTAGAAATTTTCTCATCTTTTTAGTTTACCAAGACATTGCCCGAGGCGAGTACTAGACCTTCTACTCGCTTGCCGGAGCTCAAGTTCTTCACAAAGAGTCTGTCACCGATACCTGCTCTGCCCAGCGACTTGCCCTGCATATTAACTTTTAAACCAGCCGCCTTTGCGACAAGGTCTACGGTTTGACCGCGCTCTATGATCTTCGGCGATACCAAATCGGAACTGCGTAACAACTGCCCTGCTGCCATATTCCTTCGAACTTCATGGCCGATAATGTCCTGTGTGCGCGTGGCAAACCCCACTAGGTCCTGGGTCACGCTTCGCTCTGCCAAGATAAGATCCCCTTCACCAATAAGGCTACCTCTGCTGATCGCATTATTGAGTGTAGGCACGGTGATAACGGCAGATACGGTCGCACGCACATGAACAGTCCAAGGCTCGGGCCCTGCACAGCGAATGCCAATGCTTGTTTGTCCCAGTGACCGTGTGGCAGTGGTAGGCAGCACAGTGAGTGGTGAGCCACAATCCGCTAAGCGCAATCGAGCATCAAGAGGTCGAACTGCGACGTTTACACGTTTGTAGCCCTGCGCTTCGGCACGTATTTGGGCGGCTTGTGCCGCAGTTGCGGCGATACTAGATACGGACTGGGTGTCGCTATACACAGGAATTCCCAACCCACATAGGGCTACACAAAGAAATAGCTTTTTCAAAATGCGCTGCACGGGCGTCTCCACGAGTAACTGTTGCGTGAACAGTGCTAGCAAATACGATGCCAATTTTCTCAAGTGCGCGTCTCGTAAGGGATTGTGGCGCTGCCAATGCATTCAATTTTTTTTGGGCGACTGCGAGGAAATATCGGCGTCAAAACCTTGGCGCAGACTTAAAGTGCCCCCTAAATTACTGATTTACATGAATTAAAAAAATTGGCACGGGTTTTGTATGTAAGCATTGTGAGGAAACGCGTCAAAAGAGCGAATTATGGCAGCGACAGGTATAGACAAAGCGTTAGGCATATCACCGCAGGTTCTTCAGCTACGTATGCAGCGAATGAACCTGCTAGCCAGCAATATTGCGAATGCGAACACGCCCGATTATAAGGCGCGGGACATCGATTTTCGTGCGTCGCTAGATGCCGCGCGCAGTGCGCAAAGCGCGATGCGGGCAACTAACGATCGACACATACCACTGGCAGGTGGAGGCACGCAGCCCGACGTGCTGTACAGGACCCCGGCTCAAACATCGCCCGACGGAAACACGGTAGATGCCCATCAGGAGCACTCGGCGTTCATGGACAACGCTTTGCGATATCAGGCCAGTCTTCAGCTGCTCGATAGCCGCATTAAGGGAATTAAAAATGCAATTAAAGGAGATTCGTAATGAGTTTGTTTGACGCAATGGGCATCGCCAGCACGGGTCTGAATGCGCAATCCATTCGGCTTAATACTATCGCTTCTAACATGGCGAATGCCAATACCGTGGCCTCAAGCGAGGCAGAGTCATATAAGGCGAAAGCGCCGATATTCAACGCAGTTCTCGATACCGAGCTCGAATTTGCAGAAGACGCGATGCTGGGTGTGAAGGTTGAGGAAATTGTTGAGGTGGGTGGTCCAGCCCGACAAGAATTCAATCCAACGCACCCGCTAGCCGATGAGAACGGCTACATCTACCGGCCCGATATCGACGCAACAACTGAAATGGCCAACATGATGCAAGCCTCGCGCTCTTATCAGAACTCGGTGGAAGCTATTAATACTGCCAAGCAACTAGCACTTCGAACACTGACATTAGGTAAATGAGGAATTTGACATGTTAGGCACATCACCAATGGATTTATTCGCACCGGCAAATGCCAGAGGCGCAGACTCTTCAGGCGCAACCCGTGTCGAGGATATGGGTTCAGAAGATTTTCTTGAGCTTATGATTGCGCAAATGAAGCATCAGGACCCGACCGAGCCCATGGACCAAATGGCGTTCATGAGCCAGATGGCACAGTTCGGAACGGTTTCTGGCATTCAGGAGCTTAACGGATCTTTCGCCGGCCTCAGTGACTCGATTACCAGTGGTCAAGCCATGCAGGCCTCGAGCTTGGTAGGGCGAAGTGTGGCAATCCCCTCGAGTACAGGGGCTTTGGCGCCTATCGGTCTGAGTTCCGAGGGTTCACCGGTTTACGCGCTTCAGGCCTCGGTCGATATGGGTCTTGGTGCCGATGGCGGTCAATTCTTTGTTCATAACGTCCAGGGCGACGTGGTGTTTACGGGCAACCTTCCGGCGGGAACCGGTTCAGTGCAGGTAATGTGGGACGGCGTGGACTCCGACGGCCACCAGCTCCCACCGGGCGATTACTACCTATCTGCCGAATTGACCAATGGCACGAGTGTTCGCGAGGGCCGAGTTTACGGACACGAGCAGGTCGCGAGTGTCTCCCTTAGTGGCAGTAACCAAATCACACTCAACCTCGCAAGCGGTCGGACCATCGACGCTTCTGAGGTTCGAGAATTTTTCTAAATAGCACGTAGAGGAACGACACATGTCTTTTAGCACTTCATTATCAGGCGTCAATGCTGCACAACAAACCATGGATGTGGTGAGCAACAACATTGTAAACGCTGGAACGATTGGCTTCAAAAAGGGTGAGACGGAGTTCGCGGAGATCTATGCGTCTTCGCTACAGGACTCAGGGCAATCTTCAGGCCAGGGTGTGGCCTTGACGACGATACGGTCAGATTTCAGTCAGGGTGAATTTTCATTTACCACCAGCGCCCTCGATCTCGCAATTGATGGTAGCGGTATGTTCGTACTGAGTGACGGTGACGAGACACTTTACACACGTGCTGGATCATTCCGCATTGACGGTGAGGGTTTTGTAGTGACCACCAACGGTGCTCGCGTACAGGGCTTTCAGCCAGATAACGATGGCGTCATTACGCCGGCCATTGGTGATCTTCAGATCAGCCTAGCGCTGATGCAGCCCAAGGCAACCGGCGAGGTGGTGTTCTCGGGTAACCTCGACACAAGAACCGAGGCTGCCCTAACACCGTTTTCGGCGGGCGACACTGACACTTACAATTTCTCAACATCCACAACCATTTATGACTCTACGGGCACGCCACATCAGCTCGATATTTACTTCGCTAAGGCGGCCGAGCCTGATGGTACCTATAACGTTTACGCAACCATTGACGGAGAGGTGCAGCCCGAGTCTGCTTCTATGACCTTCGATGGCACAGGTGCGCTGACAGCCGGTTCAGATCAGCAGCTTGATATTCTCGGCTTTACACCGCTAGGCGCGGATCCTCAAACCTTTACCATTGATTTGGCCGCGACTAGTGGTCTCGGTGCTGACTCAAGTACGCAGACGCTGTCTCAGAACGGTTTTAAGCCAGGTGAAGTCGTGTCATTCGAGTTTGATGACACAGGCACTGTCTACGCGCAGTACACGAACGGCGAAATTCGTGCCATGGGGCAGCTGCTTCTGGCTAATTTCATCAACCCGTCTGCTTTATCTCCCGCAGGTAATACACAGTACCGTGAGAGTGAGGGCTCAGGCCTTGCCGTAACGGGTCGCCCCTCGACTGGATCGCGAGGTTACATTCGGCCATCGGCACTCGAAGTGTCGAACGTGGACATTACCCAGGAGCTGTTAGCCCTCATTGAGGCGCAGCGTAATTTCCAGTCCAGTGCTCAGGCCATTCAGAACGAAGACGAAATGTCCCAGTCTATTTTGAATATTCTCTAAGAGTGAATGAATCGCAATGAACAGTGTTATTCAAATAGCGGCTGAAGCCGCGCGAAAGGTCAGCCAGGCCCAAGCCCTGGTTACCAATAATTTGGCAAATGCGGGTACGACAGCATTTAAGGCCGACCTTTACGCGGCACAAACCAACTACCTTGGTGTTTCCAGCCGAGATGCGAGTGCCATTCCGAGTACGCCGCTTACAGCCGTCGACTTTGGCGGCGGCAGTTTGGTTGCTACTGGGCGTGAACTCGATATTGCAATTAACGGTCAGGGCTGGATGCAAGTATTGACGCCACAAGGTGAGGAAGTTTTGAGCCGACGCGGCGATCTTCGCATTGAGAATAATGGCAATCTCATTGACGCAGCTGGAAATCAAATAATGGGCGAGGGTGGCCCCATTAATTTGCCGCCTGCCAGCACCATTAACATCGGTGTGGACGGGACTATCTCGCTCATTCCATTGGGTGAAGCCCCAGTTGCTGGCGCAACGGTAGACCGCATTTTATTGGTCAACCCTAACCCGGCTGATCTTGAAAAGGGCCTTGACGGCCACATTAGAGCCAACCAAGACGCAAATCTGGAGCCCGATGCAGCAGTGAACATCGCTGTGGGCTCTCTCGAGTCTTCAAATGTCAACTCGGTGGCTGCCATGGTGCAGATGATCGAGTTATCAAGAAGTTTTGAAAGCCATGTAAAAACCATGCAGTCAGCCGATGAGCTCGACGATTCCAGCGCCTCACTCATGAGGCTTGAATAGCCAATACATCGGCATAGGAGAAAACAATGAGTCAATCACTTTGGATTGCTAAAACCGGCCTCGACGCCCAACAGACCAAAATGGCGACGATTTCAAACAACTTAGCCAATGTCAGTACGAATGGTTTTAAGCGAGGTCGAGCTATTTTCGAGGACCTCCTCTATCAAAACGTGCGCCAGGTAGGCGCGCAGTCGTCACAAGACACGCAGCTGCCATCGGGACTTCAGGTTGGTACAGGTACGCGTGTGGTCGCCACCGAGCGCATCTTCACTCAGGGAAACTTGGTGACGACAGATAATGCCTTTGACGTGGCTATTCAAGGCCGTGGTTTTTTTGAGGTCTTGCTTCCCGACGGCAGTCAAGCGTTTACCCGTGATGGTTCGATGCACCTCAATAATCAGGGGTTGCTGGTCACATCGGCAGGTTATCAGCTCCAGCCACCGATTACGGTTCCGCAGGACGCACTCAGCGTGACCATCGCGCCGGACGGTACGGTGTCGGTACAACAGCCGGGCTCACCGCAGGCCACGCAGGTAGGGCTTATTCAGCTAACCGACTTCATAAATCCAGCGGGCCTTCAGGCGCGCGGAGAGAACCTATTTTTAGAAACGGGCGCGAGTGGTGCGCCATTGCCATCCAATCCAGGCCTCAACGGCTTGGGTACCTTGCAACAGGGGTTTGTTGAAGGCTCAAACGTCAACGTAGTGGAAGAGATGGTCAACATGATTGAGACGCAGCGCGCCTATGAGATGAATTCAAAAGCCATCTCCACGGCGGATCAGATGTTGCAGTACGTCTCGCAAAACTTATAGCGAAACTGATAAGGGATAGCTGAGGAGCACCTTATGAAACACTTACTCATGACATCACTTCTTCTTTGCGCCTCGCTCCTAGGCGGGTGCGCGGGTATCGAGGAGAGAACACATCCCGCTTATGCGCCAATGGAGCCAATCACCTATACGCGCCCGACGGAGGGTATTAGCTCGGGCAGCTTGTACAGTGAACAGCGCGGTATCTCGCTATTCTCGGACACACGAGCGCGGGCTGTCGGAGACATCATCAGCATTGTTTTAATGGAATCGACCCAGGCCTCAAAAAATGCCGGCACGTCGATCGCACGTGAGTCTGGTATTGACGTTGCGCCACCCACTATTTTGGGGCGGGAAGATCCTGATTTCAGCGTCGATCGGTTCAGAGGATTGACGCTACAACAAAGCATTGCGAGCGACTCAGAGTTTTCTGGGAACGGTTCGACCAATCAGTCCAATTCACTCTCGGGTGCCATTGCGGTGCAGGTGGCGCGTGTATTGCCCAACGGCAATCTTATGGTGCAGGGCGAGAAGTGGCTGGCGCTTAACAAGGGTGAGGAGTTCATCCAATTGCGCGGCATCGTAAGACCGCAAGATATCAGTGCAAGCAACTCGATTCCGTCGACCTTGGTTGCTGACGCCCGCATTTCGTACGGCGGTACGGGCGTAATTGACCGGGCGAACTCACCCGGTTGGTTTTCAAAATTCTTCAACAGCCCACTAAACCCGTTTTAAGGAGATTCACATGTTGAAGCCATCAAAGTTCAAGATGCCCCGGCCTTACCTGTTTGTAGCACTGGTCTGTGCTGCGCTGCTCGGTACGATAAGCGCACTGTCGCCAACTACAGCCCTCGCCGAGCGCATAAAAGACATCGCCATGGTTGAGGGCGCGCGGAGCAACCAACTGGTCGGCTTTGGTCTTGTCGTCGGCCTCGATGGCACGGGTGACCAGGTTACGCAGACTCCGTTTACGATTCAGGCAGCTCGCAGCATGTTGCAGCAGTTCGGTGTAAACCTGCCACCAGGCGTCAATCCACAGACCAAGAATATGGCCTCTGTCATGGTGACAGCTGAACTACCTCCCTTTGCCAAGCCCGGTCAAAAAGTCGATGTCACGGTATCGTCGCTGGGTAATGCTGGCAGTTTGCGCGGTGGTGAGTTGTTACTGACTCAACTAAAAGCCGGTAACGGTAAGGTTTACGCTGTTGCACAGGGCGGACTAGTCGTCTCTGGTTTTGGCGCAGACGGTAATGATGGGTCACGCATCAGCGTGAATACCAAAGCGGCCGGACGTATTCCTAACGGCGCGATGGTCGAGCGCAAGGTGGTAAACCCCTTTAGCGACGGCAGTGCCAAGCTCACCTTTCACCTTCATGAGTCGGACTTTACGACTGCGCGCAATATGGCCTCGGCCGTTAATAGCTTCATGGGGCCCGGGACGGCAACTGCGCTAGACGGCGTATCGGTCGAGATTATGGCACCAACCGACACCAGCGCCAAAGTTGCCTATTTAGCGGAGCTGGAAAACATTGAAGTGGTAAAGGCTGCGGCTCCTGCGAAAGTCATTGTCAATGCACGCAGTGGAACCATTGTGATTGGCTCTGAGGTCATGGTGAAAACTGCTGCCGTCGCGCACGGCAATTTGACGGTTACCATCGATGAGAGTTTCGTCGTCTCGCAGCCCGGTCCGTTTGCGACAGCAGCAGAGACGGTTGTTCTGCCGCAAACCGAAATCAACGTCGAGAACGAAGAGGTCCGCATGTTCGTCATGGAGGAGGGCGTGAGCCTTCAGGAAATCGTGACGGCCGTTAACCGCGTAGGCGCAGCCCCTGGTGACCTCATCGCCATTCTAGAAGCTTTGCAGCAGGCAGGTGCGCTGAGCGCGCAGCTGATCGTTATTTAGGAGTCAGCATGACTAGCGCAATTTATTCTGACTTTACCCAGTTTGGTTCGCTTCGAGCAGAGGCGACGAAAAACCCCAATGCAGCCGTCGAGGAAGTGGCGGCGCAGTTTGAGTCGCTGTTTCTTCAGCAAATGCTAAAGACCATGCGTGATGCAACTGTGAAAAGTGATCTTATGAATTCGGACAGCACGGATACCTATCAGTCCATGGCGGACCAGCAACTCGCGCTACAGCTCTCCGAGCAAGGTGGCATTGGCTTGGCCCGCATGATGGTCGAGCAAATGCAGACGAGAGGCATGGTGTCAGGGGACACAATAGAAGCAACAAGCTCTGGCCTATCGGCGGTGTCACCGATAAAGGCATTCGACTTGAGCGTCACTCAACCCAGGGACAACGGAGGCGAGCGATAAGCCATGGCAGGAATTTTTGACGTTGGTGCTTCCGCACTGTCCTCGCTTCAGCGAGCCATTGCGACCACCGGTCACAATATTGCTAACGCAAACACCGACGGGTATAGCCGGCAGAACATTACGTTTGTGACGCAGGAGTCGGAGTTTGTAGGCGGTCAGGCGTTTGGTACGGGGGTGAAGGTCGGTGATGTTTCCCGCGCCTACGACCAGTTCTTGACGGACGAGCTCCGAGATCGAACAACCGCGCGTAGTTATCACGATTTTTATTTCAACACCTCGCAGCGAGTTGATGCACTGTTTGCGGATGCCTCCACGGGTCTCAGTGTCGCCATGGATAACTTTTTTGTTGCGGTCGATGCGGTAGCGACGAGTCCGTCCTCGCTCCCAGAGCGTCAGGTACTTATCTCTGAAGCTGAAATGTTATCCGGTCGATTCAACTACATGGATAAACGGCTCGAGAGCATTTACACCGAGACGACCGCGCGCATATCAAGCAAAGCGGACGACATCAATCAATACGCGCAGGAACTTGCGACGCTTAATGAGCTAATAAAGCGCTTTGCCAGTGAGTCATCGGCCACGCCAAACGACCTATTGGACAAGCGGGACCTCACGCTGCTCGAGCTCAGCAAGCTCGTCAATGTTAACTCTCAAGAGCAAGCAGACGGATCGGTTAACGTCTACGTGGGCGATGGCGTTCGGTTGGTGGTTGGCGCGTTCGCTGAAAGTGTTAGGGTCAGCGGCGAGCGGACGGGCGACGGGCGTCCGAGTGTTTTTATAACCACACCGGGTGGCGCTGAAGATAACGTCACCAAGAATATGTCAGGCGGCGAGCTAGGTGCGGCACTCGAAGTGTCGAGCAACGTTGTTTTTCGAGCTCGGCGGGAGCTCGGATTATTAGCAATCGGTCTTGCCTCTATTGTCAACACGCAGCATGCGCAGGGTGACGACTTATCGGGTGAGCCTGGGGGGGCATTTTTCGGCGACTTTGGTACGCCCATTATTGGCACGGGTCAAAACTCCGGCCTATCAGAAGTCTCCTACGTCATCGATGAACCGCTCGAGCTGACCGGTGACGCCTACGAAATACGGTACGGTGTCGCAGGACCTGTGTTAACCAATACGACCACGGGTGCGAGTCAGGCCGTGACGGGTGACTCAATATCCATTGACGGATTTACCATTACACTGAGTGAGTTTGCCGCCGGCATGGAAGGCGACGAGTTTCGTATTGCCCCTACTGCCGATGCTGCGGGTCTCATGAGTGTGGCGATCAGAGCGCCCGAGGATGTGGCGGCGGCGGCGCGAGGTGGTTCGGTGGGCGATAACCGCAACATGCTCGCTCTCTTTGACATGCGTGATACTGGCTCGTTTGTAAACAGCAACCGTAGCGTAGATGACATTTACCGCGACACGCTGTCCCACGTTGCAGTGGAAACACGGACATCAAAGTCCAGCGCCGCACTCGAAGAGACATTACTCCGCGCGGCAACTGACCGGCGCGACAGCGTTCAAGGCGTCAACCTCGAGGAAGAGGCGGCGGACCTTGTTCGTTATCAACAGGCCTATCAAGCTGCAGCTCAGGTCATTGCTGCCGCTAACCAAGTATTCGATACATTATTAAGGGCGACTGAACGATGATTACGCGCATGTCCTCCGCGCAGCTGCAAAACGCAGGCTTACGCGCCATTACCGACGCACAGACGCAGTTAGCGACCCTGCAACAGCAGGTCGCCACGGGCAAAAAGCTGCAGAGCGCATCAGACGATCCGAATGCTGCGGTGCAATTACTCGAGCTCCGCTCTGAACTCACGCTAATGCAAACCCATCAGGAGAACATGACCCTGGTTGACGCGGCGCTCTCGCAAGAGGAGGCGGTGATCAGCAGTGTTAATGATGCCTTGAATCGCGCGCGCGAACTTTCAATTCAAGGCCGAAACGAAATCCTCGCCCAGTCTGACCGCGAAGCCATTGCCACCGAGATAGACGGGCTAAAAGAGCAGCTACTATCATTAGCTAACAGCACCAACTTCAACGGCGAGTCTATTTTCTCAGGTTCAAGAACCGATACGCCCGCCTATTCAGAGGACGGTGTATATCAGGGTGATGATCTCGTCCGAGAAATTAACATTGCACGTGCAGTCACTATTAAGCTTGGTCATACCGGTGGCGACGTGTTCGAGCGTGGAGAAGGAGAGGCCAACGTATTTCAATTGCTTGATAATCTAGCCGAGACATTGCGCTTAGGAGCCGGGGAGACTGACGTTCGGCTCGACATCATGCAAACGAACGCCGCTGCCCTTGATGAATCCATTGACCAATTAGCCGCCTTACGCACGTCCATCGGTACACGCATGACGCTGTTAGATAGTCAGCTCGCGCTGAACGATGGTTTGAACTTCGAGCTCACAAAGACCATGTCGAACCTCGAGGATCTGGACATGCCGAGTGCAATCAGCGAACTCAACCTCAAAATGGTGACGCTTCAGGCCGCCCAGCAGACCTTTGTGAAGACGCAATCAATGTCGTTATTCGACTATCTGTAATTCACCGCTGCTAATCCGTTCAGTATCGTTTGCGCACCGTTCAATCGAACCCACGGTCTAGGTCATTCAGATCAACAACTCGCACGTTAGACGCGTCTGCCCCAAATAAGGTGCAGGTGTCGTTATTTTGGGTGTGGCTTTTGTCATTGGGCAATTCAGTAAATCTGGGCTCTCAGCGCTTGGACTTACTAGACCTGTCTCGGCAATCGTCAACGAGTGCTCGAGCTTAGTAAATTTTTTTTCTAAAGCTTCTCTTCTCTTTGCCGCTACTTAGGGTGTCCGGAGAGTTATCTCCGACACTTTATCCACAACGGCGCGCATAGCGGGCCACAAGGAGAGACAACATGGCTTTGGGAATTAATACTAACCTCGCATCTCTGAGTGCGCAGCGCGCGTTGAACAGTACTCAGTCTGATACCAACCAGGCGATGCAACGTTTGTCGACCGGTCTACGCATTAACTCTGCGAAGGACGACGCGGCAGGTATGGCGGTAACATCAAGGTTCACGGCGCAAATCAATGGCATGAATCAAGCGTCACGAAACGCCAGCGATGCAGTGTCAATGTTGCAAACAGCGGAAGGCGGCTTGCAGTCAATTACGGACAACCTACAGCGGATCCGCGAGCTAGCTGTTCAGGCGTCAAGTGACTCAATAACGGCTACGGATCGCGGTTATCTGAATACGGAAGCCCAGCAGCTCATCTTGGAGATCAATCGAGTTGCTAGCTCTACTCAATATAACGGCACCTCTTTGCTTAGCGGGACATATGCGTCGAGCGGTTTGACGATACAGGTCGGTGCCAACAACACCGGCAACGATTCGATGGATGTCAAGATTGGTGACTTTAAGACATCGACGATAGGTGCGCAAGCTGCAGTGGTTACTGGCACTTCAACGTTAAACGGAGCGACGCTAGACGGTGCAAACGCGTTAAGTTTCACAGTGCAAACGGGATCTGGCTCTGCCCAAACCGTTTCGGTTGCGGCGAATACCACTGGTAATGCTGGAGGTTCAAGCTACGCCGGAGATATTAAAACTAAGGTGGAAGCGGCCGATGCCAATATCGCCGTAACAGTCGGTGCGTCCTCTTTTGATTTGGGTGCATACACGGCCGCCACAGGCGCGGCTTCTACAGAGAAGATGACGGTTACTGTGAACGGAACCGCCCACGATATCTTTTTTAGTGCCGCAGGGACTAGCGGAGGGGCCGCCCAGCAACATACGGCCGCGCAGTTTACAGCTTTGCTTCAGACTAGCTTGCAAAGCTCGGACGCAGGGTTCTCGGTTACAAATAACGCCGGCAGTTTGACAATCGGACATAGCGATGGA
>ERZ802819.1872-NODE-1872-length-12447-cov-18.7785_pt1 | contig 12447 bp, 10 predicted proteins | sample MGYA00345647_ERZ802819 | MGnify/ENA primary metagenome ERZ802819 (study PRJEB30503, sample SAMEA104212355) | marine metagenome | biome: Westerlies Biome; feature: [SRF] surface water layer (ENVO:00010504) within the epipelagic zone...; material: water... | reverse complement strand
CAAAAAACAACAAAGGCCGCAATACCTACTTTATGCTGCCCTTGTTCTTAGGCTTGCTGGGAGCTTTATTTTTATATCAACAAGACAAAAAGCAATTTTGGGTGCTGCTTGTGTTTTTCCTCTTTACAGGATTAGCACTAAAGGTATATCTCAACGAACGTGTCTTTGAACCGCGCGAACGTGACTACGCGCTTGTTGGTTCTTTTTATGTGTTTGCCATGTGCATTGGAATTGGTGTAGTAGCCCTTGGCGACAGCCTGAAAAAAGTGGTTTCAGCTCGTGTGGCGGCTCCTTTGAGTGTTGTGCTTTGTTTGTTGGCAGTGCCTGTGCTTATGGGCTCTCAAAATTGGGACGACCACGACCGTTCAAATCGATATACGGCACAATCAACAGCAAAAGCCTATTTGGATTCTATTGACGAAGACAAAGACGCCATGATCTTTACCATTGGAGACAACGATACCTTTGCCATTTGGTATGCGCAAGAAATTGAAGGGTATCGTACCGATGTACGAAGCATCAATACGCAACTGCTGGCGACCGATTGGTATATCGATCAGTTAAAGCGCAAAACTTACGAAAGTAATCCCATTCCGTCTCAACTGAGCCATAAACAATATGCCTACGGGACACGTGATTACATCAAGTTTGAGGCGGTAAACGACAGTGTGCGTTGGGATTTGGGAGACTTTATGACTTGGGTTTCCAGTGACAACCCACGTACACGCTACAAGCATTTGCTACAACAGTACGAAGTAGATTTAGCTAGAATACCAGAGCAAACGCTTAATATGGTGTACTATCCCACGAATAAAATTAGGGTGCCGGTCAACAAAGAAAATGTATTAGAAAGTGGTGTGGTTAAGCCAGAAGATGCTGATTTAATTGTGGATTATATCGACATTGACTTGCCCAAGTCTGGCTTGTACAAAAACCGTTTAATGATGCTAGATATCTTACATAACAACGATTGGAAACGCCCAATATATTATACCGGGGGAAGTTATGATGATCAAGAATACATCTGGATGAAAGACTATTTACAATTGGATGGACTGGTTTATAAGTTGGTACCCATAAAAACACCCAAAAATCCCATCAATCCTTATCAAATGGGGCGCATTGATGCGGATAAAATGTATGACATTGTCCAAAAATGGGATTGGGGAAATGCAGACAGCGAACAAATATACCACGACCCAGAAACACGTAAAAACAGCATTTCTTTTAGAAGCAACTTAACCCGTCTGGCAGAACAATTAACCAAAGAAAACAAGCCTGAAAAAGCGATAGCTATTTTGGACTTAGCCATGGAAAAAATGCCATTGGAATATTTTGGGTATTACAGCCTGTTAACGCCAATCGTTGCCGCTTACTACCAAGCTGAGGCCAATGAAAAAGCCGGTGCTCTGGCTGAAAAAATTGCTGACAAATACCGTGACAAACTAAACTATTACAATTCCATTGGAGATGCCAACCAGCGGGCTTATGCAGAAATCATACTAACAGATATGGAACGCTATCGTACAGTTGTAGATGCGACGGTAGCCGCCGAACACGTTGCGGTAGCAAAGACGCTAATTCAAGGGTTTATTGAAAGTTCAAGGAGTTTTGCCCCTTTGTATTCGGCCTATGATTACTACACACCCATGGCACCTTATGTTACTGTATTGTTTGATGCAGAAATGGAAGCATCAGGGCGTTTGCTTTTTGATGCCATTGCCCAAGTCTATCAAAACAGGCTTGCGCTATTTAGTCAAGTGCCAAATGAAGAGCTTGCCTATTATAAGGAAAGCATCGCCTATGAAATTAATGGGTACCAAGCATTGGTTGAAAGTTATCAAATGGTAGAGCCAGATTTAGCGCTCGTAACCGAAGTCAATAAGGTCTTTAGAAAAGCTGTAGCGCCTTATCAACAGGATTAGACAAAATCTTTCATCAGACCAATAAGTGTATTGGCATCTTGTTCGCCGCTTTGGCGCCAAACCATCTCTCCTGATTTGTATATCATCAGCGTAGGGAGTCCTTTGACACGTAGGGCTTCGGCTAATTTGGGATTTTTGTCAACATCTATTTTTACTACTTTCCCATTATCGCCCATGGCAGCTGCTACATCCCGAAGCACGGCATGCATTTGCACAGAAGGATCGTTCCAGTCGGTATAAAAACTCAACAGAATGGGAATATTAGCATCAATTAATTCTCCAAACTTGGACATGATGTATTATTTGATTATTCAAAAATACATTTTTTCCACAACTCAACGAATATGAACGTTATCTAAAGGTTTTTATTATTGAAAATTCCTTTTTCCCTTTCGACTTATAAGTCCTATTTTTAACACAGTTTAAAAACAACTATGTCCAAAAACCGCCTTTTCCTTTTAGATGCCTATGCTTTAATTTTCCGTGGTTATTACGCTTTTATCAAAAACCCCAGAATCAATTCCAAAGGCATGGACACGAGTGCCATATTGGGCTTTACCAATTCCCTTTTTGATGTAATCAAAAAAGAACGCCCCGATCATCTGGCCGTTGCATTTGATAAGGGAGGGTCAAAATTTAGAAACGCTATTTTTTCTGAGTATAAAGCCAATCGATCAGAAACGCCAGAGGCCATTAAGATTGCTGTTCCCTATATCCAACAACTACTCAAAGCCCTGCACATTCCGATCATTGAGCTTGAAGGCTTTGAAGCCGATGACATCATAGGTACGCTAGCAAAGCAAGCAGAAAAAGAATCTTTTGAGGTATTTATGGTCACGCCAGACAAGGACTTTGCCCAGTTGGTGTCCGAAAACATATTTATGTATCGCCCTGCGCGCATGGGCAATGGCATTGAAATTTGGGGCATCCCCGAAGTGCAAAAAAAGTTTGAAATAACACATCCCGAACAAGTCATTGATTATTTGGGTATGATGGGCGATGCCGTTGACAATATTCCTGGGCTTCCTGGTGTTGGTGATAAAACCGCCAAAAAATTTCTTGCGCAATACGGCAGCATGGAAGCGTTGCTGGCCAATACAGCCGATCTCAAAGGCAAAATGAAAGAAAAAATCGAAGCCAATAAAGAGCTTGGGCTGTTGTCTAAAAAACTAGCCCGTATTATGCTGGACGTGCCTGTACAGTTTGATGCTAACGACTATAAACTATCAGACCCTGATGTGCCTGCGGTTAGTGAACTGTTTCAAGAATTGGAATTCAGACGTTTGAGTGAAACTTTTATCAAAGTCTTTAAGCCCGCCGAAGCCACTCCTGAAGTAACCAAATCCGAGACCAAAGCGGCTCCTGCAGCCTTTGATTTGTTTAATCAACCCGGCAGTGGGCAAATTGAAAACCTGTCTGCTTTCAAATCGCTTGACAATGTGCCACACCACTACCAATGTGTGCAAACCGAACTGGAGCGCAAGCTGTTGTTGCAGACCATGCAACGACAAAAAAGTGTTTGCTTTGATACGGAAACCACAGGGCTAGACGCTGTGAGTGCATCGCTCGTTGGCGTCGCATTTAGCTGGCAAGCCCATACGGGATACTATGTGCCCATTCCAGAAGATGCCGATATGCGCAAGGCAATTCTTGAGAGCCTAACACCTTTTTTCGAAAATGAAGCCATTGAGAAAGTAGGGCAAAACCTCAAATATGACCTAAAAGTGATGCAGCAGCATGGGATTTCGGTCAAGGGAAAATTATTTGATACCATGCTCGCGCACTACATTATCAATCCAGATATGCGTCACAATATGGATGTATTAGCAGAGACCTATCTCGGGTATCGCCCCAAACCCATTACAGATTTGATTGGTAAAAAAGGGAAGAATCAAGGTTCTATACGCGATGTGCCCATAGACCAACAAACCGAATACGCCGCCGAGGACGCCGACATTACTTGGCAACTAAAAGAACACTTTGAAAAGGAGCTGGGCAAAAACGAGCAACGCGCTTTGCTAGACAAGGTAGAGCTGCCTTTGGTTCGGGTATTGGCCGCCATGGAGTTGGCAGGCATAAGCATTGATGTGCCTTATTTGAATGAAATGTCCAACGTCTTACAGCAAGAAGCTACTGCCTTAGCGCAACGTGTTTTTGAACAAGCCGGTGAGACCTTTAATTTGGCATCGCCCAAGCAATTGGGGCCTATTTTGTTCGATAAGCTTAAACTGGTTGACAAGCCTAAAAAAACCAAAACGGGACAATATTCCACGGCTGAAGAAGTGCTGTCTACACTTGCCAAAAATCATCCCATAGTCTCTGATATTTTGGAATGGCGCAGCGTGCAAAAACTCAACAACACTTACGTAGCTGCTTTGCCAGATGACGTAAACGAAAAAACCAAGCGTGTCCATACGGTGTACAATCAGGCGGTTGCTGCCACAGGGCGCTTGAGTAGCAACCATCCCAATTTGCAAAACATTCCCATTCGAACGCCAAGAGGTCGGCAGGTGCGTAAGGCTTTTGTGGCCAAAGACGATGAGCATGTGCTGATGGCTGCGGATTATTCACAAATTGAATTGCGCATCATTGCCTCGCTGAGTCAAGACCCCAGTATGCTGGCGGCCTTTAACAACAACGAAGACATTCACGCTGCCACGGCTGCCAAGGTGTTTGCTGTGCCACTCGATGAGGTATCGCGTGAGCAAAGAAGCCAGGCCAAAACGGTCAATTTTGGAATCATATACGGGGTATCGGCTTTTGGGCTTAGCAATCAAACAACACTTAGTCGCAAGGAGTCCAAGGCGCTAATTGATGCCTATTACGAAAGCTATCCAAAGTTAAAAGCCTATATGGGCCAACAAGTCGACTTTGCACGTGAGCACGGCTATGTGGCTACGGTATTGGGCAGGCGTCGTTATTTGAAAGACATCAATTCGCGTAATGCCATTGTGCGCGGTGCCGCCGAGCGCAATGCAATCAATGCGCCCATCCAAGGAAGTGCTGCAGATATCATCAAGCTGGCCATGCTTAACATCTATGACAAGATGCAACAAGAAAACGTTAAGGCACAAATGCTGCTACAAGTCCATGACGAATTGGTTTTCGAATGCCCAAAGTCGGAATTAGATGCTTTGAAGCAACTCGTGAAAACCGAAATGGAAGCAGCCTATTCTCTACAAGTTCCACTCACGGTTGACATGGGTATTGGACACAACTGGCTAGAGGCGCATTAATTTTTTTTATAAATTTATACCGATTTGGGACACTTCCCAAGCGCCAAATTTTAACACTTCACAATAATTTTTTTAATGACACCCTTAGGGGTGCTTTGGCAACGTGGTTTACACTGTAAGCCACCTATCAACTGTTTTGCTATTGCTAACAAAGACAATAGCATTGGGTGTTGGTATATGATATGGTGAAGTTTCCTTTAGGTTGGACTTAGCCGAAAAAGCGACACTAATTCTGAAAGTAGGCATAACCTTAATATCAAATAAAATGAAAAATAATATATTCAAAATGATAATGATTGTGTTTGTTTTTGCTTCTTGCCAAGAGGAGTTAGAATTTGAAAACACAGAAACAGCGCAAACACCACCAAATGTATTAGAACAAAAAAAGATACAAAATGGTCGGTTTGTTTTCTCTTCAGTATCAGCACTTGAAGAAACCATAGAAGAACTTCAAAAAACAAATCCAAAAATAGCGTTTGCATTATTGGGGATAGTTTGTACATTTGCAGCCCGCCAAACAGGAGTAAATCCCATATGGCGCTAACGAGCAAAAACGTATAGAGTGGACTCATTAAGTTATAAAACCGTATCCATCAACAAGCAAAACGCTGATAAACAGTGGGTTGTGGTTGATGCTGCCGACCAAATTCTAGGTCGCTTTTCTTCAAAAGTAGCCAAGCTATTGCGTGGTAAATACAAGCCAAGCTTCACCCCACATGTTGACTGTGGAGACAATGTCATTGTAATCAATGCAGAAAAAATTAAATTAACCGGTAACAAATGGACCGATAAGTCTTATATCCGTTACACAGGTTATCCTGGTGGTCAGCGTTCGCTTACGGCCACAGAATTATTTGAAAAAGACCCAACACGTGTTGTTGAAAAAGCCGTTAAGGGTATGCTTCCAAAAAACAAATTAGGTGCTGAATTGTTCCGAAACCTTTACGTTGTTGAAGGTGCTGAGCACGATCATGGTGGTCAACAGCCAAAAGAATTAAACATCAACGAGTTAAGTTAATATGGAAACCATTCACAAAATTGGTCGTCGTAAAACAGCCATCGCACGTGTTTACCTCTCTGAAGGTAAAGGTGAAATTACGGTAAACAAAAAGCCTTTGGCCGTGTATTTTGCACCTGCCACATTACAATATAAAGTGAACCAACCCTTTGCGCTAACCGAAACTGCAGGTCAATATAACTTGAGTGCATCTGTTGTAGGAGGTGGGCCTAACGGGCAAGCTGAGGCCGTACGTCTTGCTATTTCAAGAGCGCTTTGTGCTATTGATGAAGAGCATCGTTTGGTATTAAAGCCAGAAGGACTACTTACACGTGACCCAAGAATGGTGGAGCGTAAAAAGTTCGGTCAAAAGAAAGCAAGAAAAAAATTCCAATTCTCGAAACGTTAACCTTATCGTTGCGATAGCGCAACATCAAGTTCATTTAAATACCATTAATTTGTTGCCACTAGTTTAGCATCTAAATGTCCAAGGCCGACAACATCGCCACTTGGATATTGCTAATCAGGGAACGTAAACTATAAACAACAATGTCTAAAATAGAAGTCAAAGACCTATTGGATGCCGGAGTGCATTTTGGTCACCTTACCCGCAAGTGGAACCCCAACATGGCCCCATATATCTATATGGAGCGCAACGGGATTCACATCATCAACCTGTATAAATCGGTTGCTAAAATCGAAGAAGCCAACGAAGCCTTGTCAAAAATCGCTGCGTCTGGTCGTAAAATCTTATTCGTCGCTACCAAAAAACAAGCAAAGGATATCGTTTCTGAAAAAGTAGCTAACGTAAACATGCCGTACATCACTGAACGCTGGCCTGGCGGTATGCTGACCAACTTTGTTACCATCCGTAAGGCGGTAAAGAAAATGGCAGCCATCGATAAAATGAAAGCTGACGGTACTTTTGAAACCCTTTCTAAAAAGGAAAAACTACAAGTAGATCGCCTACGTGCCAAGCTAGAAAAGAACTTAGGTTCTATCTCGGACATGACACGTTTACCGGGTGCGCTTTTTGTGGTAGATATCCGTCGTGAGCACATTGCCGTTAAGGAAGCACAAAAGTTGAACATTCCGATTTTCGCTATGGTGGATACTAACGCAGACCCACGCGAGGTTGACTACGTGATTCCAGCGAATGACGATGCGTCAAAATCTATTGAAAAAATCATGACTTTGGTTACCGATGCTGTTGACAAAGGACTTAAAGAACGCCAAAAAGACAAAGCAGATGCTGATGCCGCTGCAACTGAAGGTGAAGTTGTTGCACCAGCTGCACCCTTAGAGGCTCCCGCTGAGGAAGCTAAAGCTGCTGCTGAGGAAGCTGCCGAGGCTCCTGTTGAGGAAGCTGAAGCTGCTGCTGAGGAGGCCGTCGAGGCTCCTACTGAGGAAGCTGAACCTACCACAGTAGATAAACCTGCTAAGGCAAAGCCAACTACCAAAGCGAAGAAGAAAGCTGCGCCAAAAGCGAAGAAAACAGCCGCCAAAACAAAAAAGAAAGCTGCGCCCAAGGCAAAAAAAGCAAGTACGCCTGAAGTAGAAACGGAAGAACCAACAGAAGAAGACAACTAAATAAAATACACTATGTCAAAAATTACTGCTGCTGAAGTAAACAAACTGCGCAAAAGCACTGGTGCAGGTATGATGGACTGTAAAAAAGCACTTGTAGAGGCTGGTGGCGACTTTGAAGCTGCCATTGAGTTGCTACGTAAAAAAGGACAAAAGGTTGCTGCAAACCGTGCCGACCGCGAATCCGCTGAAGGGGCTGTAATCGCACGTGTAAACGCCGATGCAACCGCAGGTGTTGTGGTGTCGATTAACTGCGAAACTGACTTTGTAGCCAAAAACGACAGTTATCTAGAACTCGCCAATAAGCTGGCGGATATTGCACTAGAGCACGAAACGAAAGATGCCTTTTTAGCAACCACCTTTGAGGGAGACCTTAGCGTTGCCGACAAGCTAACGGAGCAAACGGGTGTCATTGGTGAAAAAATTGAAATTGGTGGTTTTGAACGCTTGGAGGCGCCTTTCGTAGGTTCTTACATCCATGCGGGGAATAAGATTGCCACGCTCGTTAGTCTTTCTACTGCGGTGGAAGGTGCTGCAGAAGCTGCTAAGAATGTTGCTATGCAAGCTGCTGCGATGAATCCCATCGCACTTAACGAAGATGGCGTTGATGCCGCGGTTATCGAAAAGGAAATTGAAATTGCCAAAGACCAACTGCGTCAAGAAGGCAAGCCCGAAGCCATGCTCGATAATATTGCTAAAGGAAAAATCAAGCGTTTCTTCAAAGACAATACGCTGGTTAATCAAACCTATATCAAAGACAGCAAACAAAGTGTTTCGGCTTATGTAAACTCGGTTCACGCAGACCTAAGCGTAACAGGATTTAAGCGCCTGGCACTAGGCTAGTCCTAAACCTTTGTTAAAAAAAATAAAGACCTCCAATTATGGGGGTCTTTTTTTTATCTTGGCAGTATCCAAATCCGCATATGCAATGAAAACATGTGTCTTACTGTTGCTTTTTAGCTTTTCAACAGCCGCCTATGGCCAACGCATTACTGTGCTGGACAGCAGCTCCCAAGAACCTATCCCCTTTGTACATGTATACGACGGCAATAAAGGCGTCATCGCCAGTGCAACAGGTGCGTTTTACTGGCAAAGCAATGCCGCAGATTCCATTTCCTTGTCTTGCATGGGCTATGCCACGAAAACAATTGGTGTTGATCAACTCAAAGATTCCCTTTTTTTGATGCCCGAAGCCTTGGCGCTTGCGCCCATTGTGGTATCCAACAGAACCCTAACGGCAAAAGAAATCATGGCGCGCGTACTTGAAAAAACGCCCAACAACATGGACTTTGGGCTTTCGTCTAGCGAGGTTTATGTAGTCTCAAAAAACAATTCCGTGATTCAAAAAATGGATATCGAGATTAAAAAATCGACCATCCCAGAATTGGATCAAACATTTGTTGATGAAATCCTTCGAGAAATGCCTAAAAATGAAGAGAGCACTGACTACACCCAAAGTAAGTGGCTTAGAGACAGTGGGGGATCAGAGCTTCACAAATTAGAAGTCATACAGGCGGCAACCCTCAAGGATTCACTAGCCGAAGCCACCTTTGCGTCAATGGACGAAACCGTTGAACGCATCCTAAAAAAACGAGTCAAAAAAGACTCCTATTTTAAGGTAAAATCAGGGCCCCTTATTTCTATAAAGGTCGATAACGACAATGCTAAAGAAGTAGATTCAATAGCCAAGGACAGCCTAAAAGCAACACCCAAAGATTACGCCAATAGACAACTCGGCATGCTAAAGCGAAAGGTCAATACCTTGCTTTTTAGGGAAAAAAACTGGGCGCTACCCTTTCTAGAAAAACCAGATAAATACACACTTACCAACGAGGGTATCGTCTATGACCAAAGGGTTCCTACCTATAAATTGCGTTTGACGTCAAAAAAGAGAAAAGACTACAGCGGTTATCTGCTGGTGGATGTGGTTGATTTTGGGGTACATAAAATATCCTACCACCACAACAAACACGCACTTAGAATTAAATTGTTTGGCTTGTTTTATGAGGAGCGACTTGATAACAGAACCTATATATTTGTCAAAAACCAATTGGACAAATACACCCTGTATCAGATAAAAGAAGAAGAAAAATTTACTTTTGGACTAAAAAGACCCATCAAAATCATTGAAAAAAACAAGGTGGTCAAAGGGCGTAACAGGCAAAACGTATTGGCGATGGACGTTAACATGCGCATGAAAGAAGTTTATAAAGCAAACATCTTTTTCAATTCGTTTACGCCTATTTCGAAGAAGGAATTCGATGCATTGAAAGTTGTCCATACAGTAATTCCAACCGATTACTATTCGCTGGAAGCCGTTCGTGAGCTTATGCCGGGATTGCCCATAGAATAAGGATTTTATTGGGTTCGGGTGCAGACAGCTCGGTGTATCCCCCCGAACTTCTTATATTTGCATAAACACACTCCATGCCATACAAACGAATACTTTTAAAGCTAAGCGGCGAAGCACTCATGGGAGCGCGCACCCACGGTATTGACCCAAAACGCTTAAGCGAATATGCCCAGGACATTAAAGAGATCGTTACGCTAGGCGTAGAAGTTGCTATTGTCATTGGAGGAGGAAACATATTTAGGGGCGTTGCAGCTGCCAGTAACGGTATGGATCGCGTGCAAGGCGATTATATGGGCATGCTTGCCACCTGTATCAACGGGATGGCACTGCAAAGTGCTCTCGAAGATGCAGAAGTGCCCACCCGGCTACAAACCGCCATCAAAATTGAAGCAATAGCAGAACCTTATATCAAACGAAGAGCCGTACGCCACCTCGAAAAAGGACGTGTGGTCATCTTTGGTGCAGGTACTGGAAATCCATTTTTTACGACAGACTCGGCAGCCGTATTACGTGCCATTGAAGTAAATGCCGACGTAATCCTAAAAGGAACCCGTGTGGATGGTATCTATACGGCAGATCCAGAAAAAGACAAGTCCGCTGAAAAATTTGACAACATTTCCTTTAAAGACGTGCTAAGCAAGGGCTTAAAGGTTATGGACTCCACTGCCTTTACACTAAGTCAAGAAAACGAGCTGCCCATTGTTGTTTTTGACATGAACAAACCGGGGAACCTCAAAAAAGTAGTTATGGGCGAAGCCATTGGAACATTGGTAAATCTTTAAATCATGGAAGAATTAAATCTTATTTTGGAAATGGCTGAAGAAGCCATGAACAAAGCCCTAGAGCACTTAGACAAGTCGTTCATTAATATTCGTGCCGGTAAGGCCAATCCTGTGATGCTATCAACCGTAAAAGTAGATTATTACGGAACACAAACACCCCTTAATCAAGTGGCCAACGTAAACACCCCTGATGCCCAAACCCTTTCTGTTCAGCCTTGGGAAAAAGCACTTATCCCCGAGATTGAAAAAGCCATTATGGTGGCCAATTTGGGTTTTAACCCCATGAACAACGGAGAGTCGGTGATCATCAGTATTCCACCGCTAACTGAAGAGCGCCGCCGAGAATTGGTAAAACTCGCCAAGGCAGAGGCAGAACACGCCAAAGTCGGAGTGCGCAGTGCGCGAAAAGAGGCCAATGCAGAACTGAAAAAACTTGAACTCTCTGAAGATGAACTTAAAAATGCTGAAGTTGATGTTCAGGAAGCTACTGATAAATTTATCGCCCTAATAGACGATAGGTATCAGATAAAAGAAAAAGAAATCATGACTGTGTAAGCAGTTCATGAACACATCGTTGCTATGATAAAATGGATTAACACACGCTTTTGGGAAAGCGTGGCGCGACTTATCCTCCGCAATCGTATTGTTTTTTTGTTGGCCATCTTGGGTACAACATTTTTGCTCTCCACACAGTGGAGCAACATCCGTTTTAGCTTTACTGAAGCCAACCTACTCCCCGACAATCATCCGTTTAATACCTTTTATCAGGAATTCCTAGATCGCTTTGGCGAAGAAGGAAACCTGATCGTACTTGCCGTGCAAGACGAGGCATTTTTTGAGCCTGAAAAATTAGCCGCATGGGCTGCGCTAGGGGATAGTTTGGTGGCATCTCCCAGTACCGAAAATGTGGTTGATATAAGTAGGCTTACCCAACTCAAACGCAACGATAGAAAAAAAGTCTTTGAGGTTGCACCCTTGCCATACCAACGACCCAAGACCCAAGCAGAAGCAAGCGCCCTAAAAGAATGGCTCTATAAACAACAACCGCTTTATGACGGCCTTCTTTTTAATCAAGAAACGGGGGTTATTCAAACAGCAATTTACCTAAAAACAGCAGTGGTCAATAGCGGGGAACGTCAGCAATTTGTAGACAACTTGCTTGCAGATAACGTTGCCGCATTTGAAAAACAAACGGGGCTTGATGTCCGCGTGTCGGGCATGCCATACATACGTACCCTAAATGCCAAAATGATCTTGGACGAAATAGGGTTGTTTGTACTTATGGCCACGCTAGTAACCACCCTTATTTTCTTCTTTTTCTTTAGGTCATACAGGGCTACGTTTATCTCCATGTCCATCGTGGTGATTGGGGTCATGTGGGCCTTTGGGATTATCGGATTATTGGGCTTTGAAATTACCGTACTCACGGCACTTATTCCGCCCATCATCATTGTCATTGGTGTACCCAATTGCATTTTCTTAATCAATAAATATCAAAACGAAATTAAGAAACACGGAAATCAGGCGCGCTCGCTTCAGCGTGTTATCTCCAAAGTTGGTAACGCTA
>ERZ802819.1865-NODE-1865-length-12462-cov-7.81897_pt1 | contig 12462 bp, 10 predicted proteins | sample MGYA00345647_ERZ802819 | MGnify/ENA primary metagenome ERZ802819 (study PRJEB30503, sample SAMEA104212355) | marine metagenome | biome: Westerlies Biome; feature: [SRF] surface water layer (ENVO:00010504) within the epipelagic zone...; material: water... | reverse complement strand
GTACAAGCATGTCGTAGGCACATATCGGTCGGTGGCAATGGGCTGTTGCCCGTTCGGTAAAAAGATGTTTTTGCATCGAATATACGCGCCAGACCTTCCATGCGTTTCTCGCATTGCAGCATTGCAGACTTTTCTGTCGTAACGCTGCCCGAAGCTTTCTAATTGCTCGGACATCAGAGTGGTCAGCAAAATATTAAAAAATATACCAAACTGTAATAATGGCACAAGCAGAGTCTGCGGCGATGAAAATGCTACAAAACTCGACTGATGCGCAGCTAGCACCGGCTGGTATTGATCGCGCAACGCATCCGTTGAACGTCATCAGAAAGAAGAGGCTGAATTTGCTGCGAAAGATGCCAGAGTTGACGCCATTATCGATACAGTTTCAGAGAAAAACTTGCTTGATCAAGCGGCCTGATCCGGCGATTGATCCGCTTTTGAAACTTTTAAAAGTTTTGGTTCCGTGTGCACAGATCCCGTTCAGTTTACAGCGGCAGGATTTCCCGGCAGCAGTTGGTCGGCCCCACAGGTTTGTCTTTGATGAGGTGCCGTGAGTCGGTGATAAGGCTCCAACAAAGGCCTGTCTTTTTGAACGCATGATTTAGACAGTGGGTAGAGAATGCTGTGATAGTGCCGTTTTTCGGGGTTTCCGTCGATATCGGCTATGTTTTGTCATGGCGCGTCTTGATGAAGTTTAATCAATGATGCCGTTTGACTAATTGTAAAAAAATAGTGTTTTCTGCTCGGCTGCGAGGGTTTGTGGTGTGATAAGGCGGTGGGCCGACGATTGAATTGCGGCTTCTGCACTGAGGGTGAAAATTTATCGACATGGTATGAATATGCATTGAGCCGGTTGAGAGCTCTGTTATCATGCTGAAATGACGTGCCGGACTTTAACAAGCTGTCTGAAGATCTCGTCTCACTTTTTCAGTGGGTTGGAAAGGTGGCAATGGTCGACCCTTAAAGGTGGTTTGGCACTGCGTGCTGTTTGTCAACCAACACCGCAGGCACATTATTCCTGTCCATTTGGTCGTTTTGGTGTGCGGCATATGTCTGTTTGTCCGGCAAAGGGGAAACCTCTGGATGGTTGGTCGGTCTGATGGTGAACTCTTATCTGTCGTTAAGGCGTTTTATTTTTGCCCTCACCGTTGTCCTGCGGGGCAGGCTATGAAAGCCTTTCCAAAGGACTATGAAACCCTTTTTATGTTTTCAGAACATACGCCTTTTTCTTGCGAGGCCGAAGCATCAGATTTTAAAAGCGAGTGCCCTCCTGATAAAAAAGTAAAAAAAGAAGATCTGTTTAAATTCAAACGCGGACGTGGGGATTTGCATGTCTCAGTGGTTACATTTGGATTGGCGGCGTTCTTTTTGGCGTTTTTCTGGACAGAGACGGGCTGGAACACGCGTAAACTTCCAGATGAGTTTGGGCTGTATCTGGCACATCAATTTGGATTGGTCGATCTGGAGGGTCGAGGGATGCGGTTTGGCCGCATCTTAAAGCAATCGTGGTTCGCGCCGATGCTCTGTGTTTTGATCCTTGTGCCCACCACCATCTGGAACTTACGTGCCTCATGGCAGGTGCATCGTTGGAGAAAGCGCTTTTTGCAGCCGACAGGCATAGGGTATGAACTTGAGAAATATGCCGCCGCACTCGAGTTTGTTGGGTATTTTATTGGCTATACAGTGCTGGTTCCCATATTGGGATATCTGGTCTCAACACTTGCACTTGGAAGCTATCTGACTTGGCGGTTGGGGTACCGGACGCGGCGTTGGGGATGCATTAGTTTGTTGTCCAGCTTCGCCATTGTTTTGTTGTTTAGAACTTTTCTGCAAATCAAAACACCGGGCAATATTTGGCTTTATGATCAACTGCCTGGCACTTTGCGATCTTATATGTTGACATATTTTTAAAGGGAGATGGAGATGGAGGCCTTCCTGGCCGGCCTGAATAATCTGATGGACCCCCATGTTCTGATCGCGATTGCGCTTGGCTCAATCGGGGGTTTGATGATCGGGGCCGTCCCGGGAATTGGTCCGGCCATTGCGATTGCAATCTTATTGCCCGCAACGGTGTTTTTGGAAGATCTTGTCAGTCTTGTTCTCCTTTTGGGGGTGTATGGGGCGTCGATGTATGGCGGAGCGATCCCTGCAATTTTGATCAATACGCCGGGAACGCCGGTGAATGCGCTGACCACCTATGATGGCTTTGCTTTAACCCGCCGTGGAGAGGCGGGGCGGGCGCTGTCTCTGGCCTATGCCGCGTCGTTCTTTGGGGGATGCTTTTCAATTATTGCGGCGTTGCTGGCGCTGTTTGCCTTTGGCCCTTATCTGCGTGATCTTGGTGCGTTGTTCGGTCAGCGTGATATTTTGATGGCCGCTGTTTTAGGGAGCGTTCTTCTAATCGCTGCGCACCGTCAGAATATGGGCATCGCGGCAATGCTGTACGGGTTCGGATTTTTGATTGCCCTGATCGGTCGCCAGTCAACTCGCAAGATCGATCGGTATACATTCGATATAGAATATCTGTTTTCCGGCTTCAATTTGATCGTGGTGATCGTTGGCATTTTCGCCCTAAGTCAGGCGCTTAATCTGATGACAGGCAAGGATGATGATCCGCCCGAAGCCCGGGTGTCCGGTGGGGTGCTGCGCGGTTTCACAGAACTGCTTGGCAACAAACTGGTTTGTTTTATGTCTGCCTGTTACGGCACGATTATGGGCATTATCCCTGGGGTAGGTGAGTTTGTCGCCCAGTTTTTCAGCTATTCGACGGCGCGCGCGCTGTCCAAGCAACCCGCCCGCTTTGGTCATGGATCACCCGAGGGATTGATCGCATCCGAGACCGCCAATAATGCGGTGCCCGCTGCGGCGATGATTCCGCTTTTGGCTTTGGGCGTTCCGGGGGAAGCTTTGACAGCGATGATGATGGTCGTGTTCTTTGATGCGGGTATCAAACCGGGGCCAGATGTCTTCGAAAACAATCCCGACTTCTTGTTTTCACTGTTCATGGCGCTTTTGATCATTAACGGGCTTGTTTTGTTAACGTTGCTTGTCTCAACCCGCTATATTGCCAAAATGATCTATATTCCCAACCGCTTTTTAGGCGCGTTTATTATGATTTTGTCGTTTGTCGGTGTATACTCGATCCGCAACAGCTTGGTGGATTGCGTCTTCGCTGTGGTGTTCGGCTTTTTTGGGTTTGCCTTGCGACGGCTGGACTGGCCGCTTGTTCCAGTGGTGCTTGGATTGGTTCTGGGCTCTATCATTGTCGAACGACTATCTGCCGGTGCTGGTAAAATTAAGTTTATGATTGATTTGGTCAATCGCCCAGTTTCAGGCACCCTGAGCGCCATCATCGTGCTTGTTATCGGCTATATCATTTGGTCGGCGATCAAAAACCGGGGAATTAACCCGCAATGATAAGAAGAAACGAATCTATGCTCACTCAACGGAAGGAAAGAAAATGAAAAAGCTTCTTACAATTGCAGCTCTTGCTGCGACAACATCTCTGGGCGGCCTTGCCCCGGCTTTGGCCGAATATCCGGACGCGCCGGTTCAATTTATCGTGCCTTGGCCTCCGGGTGATTTCGAGGATATTTTGACACGGATGATCGCGGCCGACATGCAGGAAGAAACTGGCGTCGCAGCGTCTGTGGTCAACAAGCCGGGTGGCGGCGATGGTCCGTTTCCCGGCGCTCTTGAGGTGCTGGCAGGGCCGACAGACGGTTCGGTTGTTGGGTCTTTTGTGATCGGCGTTCCGGTTGTTGGGCCAAAAATTGATATTGGGATAGATGAGGACAGTTTTGTTCCGGTTGGTATTTTTCTGACCTATCCGTTCGTGTTGGCCGCCTCGGGGGATGCCCCTTATACGAACATGGCTGAGTTGGCGACATACGCACAGGGCAATGACGTTGTACTGGGTCATTTCGGTGGGGGCCTGACCCCGACCAAAGCCTCTTTTGCAGCAGCCAAGAAACTTGACTTCGAATTTGCCGATGATGCTGCCTTTGACATGCTGGATTGTAACACGCTGTCTTCGGGGGATGCGGACGTCATCAACACAACACTGGCCCTGATCGAGCCCTGTCTGGGGGAAATTAACGTGTTGGCCAATATCGGCTCGGATCCGATTGCCAAACTTGACGGTGTTCAGACTTTGTCGGCGCAATCGGGGATAAATGACCTCGAACTTTGGAACGGTTTGTTTGTTAAAAAAGGCACGCCACAAGAGGTGGTCGATGTTTTGGCACAGATTGCAGAGGCCACAATGGCCAGCGACGAAGCTCAGACACTGATGCGGGAAACCGGTGCAAGGGTCTATTGGCAGGGGATGGCTGAGGCTCAGGCACGCATCGCGGTGGATCGCGATAAAAGCGATGAACTGGATGCGATTATTGCACAATAACAATTGGAATTGGGGGGCGGCAGGGCCCCCCTCATAAAGGTAGATACTATGAAACGTATAAAACTGGGCATCTTGCAGACCAATCATGATAAAAGCACAGAAGTTGGTGATGCGTTTCCTGATGATGCCCATCGGTTTCGTGACCTGTTTGATCAGCAAGACCAACGGTTTCAATATCGCGTTTACATGACCATTGGCGGGGAAGTTCCCGCTAGCTTGGACGAACAAGATGCATTTTTAATCACAGGCAGTCCTCTAAGCGTCTTGGATCACCATATTTTCACCGATGATTTGCTGGCGTTTATCCGTAGGTGCGACGCGGCTAAAAAACCTTTGCTGGGTGCCTGTTTTGGCCATCAGGCAATTGCCGTTGCGCTTGGGGGCAAGGTCAAAAAAATATGTGGTGGATATAACGTGGGTATTGAAGATACACGATTTGCGGTTAGGCGCCCATGGATGTGTCCGCAGCATGACCGCCTGCCGATGTATGTCTTTCACGAAGATCAGGTCACGCAATTGCCCCCCGGTTGCGACCTGCTGGGCTCTAGCGATAAATGTCAGATCGCAAGTTTTGCAAAAGGGGACCATATTTTTACAACGCAGGCGCATCCCGAGTTTTCGGATCGTTTTATGCGTTGTGTTTTAAAGTTTACCCAGCCCCACCTACCGCCAGAAAACCTTTCGGGAATCTGGGATAGCTTAGAACAAGAACAATTGGGTCAGGTCTTTGGTGTCTGGGCAGCAAATTTTTTCAAAGGAGATGCTAGTAATGCTTGATGACGGATATTCAGATCTTTCCAACCACGACAGTTTTGCCGATGGTGTGCCGCATAAAACCTTTGACCGCTTGCGGCGGGAAGATCCGGTGTCTTGGACCGAGGGCAATGGCACGGCCAAGGGGTTTTGGAACCTGACGCGCCACGCTGATATCCTGCAGGCCAATAAAGATTATAAAAGCTTCAGCTCCGGTCAGGGCATTCGCATCGAAGATCAGAGCCATGAGGAATATATGGCGCGCCGGACCTTTCAAGAGACCGACCCGCCAGAGCATTCAGCCACACGTCGTGCGGTCAATCCGCTGTTTGCCAAACAAGTGGTTGCCAACTTCGAAGAGCTGATTACGCAACTTGCCGCTGACATTGTCGATGCGGCATTGAAAAAAAATGAGTTTGACGTTGTTGAAGAGATTGCAAAGCAGCTCCCTATGCTGATGCTGGGGCGTATTCTGGGTGTGCCGGACGAAGATTTGCCTTGGTTGGTGGATAAGGGTGACGCCTTGATTGGTAATTCTGACCCGGACTTTACAACGCATGTGGTCGACCAGATGGACACCGAGGCTTATCGCTTGATGCCATTTCGCAACCCGGCGGGGGCCGACCTTTATGCGTATGCCGCCAAGATATTATCCGGGCACAAACAGGTTGGGCAAGACGGCATTCTGGCTCGCATGATGCAAACCCAAGATATGCTGGATCCATTGGCGTTTAAAAATTTCTTCTGTTTACTGGTTGCCGCCGGCAATGATACCACACGCTATTCTATTGCGATGGCCTTTCATTTGCTGAGCCAAAACCCGGCATTGGTGACACAACTTAAAACAGGCCGGTATTGGGACGCGGTTGCCGATGAAGTTATCCGGCTGGCGTCGCCCACCATGCATTTTAGGCGGACTGCGATCCAAGATTGCGAACTGCATGGCAAAAAAATTCTCAAAGGCGATAAGGTTCTGCTGTGGTTCATATCGGGGAGCAGGGATGAGACTGTGTTCAAGGATCCGCATACCGCACGTCTTGACCGTGGTGCAAATAGACACCTTGCCTTTGGTCAAGGTGGGGTCCATGTCTGCTTAGGAATGCATCTTGCCAGACTTGAAGTCCGCATCGCGCTGGAGCAATTTATCAAGCGTATTGATACTGTTGAGGCGATAGAGGCGCCAAACTGGACACGGTCGAATTTTATCTGCGGCGTGAAAAAACTAAATCTGCGTGTAAAGGTTTTATAGGTCATGAGAGAAGATAATATAAACCGGACGCGGGCTTTGTTCTGCGACATGTTGAATTTACCGCGTGGTAAATATGTGCCCGTTGATGTGGCGGCGTCGGGTGCCATTGGCTTTGCGCGGGGGGCATTTGCGGTTTCTTTTGATCGCGACCTTCTGACCGTTCCGGGCTGTGGCTTTTATGATGGGCTGCCGGATATGGAATTGGTGCTGGACAAAGACCGGCGCAAAAGCTGGCAACCCAATACAGAAATTGCCCTTGGCAATCTGCAAGTTGACGACCAGCCTTTTGGCTTATGTGCGCGCTCACAGTTGCAACGAACATTGAATGAATGGCAAAGCCTTGGGTACAGGCCAATGATCGGGCTGGAAACCGAAGCCTATCTTTTCCAACGCGATGAAGACGGCGTCTGGCGTCCCTATGATACCCCCGGCGCATTTGTGTATGGCACGGGGCCTGCCAATGATCCCTTGGGGGTTATGGATGATATCTGGGAAACGGCGCAGGCTTGCGACATTCCGATCGAGAGCATGAACGGTGAATATGATAACGGCCAGTTTGAATTAACGCTTCGGTTTACAGATGCACTCAAGGCCTGTGATGACGCATTTCTGCTGAAAACAATGGCCCGGGAGGTGGCTTTAAAAAAGGGGCTTTTACTGACCTTCTTGCCCAAACCTATTCCGGACAGGGGCGGCTCGGGTCTGCATGTCAATTTTAGTTTCATGGATCAAAACGGTGAAAACGTGGTCGCCCCCACTGGGGATTTATCTGCCTTGGCCCGAAACTGTATTGCGGGCCTGATCCACCACCACCCAGCTTTGGCGGGCTTGCTGGCCACTACGGTGAACAGCTATGATCGACTTGGCCCGGCTAGTATGGCTGGCTATTGGGCCAATTGGGCGGACGACCATCGTTTGGTGACCACGCGCTGCGCGACCAAATCGCCAAAATCAGCCCGTCTTGAACATCGTATGGCGGATTGTGCAACCAACCCCTATCTTGCCGTGACGGCCGTGCTTCAGGCGGCCAAGCTGGGTGTTGCGGGCCAAATGGCGCTGCAACCGGCCGAAGATCTCGACGGAATCGAAAACGTACGGGAAACTCGCCATGTGCCCTCAGGTTTGGATAAGGCGCTTGCGGCGCTCGACCAAGATGAACCTCTCAGACAGGCTGTAGGTGCGCTGCTGTGTGATGGTCTTTTGTTTATCAAGCGCGATGAGATTGCCCGGCTAGAAGGCAAAAGCGTTGATGAGGTGCGTAATTTTTACTTGCCTTTTATTTAATTTAAACGTGGAAATATCATGCGTCGTGATAGAAGAAAATGGTATTTCAGAAAAGGGGAGTGTCACGCCCGGTCTTTGGGCGCCATAACTTGTAAAGAAATTTGAAAACCAGAGCAGCGGGCTAAGATTCACTGCCGAACTGCCAAACCAACCGCATTTTATCTGAGGTAAAGAGACCATGACCCAAGCCGAGATAGACGCTCTGCGCTCCAAGCTGATCGTGCCACAAAACCACCTTATCGATGGGCGTAATCTGCCCAGTGAGGATGGCGGTGTGACCGATGTGATCTCACCGATAAATGGCCAGTGTATCACAACGGTTGCGGCCGGAACGTCAGGCGATGCAGCGCGCGCGATACAGGCGGCAAGAGCCGCATTCGAAGATCGCAGGTGGGCGGGGATGCCGCCTGCCGAGCGCAAGCGTATCTTATTCAAATGGGCTGATTTGATTGCTGCGGAAAGTCTTGAACTGGCGGTCTTGGGTGTGCGCGATAATGGCACCGAAATCGCGATGGCGATCAAGGCTGAGGTCGGTTCGGCGATTGGAACCCTGCGCTATTACGCTGAGGCGCTTGATAAAATTTATGGCGAAATAGCACCGACCGGAGATACGACGCTTGGGTTGATTCACAAAGCCCCTGTGGGTGTGGTGGCGGCGATCATTCCGTGGAACTTCCCCTTGATGATCGGAATGTGGAAACTGGGCCCCGCTCTGGCTGCCGGAAATTCGGTGGTGATCAAACCTCCCGAAAGTGCGTCGCTTAGTATGTTACGCATCTGTCAACTGGCGCATGAGGCCGGACTTCCGCCCGGTGTTTTGAATGTGGTTACCGGGCGGGGCTCGGTGGTCGGTGAAGCCTTGGCAACCTCAATGGAGGTGGATGTGATGGCCTTTACCGGATCGGGCCCGGTTGGTCGGCGCCTGTTAGAAAATGCGGCGCGTTCGAATATGAAACGCTGCTATCTTGAGTTGGGGGGCAAATCTCCCAATATAATTTTCGAGGATACAGCCGATTTGGCGCAGGCGGCCAAGGTTTCGGCCGGGGGGATTTTCCGCAATTCAGGACAAGTCTGTATCGCGGGTTCGCGCCTGTTGGTGCAGGAAAATATTGCCGAGGAATTTCTGGTTGAAATGACCGCAAATGCACAGGCATTTCAAATCGGAGACCCCCTTGATCTTACCAGCCATATCGGCGCTGTGCATTCGTTGTCAGAGCTTGAGGCTAATCTTGATTTTGTCGCCCAGGCCGAGGACGAAGGCGCGGCACGCCGCACCGGTGGCGCGCGCATCTTGGCCGACACCGGGGGCTATTACATGCAGCCAACGATTATGACGGGGGTCAAGCCATCGCACGCCCTGTTCAACAACGAGGTCTTTGGCCCAGTTTTGGCTGTGACCGCGTTCAAAGACGAAGAAGAGGCCCTGAAATTGGCAAACGCCACGGTTTACGGATTGGCCGCAGGCGTCTGGACGTCAAACCTGTCGCGGGCGCACAGAATGGTGGCCGGTTTGCGCGCTGGTGTCGTGCATGTCAACACCTATGGCGGTGCGGACATGACAGTGCCGCTCGGTGGCGTTAAACAATCCGGCAATGGTCAGGATAAGTCACTGCATGCCCTGGACAAATATTATGATCTGAAAACTGCCTGGATTCAACTTTGACCTGAGGATGTTGTATGACTTTGTCTGTTGAATCTACCGACCTTTTGTTGCGGCGTGCCAAACTTCTGGGTCCTAATGTCTCGACCTTTTATCAAGAGCCGGTGCATATTGTTCGAGGCGAAGGCGTTTGGCTTTGGGATGCAGAGGGGCGCAAATATCTTGATTGTTATAACAACGTGCCGCATGTGGGCCATTGCAATCCAAGGGTCACAGAGGCGATTTGCCGTCAGGCTGGCACGCTGAATACGCACACCCGCTATCTGCATGAGGGATTGCTCGATTATATTGAGGCCCTGACCGCAACGATGGATGCGAGCCTGAGCACGGCGATCCTGACTTGCACAGGATCTGAGGCGAACGATATAGCGCTGCGCATGGCCGAGGCGGTGACCGGCAAACACGGCATCATTGCAACCGATGCCACCTATCACGGCAACACCGCCCTTGTGAGCCATCTCAGCCGGTCAAACGTGCCGTCGGGTGGATTTGGCCTAGAGCAGTTTTTTCGGTTTGTTCCGGCCCCTGACAGCTATCGCAATCCTGATCCTGATGGCACTGGGTTTGCCGACTCTGTCGCGGAAAAAATAGATGAACTTGATGCGTCAGGCATTGGGTTCGCCGCCTTGGTGGTGTGTCCGTATTTTCTGAACGAAGGCTTTCCGGACACCGGCAATGGCTGGTTAAAACCGGTTGCCAAATTGGTGCGCAAGGCTGGTGGCCTGCTGATCTGCGACGAAGTACAATCGGGTTTTGGCCGTATTGGCAGTCATTTCTGGGCGCATGAAAAAATGGGCGTGGTGCCGGACGTGCTGACACTGGGCAAACCCATGGCCAACGGGCATCCGGTAGGCGGAGTTGTCACCGACACCGAAACGATGCGGGCGTTTCGATCCGGTTTTCGGTATTTCAACACCTTTGGAGGCAATCCGGTGTCTTGCGCTGCGGCAATGGCTGTGCTTGAGGAAATGAGGGAAAATTCGCTCATGTCTCAGGCAAACAAGGTTGGAGACTACGCTCGCCTGCGCCTAGCAACCCTCATGCAAAAATACGAAGTTATTGGCGATATACGCGGATCAGGCCTGATTTTTGGCGCTGAAATGGTTTGCGACCGCCAAAGCAAGGAACCTGCCAGTGACTTTACAGACCAGATTATCAATGCGATGCGCCAACGCGGTGTGCTTTTGTCAAAGCTTGGACGTCGAAAAAACAGTTTGAAAATTCGACCGCCAATGCCCTTTTCGGTCGCAAATACCGATTTTCTGTTCGATACCCTCGATGAAGTTCTGGCCGTAACGCCGTTTTGCCGATGAACAGCATCGTCAAAAACGCTCTGTGTCGGTGGGGGATGTCTGATGCTGATTTCCATCTGATCGCCGCCCGGGAAAACAGCGTGTATCGCGTGGATCACGACGGTCTTAGCTATGCGTTGCGGGTACACCGGCGGGGCTATCGCAGTGACGCGGAGCTTTGGTCTGAGTTGCAGTGGATGCAAGCGATAAGCCACGGTGGGATCGACGTGCCAGCACCGGTTGCATCGGCCAGTGGGCAGTTTTTGCAGGTGGTTGATGGTGTGCATGTTGATGTACTAAACTGGCTGCCTGGCGCGCCCCTCGGATCCACATTCGAAGCGTTAAAGGCCGCAGATCGGACGGGGTTGTTTCGGCGTATCGGCTGCCAAATGGCACGGTTGCATAGGATCTCGGATGGCTGGGTTCGGCCAGAGAGCTTCAACCGCTGCGCATGGGATCGGGGCGGGTTGCTTGGAGAGGCGCCGCTCTGGGGCCGGTTTTGGGAAAACCCAACGCTTGGCGTTGAGGACCGCGCGTTGTTTGCGCGCGTTCGCGAAACTGCGAACTACGCGCTCGTCGGTCGAGAGACCGCGTTGGATTATGGGTTGATACATGCCGATTTGGTGCGCGAAAATATCATAATTGATGGGGACCGGTTGCAGTTTATCGATTTTGATGACGGGGGTTTTGGATTTCGACTGTTTGATCTGGCAACAGCACTAATCAAAAACCTTGGGGAACGGGATTATCCTGCATTGCGCGACGCGCTGATCTCGGGGTACCGCGAGGTGCGCGCCATTGACATAGAGGCGCTTGAGCTGTTTGTTCTTTTACGTTCAGCCACGTATGTCGGCTGGATTATCGAGCGGATGGAAGAGCCGGGTGCAGACAGACGCAATGCTTCGTTTATCACCACCACACGCCACCTTGCGCAGGCCTATCTTGGTCGGTGAAAGGCATAGCCGATGCAAAAACTGGAATGCCGTTTCTGGGGTTAGGCTCAGAGTGCAGAGCCGGGCCTGCCCGTTGCACTCAGGGTTGTTCGGCGCTCCAGACATCTAGCAAAGCACCTGTGATATCGTCTCTAATATCTGCATAAACGGCAACTTCTAGGTTTTCTCTTCCCAACTGGTTGGCGAGAGAAATCAGATCACCGTTTTCGATCTCGCGATGGGCCATGCTAAAGGGCAGCCATCCGATTCCGATGCCTTTCAGTGCGAGTTCTTTTATACCACTTGAAAAGGCCGTTTCGCAGACCGGGTTACGGCTGTGGGCCTGTGTTCCAAATGCGCGTTCCCCAAAAGTGAGAACTTCGCCAAAATAACTGTTGTCAGGATAGACAAGCGCTGGCGTTTTATCGGTTATTTCTCCGTTTGCTTTGACCGTAAACCGCAAGGGACCTCCGACCACCGGTATTAGATAGTCGCTACTCCAAACTTCGCGTCTGATCGAGGGCCCAAAGGGTAGGGAGCCGACGTTGTCAGACTCGTAACACAGTAAAATGCTGGTATCGCCGCGCAAAAATATTGTGACGCAATCGTGCAAATTTCCGGCACGCAATCGAAACTTGAGCGATGGGAAATGATGTTTCGCCCGCAGAGCCATGTCGGGGAACGTAGAAAAAATAGGTGCGTGTTGTGCGGCAATCGAAACGGTGGAACTTGCTGGGTCAAAATGCGCAATCTTGGCGCGTAAATCTTTGAGGCGCGCGACCAGTGCCCGGATCTCAACCTCATTGGATACAAGCGCCGCGCTGATATCCACCCGGTTGGTCCCTCTTTGCAAGACTGTCGTGCCGAGCCAGTCTTCGAAGCCACGAATA
>ERZ802819.1862-NODE-1862-length-12482-cov-22.3229_pt1 | contig 12482 bp, 6 predicted proteins | sample MGYA00345647_ERZ802819 | MGnify/ENA primary metagenome ERZ802819 (study PRJEB30503, sample SAMEA104212355) | marine metagenome | biome: Westerlies Biome; feature: [SRF] surface water layer (ENVO:00010504) within the epipelagic zone...; material: water... | reverse complement strand
ACCCGCGGCCTCCGGCGTGACAGGCCGGCGCTCTAACCAACTGAGCTACACCCCCTATGACGAGGTCGTGCTTTGGTAGAACAAGCCCCGCTGACTGTCAAGCATCAGCGCCCAAACCCCCGTGGTTTTTTATGATCAAAGAAAGAGGCAGATGACAGCGGCAGGCTGGCACCGCCGACAGCAGGTCTGAAGGCCTGTCATATCGCCCATTATAAGGCCGGATTCGCAGCCAGATGCACGGCCAGATGCACCGTCGAATAATCCACGGGATTCAGCCACGCCGGCATCAGTGCCTGACGACACCGAAGCGCCTAAAGCATAGAGGGATCAGGAAAGAAAATGGTGGGTGGTGAGGGGCTCGAACCCCCGACCTACTCGGTGTAAACGAGTTGCTCTCCCAGCTGAGCTAACCACCCACATACCGCCCGGCAACGCCGGATAGTAAAACGCCGACCCTTATATCGGGCCGGCGTTTAAAAAGATAGCCATAAATTTAGCTGTTAACAGCGTCTTTCAACGGTGCACCCGCCTTGAATTTAGGCTGTTTTGAAGCTGCAATCTGAATCGCCTCACCAGTGCGCGGGTTACGCCCGGTGGTTGCCGCACGATGTGCTACAGAAAAAGTACCAAAACCAACAATACGAACATCACCGCCACCCTTCAGCGCTGAAGCAATGCTGTCAAATACTGCGTCAACGGCGCGGCCGGCATCCGCCTTTGAAAGGCCGGAAGAATCGGCTACGGATGAAATCAGGTCGTTTTTATTCATGGGTGCCCCCAATATGTTGTTTGCTAGATGTGACATACTGTTACAGGAAAAACAGAAAAAGACCACAAAAAAAGGAAAGCTGGCGGGCGGAAACCCACAGCTTTCCTATAGTTTAGTCGTTTCTAATGCGCCCTGATATCGTCGCCGTTTGCTGGCGTTTCAGCAATAGCCACGCCGCCTGCCGCCTCTTCAGCGCTACCAGATACGCCACTTGGCAGCGGTTCACGCACCAGCGCTGCTGACAGCACCTCATCCACCATGGCAACCGGAATAATGTCCAGACCTTCCTTTACGTTACCCGGGATATCGACAAGGTCCTTTTCATTTTCCTTTGGAATCAACACTGTCTTCAAACCGCCGCGCAAGGCAGCCAACAGTTTTTCCTTCAGGCCGCCGATCGGCAACACCCGTCCGCGCAGGGTAATTTCACCCGTCATCGCAATGTCACGGCGCACTTCAATGCCGGTTACCGCCGAGACGATCGAGGTTACCATGGCAACGCCGGCAGACGGTCCGTCCTTGGGTGTCGCACCTTCAGGCACATGGACGTGCACATCCATTTTGGCCAGTTCCTCAAGATCGATCCCGAACATGGCAGCCCGCGATTTTATGAAGAATTCGGCCGCCTGGATCGATTCCTTCATCACATCACCAAGTTTGCCGGTGGCGCTGACCTTGCCCTTGCCAGGCACACGTACTGCCTCGACCTGCAAAAGTTCACCGCCAACCTCGGTCCAGGCAAGGCCAGTGGTTACACCAACCCGGTCTTCATCCTCGATTTCACCGAAGCGAAACTTTTTGACACCGAGGAAATCCTCAAGATTATCGGCATCCACCGAAATGCTTTCCGCCTCACCACTAACCACACGGGTCACGGTTTTGCGGGCGATCTTGGCAAGTTCACGTTCAAGATTTCGCACACCTGCCTCGCGGGTATAGCCGCGGATAATTGCCCTGATCGCATCATCACTGATCGTCAGTTCATCCTTGCGAATGCCGTGATCCTCAATCTGGCGCCCCAGCAGGTGCCCCTTGGCAATCTCCAGCTTTTCATCCTCGGTATAGCCTGACAGGCGAATGACTTCCATCCGGTCCAGTAACGGTTGTGGCATGTTCAGCGTGTTTGCCGTGGTGATGAACAGCACGTTGGACAAGTCGATGTCGACCTCCATGTAATGGTCCTGGAAGGTGTTGTTCTGCGCCGGATCAAGCACCTCGAGCAGCGCCGAACTTGGATCACCGCGCCAATCGGCACCCAGTTTGTCCACCTCATCCAGCAGGAACAGCGGATTGTTGGTTTCAGCCTTCTTCAAGCCCTGCACGACCTTGCCCGGCATTGAGCCTATATAGGTGCGGCGATGGCCGCGGATTTCCGCTTCGTCACGCACACCGCCAAAAGCCATGCGCACATATTTACGGCCGGTCGCCCGGGCAATCGACTTGCCAAGCGATGTCTTGCCGACACCAGGCGGGCCAACGAGACACAGGATCGGTCCCTTGACCGACTTGGTACGCTGCTGCACGGCAAGGAATTCGATGATCCGGTCCTTTACCTTTTCCAGACCATAATGATCCGCATCTAGGATTTCGCGCGCGACCTTGATATCTTTCTTCAGGCGGCTGGCCTTTTTCCATGGCACAGCAAGCATCCAGTCGAGATAGTTGCGGACAACAGTCGCCTCGGCACTCATCGGGCCCATATTCTTCAGCTTGCGAAGTTCGGCATCGGCCTTTTCGCGTGCGGCCTTGGGCATTTTCAGTGCTGCCAGCTGTTCTTCCAGTTCTTCCAGCTCGCCGCGGCCATCCTCGCCATCGCCAAGCTCCTTCTGGATCGCTTTCATCTGCTCATTCAGATAATACTCGCGCTGCGTCTTCTCCATCTGCCGCTTGACGCGATTGCGCACACGCTTTTCAACCTGCAGCGCGCCGATCTCGTTCTCCATCAGCTCAAAGATCTTCTCAAGCCGCTGGTGAACATCCAGCATTTCCAGAAGGTCCTGCTTTTCAGGGATTTTCACGGCGAGGTGCGAGGCGATCATATCTGCGATCTTGTCAGCTTCCTCAACCTGTTCAATCGCGCTCAGAACTTCAGATGCAACCTTCTTGTTGAATTTGATGTACTGGTCAAACTGCTGGACAGTGGCGCGCGCCAGCCCGTCAGTATCACCGCCAAGATGACCTGTCTGCGGCAGGATATGCGCGTCAACAGCCAGGAAACCGGGCTCGGAATGCAGCGTATCAGGTAAAATTTTCACCCGCTCACCGCCCTCGACAAGCACTTTGACAGCGCCATCAGGCAGTTTCAGCAGCTGCAGAATCGAACCGACAGTACCGGTGACATACAGGCCATCGGCATCCGGGTCCTCGGTATCTGCTTCTTTCTGGGTGACAAGGATGATCTGCTTGTCTTCGGCCATTACGGCTTCGAGTGCACGAATGGATTTTTCGCGACCGACAAACAGCGGAACAATCATATGCGGAAACACGACGATGTCGCGCAAAGGCAGTACCGGCAATGTAATCATGGTTCCGTCGGACATGGGGAAACTCCTTTTATCGCCTTGCGGCGTGGCACTCTGGATGTCATCGGATATGGGGCCAAAACAGGGAATGTTCAAGCACTGCAGGTGTCTGGGTCAGCTAACATTACATCAATCAATAAATTTTCCGCACCGCTATCGCCCCGCAACAAGGTTTTACGGGCGGGCAGCGGTCATAAATCCGGATAGGCGGCAACAAAAAGGCACGCAAAAAAAGGCCCGCCCAAAGGGGCAGGCGCATTTTCTCAGATATGGTCGAAAGCTGATCTGGCGCGATCAGGCAGACTTACCAGCGCTGGAGGATTTCTTGGCATGCACCACCAACGGGGCAGCACCTTCTTCCACAACGTCGGAATTGATCACAACTTCCTCGATATCACCGGCGGTCGGTATATCGAACATCGGCTCCATCAGGATGTTTTCCATGATCGAACGCAGACCACGTGCACCGGTTTTACGGGCAATCGCCTTTTGGGCAATGGCAGTGAGCGCATCTTCGCGGAATTCCAGGGATACCTCATCCATCTCGAACAGCTTCTGATACTGCTTGACGAGCGCGTTTTTCGGCTCGGTCAGAATGCGGATCAAAGCGCTCTCATCAAGATCTTCGAGTGTCGCCACAACCGGAAGACGCCCGACAAATTCTGGAATAAGGCCAAACTTGATCAGATCTTCCGGCTCAAGATCGGACAGCAATTCACCTGTTTTACGATCATCCGGCGCACGGACCGTAGCCCCGAAGCCGATACCGGCCCCTGTCTCACGCCCGGCGATCAACTTGTCCAGACCGGCAAAGGCACCGCCACAGATAAACAGGATGTTGGTTGTGTCCACCTGCAGGAATTCCTGCTGCGGATGCTTGCGTCCGCCCTGCGGCGGCACAGAGGCAACTGTGCCTTCCATGATCTTGAGTAATGCCTGCTGCACACCTTCACCCGAAACATCGCGGGTAATCGACGGGTTGTCGGCCTTGCGCGAAATCTTGTCGACCTCGTCAATATAGACGATGCCGCGCTGCGCACGCTCAACATTATAGTCGGCCGCCTGCAGCAGTTTCAGAATGATGTTCTCGACATCCTCACCAACATAGCCTGCCTCTGTCAAAGTCGTGGCGTCGGCCATGGTGAAAGGCACATCCAGCATACGTGCCAGCGTCTGGGCCAGCAGCGTCTTGCCGCAACCGGTCGGTCCGACCAGCAGGATGTTTGACTTCGAAATCTCGATATCGCCGGTCTTGCCAGCGTTTGCCAGTCGCTTGTAGTGGTTATGGACAGCGACAGACAGCACGCGCTTGGCACGCGCCTGGCCAATGACATATTCGTCCAGCACCTTGTTGATGTCGGACGGGGTCGGCACGCCGTCGTGCCCTTTTGACAGTGATGTCTTATGCTCCTCACGGATGATATCCATGCAGAGTTCAACGCATTCATCACAAATGAATACGGTCGGACCCGCGATCAGCTTGCGCACCTCGTGCTGGCTCTTTCCGCAGAAAGAACAGAAAAGAGTGCCCTTATCGCCGTCTTCGGTCTTTGACATGCTTTGACTCCCTGAGTCCTTGGCTTGCAGACGCTTCACTTGCCTGACAAGGCAAGGCGATTCGTCCATTAGTGTATGGGTGCTTGTGCTGTGGTTTCAACGATATTCTTGCACAGTCCCACCGGTGACACTGCAATTCACGTACCGTTTTGCCACCGGATGGACGATCAGCTGTCAGTTTCAGGGACCGGACGCTTCTCGACGACCTCGTCAATCAGGCCAAAATCCCGTGCATCTTCCGCTGTCATGAAAGTATCGCGTTCCATGATTTTTTCGATTTGTTTCAGCGTCTTGCCTGTATGTTTCTCATAGATGCCATTCAGACGACGGCGCAGATCAAGAATTTCCTTTGCATGGATTTCGATGTCACTCGCCTGACCCGAAAAACCACCGCTGGGCTGGTGCGTCATTATGCGCGCATTCGGCAAGCTGAACCGCTTTCCGGCCGCACCAGCGGTTAACAGCAGCGATCCCATTGACGCTGCCTGCCCCATACAGACAGTCGAAACGTCGGGCCGGATATATTCCATCGTGTCGTAGATGGCGAGGCCTGAGGTCACAATGCCGCCAGGCGAATTGATATACATGGCAATATCTTTTGTCGGGTTTTCCGACTCCAGAAACAGCAGCTGCGAAGAAACAAGCGATGCTGTGCCATCATCAATCGGACCATTCAGGAAGATGATACGTTCCTTGAGAAGGCGCGAGAAAATATCATAGGCGCGCTCTCCCCGGCTGGTCTGTTCGACAACCATTGGCACCAGATTGGCAACTGGCTGGTCAAACTCACTCATGTGGACCTCTCCTTGGCGGTATTACCGGGTCACCCGGTATGCGTGGCACTGTGCGTGGCAGTGTTCAAAACTCTTCTGGACACCAAGCTACTTCTTTGCAGCCTTTTTAGCAGCCGTCTTTTTCGCCGCAGTCTTCTTTGCCGCAGCCTTTTTGGGTGCCGCCGTCTTGGCAGTTGCTTTGTCAGCTTTGTCTGCGGTCTTGGCAGCCTTTTTGGCAGCTGATTTCTTGGCCGCTTTCTTCTTGGCTGGCGCTGCGGCCTCTTCAGGTGCCGCGTACAGCGTCTCAACGTCTGTCTGGACCTCGGTTACAGTGGCCATCTCAAGAATGAAATCAACGGTCTTGTCTTCAAAGATCGGGCCGGCCAGTTGCTGCATGGCTTCCTTGTTGGTCTGGAAATACTCCAGCACCTGCTGTTCCTGACCGGGATAGCGACGCGCCTCTTCGAACACTGCCTGACGGGTATCGTCCTCGGTCACCTCAACATTGTTGACGCGACCAACCTCGGTCAGCAGCAGACCAAGGCGCACGCGGCGCTCGGCAACGGCTTTGGCTTCAGACTTTGCGTCATCATCCATGCCATCATCGGCTGCCGGATGGACGTGATCTTCATCATGGTCATGGTCATGGTCATGGTCATGGTCATGATCGTGATCATGATTATGCGGTTCTGGCGCGTTGGGGTTCATCGCGCGGGCCACATTTTCGTATTCAGACGCATAGAGCGATGGCGGGATATCGAATGCTTCACCATCGGCGAGCGCATCCAGCACATTCTTTTTCAGTGCCTGACGCAGTGCGGTTGCGTGCTGGCCATTGATCTGGCCTGCAACAGCGTCACGCAACGCACCCAGATCATCAAAGCCAAGACGCGCAGCCAGCTCATCATCAATGGCAACCTCGCCCTTTTCGCGCAGTTCCTTGACGGTTACTTCAAATACAGCCGGCTTGCCTGCCAGATGTGTCGCCTGATAATCCTCAGGGAAGTGAACAGTCACATCGCGGGTCTCACCGGATTTGGCGCCGACCAGGCCTTCTTCAAAGCCCGGAATAAAGCTGGCAGACCCCAGTTCCAGCGAATGACCTTCTGCGGCACCGCCTTCGAACGCCTCGCCATCAATACGGCCGACGAAGTCGATCACAACGACATCCCCGTCTTTGGCAGCGCGCTTGCTGGTCACTTCAATTGTTGGCCGGTTGGCATCAGCGATATTGTTCAACGCCTCGTCGACCTCGGCCTTGCCGGCTTCCAGCATCGGCTTTTCAATTTTCAGCGCCGCCAGATCAGGCATGCTGATTTCCGGCATGATTTCGCAGGACAAGGCAGCTTCCAGATCTTTGCCCTCGTCATAGGCCTTGATGTCGACGCTTGGCTGGCTGGCAAGACGCAATTCATTGTCTTCGATAGCCTGGCGCGCACCTTCATCCAGCGCATTCTTCAGCGCTTCGCCCTGAACCTGTGGTCCGAAACGGGACTTCACAACCGACATCGGCACCTTGCCCGGGCGAAACCCCGGCATGTTCACCGTTGCTGCCAGTTCGGTCAGCTTGGCGGACACCTGCTCGTCAATTTCCGCAGCAGTGATTAGAATCGAATATTCGCGAAGCAGCCCTTCGGCCTTGGTTTCTGAAATCTTCATCGAACCTTTTAAATCCTTTTTTTGCGACGGTTTAACGGGACAGCCCCCTGGCAGCCTTCAAACCGCCGTCGCGCCGTTTTTTTGGCGACGGACAAGTTGGTGCGGGCGGAGGGACTTGAACCCCCACGGTTTTCACCACTGGAACCTAAATCCAGCGCGTCTACCAATTCCGCCACGCCCGCAGCGTGAAGCCCGCGCGGCACGGGCTGACCAAAAAGCCTGCCATGCCGGGAGAGATGGGGCGAGTGACCGGTTTCGAACCGGCGACCTCCAGTGCCACAAACTGGCGCTCTAACCGACTGAGCTACACCCGCCATCGCATTTCTTCGCCGACCTGTCAGTCAGCCCGCTCCCGCAGCGAATTCACACGTAAGGAGCATAACCGCACAGGACGACAGCAGACATCGAAATGCAGGGCGGGACATTAGCCGAGGCCATACATGCGCGCAAGTGTGTTTCCCTGCAAAAAATTCAAATAATCCGCATGCTGATCTGCCTGCCATTACCGCACCGGATTCATCCATCGACAAATGCCGAATTTTCACGGTCTGCGCAGGGTTTTGGCAATAGGGCCTCGCCGCGTCCTGTCCCCGCATTGTTCAGAATGCCGCGGTCTGGCCCCTTGCCCGACGACATTGATTGCCGCACAATCAAAACATCCGGCACTGGTATGGTACAGGCAGGGCAACATGGCGCCAGACGACATCATCAAAGCAGGCCGACCCCCGGCGGGCGATAAAACGCGCGGCGGCATGATGACAACAACGCTGGACAGCCGCTATACACAAATGTCAGGCAGGGTGTTTCTGAACGGCACACAGGCCATGGTACGCCTGATGCTGGACCAGGCACGCCTTGATGCTGCTGCCGGGCTGAAAACAGGTGGCATGGTCAGCGGTTACCGCGGCTCGCCGCTGGCCACGCTTGATCAGGAACTGTGGCGCGCGAACAAGCATCTGGACGCGCATGCGATCGAGTTCATTCCCGCGGTGAATGAAGATCTGGCCGCCACCATCATTGCCGGCACACAGCAAGCAGAAGGCCAGCCGAAAACCACGGTCGATGGTGTGTTCTCGCTCTGGTACGGCAAGGGTCCGGGTGTTGACCGCTCCATCGATGCCATCAAGCACGGCAACGCCTATGGCAGCTCGCCGCATGGCGGGGTGCTGCTGGCAGCTGGCGACGATCATGGCTGTGTCTCCTCAACCATTGCGCACCAGTCGGAACTCAGCCTGATGAGCGCGTCAGTGCCGGTCATCCATCCGGCATCGATCGGCGACATTCTGTCATTCGGATTGTTCGGCTTCGCCATGTCCCGTTATTCAGGCCTGTGGGGTGGCTTCAAATCCGTGTCCGAACTGATCGAGGCTGGTCAGACGGTCGATCTTGCACCGCTGCCGGATTTTGAGAAACCCGCCTTGCCCCCCACAACCGACGGCTTGCATGTGCGCTGGCCAGATGCCCCCGGCCTGCATCTGGAAGAACGGATGGAGGCAAAGCTTGCTGCCGCCGCCGCGTTCGCCGTTGCCAACCCGATCGACCGTGTCATTCATGGCAATACGGCGGCGCGCATGGGGATCATCACCGTTGGCAAGGCGCATGGTGACCTGATGGAGGCGCTGCGTCTGATCGGGCTGGACGCTGACGCCTGCAGGCGGTTTGGTATCGATATTTACAAAGTCGGGCTGGTCTGGCCAATTGAACAGACGGGCGCGGCAGCCTTCATGAACGGCAAAGCCGAAATTCTGGTTGTCGAAGAAAAACGCGGTATCGTCGAGGAACAGATCAGGGCACTTGCCACGCGGATGGGAAGCGGTGCCCCTGGCCTGATTACCGGCAAGACCGGGGCGCACAATCATCCGCTGATCCCGACAGCTGGTGAACTGGCACCAGACACATTGTTGCCACTTGTGGCAGAGCGCCTGGATGCGAACTGTGACGGTGCTGATTTCTGCGGCCGGGCGGCACGCCTGACCCCGCCGCCTACAGGCAGCAACAGCCCGGCTTTCAGCCAGCGCACACCGCATTTCTGTTCCGGCTGCCCGCATAACACATCGACCCGTGTGCCCGAAGGGTCTGAGGCGCTGGCCGGTATCGGCTGCCATTTCATGGCGACCATCATGGACCGAAACACCAAATATATCTGCCAGATGGGCGGCGAAGGCGCGAACTGGGTCGGGACCAGCCGGTTCAACGACAACGCGCATATCTTTCAGAATATCGGCGATGGCACCTGGTTTCATTCCGGATCACTGGCCATTCGCCAGGCAGCCGCCACCAACACCAACATTACCTTCAAGCTGTTGTTCAACGATGCCGTTGCAATGACCGGTGGGCAGGCCGTCGATGGTGAGATTTCACCAGCCGGGATTGCCCATGTGTGTGCCGCCGAAGGCATTCGCCGCATCGCGCTTGTGTCTGATGATATCAATGCTGTTCAACGCAGCAGTTTTCCCGCCCTGACCAGTTTTCACGATCGCGCCGAGATGGACAGTCTGCAGCGTGAATTGCGTGAATTCAAAGGTGTCTCGATCCTGATCTATCAGCAAACATGCGCTGCCGAAAAACGCCGCCGCCGCAAGCGCGGAGCGATGGTCGATCCCGCCCGTCATGTGGTGATCAATGAAGCTGTATGCGAAGGCTGCGGCGATTGTTCGGTGGCATCGAATTGCCTGAGTGTGGAACCGCTGGAAACGCCTCTAGGCCGCAAACGGCGCATCAACCTGTCCAGCTGCAACAAGGATTTCACCTGCCTTGACGGGTTCTGCCCCAGCTTTGTGACGATTGAGGGCGACCGTCTGGCAAAAGCCGCCAGCATGCCGGATGTCAGCGCCGCCATTGCCACTCTTCCCGACCCGTCGCCGCCAGTGATCCACGATGCCTATGACATTATCGTGACAGGTGTCGGGGGAACCGGGGTTGTTACGGTGGGCGCGGTGCTGTCCATGGCAGCACATCTTGACGGGACGGCGACCAGCCTATTGAACTTTTCCGGACTGGCGCAGAAATTTGGCGCAGTGATGAGCTTTATCCGCCTTGCCGCCTCACCGGACCAGCTGAACCAGACGCGCATTGCCAGCGGGGCAGCGGACGCGCTGATTGGCTGTGATGCGGTGGTATCAGCCTCACCAACCGCAATGGCGACCTATCGCCAGGGCACCCGCACGGTGATCAATCTGGCCGAAATGACCACCGGCCAGATTGTCAGCTCACGCGATCTGGACCTGCAGATTGATGACAGGCTGGCCGCCATTGCGCTGGCCACTGGCAGCGACGGGATCAACGGGTTCAACGCCAACTACGTGGCCGAGGCCGCGCTGGGGGATGTTGTATATGCGAACATCATGATGCTGGGCGCTGCCTGGCAGAACGGCGCGGTGCCGGTATCGATCGAGGCGATATTCCGGGCCATTAAATTGAATGGCGTCAAGCCGGAGATGAACCGGCTTGCCTTTGATATCGGCCGGTTGATGATCGCGGCACCAGACAGTGTGACCGAAACACTGATGCCGACAACCAGTGCCGCACCCATCCCGCAGGATTACGCGCAGATCGTCAATCACCGCGCAGGCCTGCTGACTGACTATCAGGATGCTGGCTATGCCGATCTCTATCGCAGCCGTCTTGATGGCTTTGCAGCACGCTGTGATGATGAGGCCCTGCGATGCATCGTTGCGCGCGAGCTGTACCGTGTCATGGCATACAAGGATGAATATGAGGTGGCACGCCTGCACGCGCGGGCAGCTTTCGGTGCGTCGCTGGATAACCAGTTTGCGCCGGGCTATCGCACCGTCAATCATATGGTGGTGCCGTTTCTGACGCGCCAGACCGATGCGAGAGGGCGGCCAAAGAAGACCGACATGCGCCTGATTAAATATCTGTTCCCGCTGCTGGCGCGCGGCAAGGCGTTGCGGGGCAGCCGTTTTGACCCGTTCCGGTATCAGCATGACCGCAAGCAGGAACGCGCGCTGATCGACTGGTATCTTGATCTGATGGCACAATATGACAGCAGCGATGATCCGGCTGCCTGGCATTCGCTTCTGGGCGCGGCTGGCGATATTCGCGGCTTTGGCCCGGTGAAGATGCAGGCGATTGAAACAGTCAGGGCGTCAGTGACCGAACAGCTTGCCGCGATTGGCCGGAAGATTGACCGGAAGATTGACCGGAAGATTGGCCAGAAGATAGGCCAGAACTGATCTGCATCATGAATACATCCATGTTGAGACGACCGTCACGGATGCTGGCATTGCAGATATGTCTGGCCAAATGTCTTGTCAGGCATACGACATCCCTGGCATGCGCGCGGGTCATCGCGCTGCTGGCATCACTGACAGCTTTTGTGTCTCCTGCCATGGCGACGGAGCATGCCCGATCCATCATCGTGCAATCGACCACATCAACACAGAATTCCGGTTTTTATCGCCATATCACACCCGCCTTTACTGCCGAGACAGGCATTGCGGTGCGGGTCATTGCTGTGGGCACGGGGCAGGCGCTGAAGAACGCACAAAATTGTGATGGTGATCTGGTGATCGTCCATGCGCGCGACGCCGAGATGCGATTCATTGAAAAGGGATACGGGCTGCAACGCCGCGAACTGATGTATAATGATTTCGTCATTATCGGCCCGCCGGATGACCCGGCAGACATAGGTGACGCACCCGATACGAACACGGCCCTGCAGCGCATCGCGGCAACCACAGCGCCTTTTGCATCCAGAGGCGATGCCAGCGGCACCCATATCAAGGAACGGGCATTGTGGCGCGCTGCCAACGTCGACCCGCAGGCCGATATTGACGGGTGGTATCGCGAAACCGGCAATGGCATGGGGGCGACGCTGAATTACAGCGTACAATCCTACAGCTATACGCTGACTGACCGCGCCACCTGGCTGGCTTTTGGCAACCGGTTTGACCACAAAATTCTTGTTGAGAGAGACCCTGCCCTGTTCAACCAGTATGCGATTGTCAGCATCAACACGGCGCATTGCCCATCGGTGGCTGGCGAGGATGCCGAGATCTTTGCTGACTGGTTGTTGTCACCGCGCGGACAGACCCATATCGCCAAACTGACCCGCAAGGGACAGCAGCTGTTTTTTCCGAATGCCGCCGCACAGGACGGGACAGACTGACCCACCAAAGCGATGCGGGAAGACTGACCTATACGGCAAAGACTGGCTCATATGGAAAAGACTGGCTCATA
>ERZ802819.1861-NODE-1861-length-12485-cov-6.7243_pt1 | contig 12485 bp, 9 predicted proteins | sample MGYA00345647_ERZ802819 | MGnify/ENA primary metagenome ERZ802819 (study PRJEB30503, sample SAMEA104212355) | marine metagenome | biome: Westerlies Biome; feature: [SRF] surface water layer (ENVO:00010504) within the epipelagic zone...; material: water... | reverse complement strand
GAACCTGCTTGGCACTGGCCGAGGATTTGATGCGTCGTTTGGCACGCCGGGCAGCCGCATCGATATCAGCCTTGGCATTACCGAACCCTATCTGCTTGGCCGCAATCTGAATGGCTCCGCAACTGTGTTCAATCAACAGATTAATCAGAACAGCACAGATATCGAGAAAACCGGTTTCGATTTCGGTATCGGCTTTAACGCGGCGAACAACATCTATCACCGGGTTGGCTATACGCTGTCGCAGGCGCAAACTACGAAGAAATCAACGACCGCACGGTCAGTGGCCGGAGAGGATGGCAAGACCTTGTTGCAGTCGGCGGTGAGTTACACCGTTGGCAGGGACACACGCGACAGCCGGTTTGACCCGTCAAACGGCACTTTGTTGGAATTGTTTGAGGAGGTGTCAGGAATCGGCGGTGATGTGACCTATAGCAAAACCATCGTCAGGGGCGCGTTCTACAGGCCATATCTGTTCAATACTCTTGTTTTTGGTGCGCAGGGCGAGCTTGGGCATGTCAACGGCCTTGGCGAAAAAGTCACGCAGTCACAGCGGTTCTTCCTGGGTGGCTATAAGGTGCGCGGCTTTGATGGCAGCGGCATCGGCCCGCGTGACATTGGCAACAATGCAGCGGTTGGCGGCAACAATGTTGCCTCTGGCACGCTGGAACTCGTGTCAACATTGGGTCTGAGCAAGGATCTTGGTTTGCGCTGGACCGTGTTCAGCGATATCGGTTCGGTGTGGGGAAATGATTACCCGACAGGCGTTAAGGGTGCGGAGAATAGCGCTCTGCGAACATCGCTTGGTTTCGGAATATTGTGGGATACCGCGATCGGGCCGCTGTCTTTCTATTGGGCGGACGCAATCTCGAAAGAATCCTATGATGCGCTGAAACGCTTTCAGTTCACCATCGGCACACGGTTGTAATGATGGCGGATCAGGCATTGAAAATCTGGGCTTTGCGGATAGCTGGAGCGATGATGCTGGCGGTGCTTGTGGGGGGCGGTTCCGCCTTGGCACAGAGCGACAATGCCATTCAAACAGATCAGAGCCAAACAGATCAGAGCCAAACAGATCAGAGCCAAACAAATTCGGGCGCGGTAGCCAGCAGTGATGCCGATCAGGGCTTGCAGATGCAGGTAAAACGGATTGGCCTGATTGACCTTGATGGTGTTTTGCGCCGCTCAACCGGCACGGCGAAAGTCCGGCAGTTGCTGGATGAACAGCGGCTGACCTTTCAAGAAGAATTCACCAAGCGTGAGGCGGAATTGCAGGCGGCTGAAAAAGCGTTGCAGGCAGACCGTGAATTGCTGTCGGAAGAGGCCTTTAATGAGAGGCTGAAATCATTTGAGGACGAGGTTGCGGAGGTGCAGCAGCAGATCCAGTATCGCCGACAGACACTCGATCGGGCGTTTCAGGAGGCACAGCGCAATCTGCGGGGCATCGCGCTGGAAATCGTCAAGCAGATCGCTGGCGAGCGGAAACTCGATCTTGTGCTATCACAGGAATCAGCGCTGATCTTCGTGCCGAGTTTGAATATTTCCGACGAGGTGCTGGCGCGGCTTGATGAACGCACGAAGAACGCACGGATCGAGATCAAGGTTGGAGCGGATGAATAGGTGCCAGCGCACATATGCGGCCAGTAATGACATCCGGGCCAGTATCATAGGCCGGGCCCAAATCATAGGCCGGGCCGGCTGGGACTTGGCAGGGGTGTAGAATGGCGATTGATCCGCGCTTTTACAGACTTGCCAGACGCGTGAGCGCCGGTGAGCTGGCGGGGGTTCTGGAAGCCGGGCTGCGGGGCAGGGCAGAGGCCGTGATTGCCGATTTCAGCCAACCGCAGCACAGCGACGAGACGATGCTGACATATGTCGGTGATGCGGCGCAGCTTGATGGCGCAGGGCCAGCCGGTATTGTTATCACAACGGCAGAACTGGCAGAACTGGCAGAACAGATGACGGCCGCTGCCGCCGTGTTGAGCGTTGACAACCCACGGCTTGCCTTTGCCCGCGCGGTGGGGCTGTGCCTTGCAGATGATGCCTTGCCAGATTCGCATGCTTTACCCGGCGATGCGCCGCAGATCGACCAGAGTGCAGTGATTGCCCCGAGCGCGGTGATTGGTGCGCGGGCGGTGATCGGGGCAAGAAGCGTTGTTGGCGCAAATTGTGTGATCGGCGGCGGCGTGCAGATTGGCGATGAATGCAGCATTGGCGACAATTGCACACTCAGCCATTGTGAGCTTGATGATGGCTGCAGCCTGCAGGCCGGTGTCGTGCTTGGGGCGCCCGGCTTCGGCTTTGAGATCACCGGACATGCGCCGGTGATGATCCCACATATCGGCATTCTGCGGCTTGGCCGTAATGTGTGTGTCGGGGCCAATTCGGCGATTGATCGTGGCAGTCTTGGCGATACGGTGATCGGCGATTTCGTGATGATCGATAATCTGGTGCATATCGCGCATAATTGCGAGATTGGCGATCATTGCGTGATTGCCGGTCAGGTCGGTATTGCCGGCAGCACAGTGTTGGAGGCCGGGGTGATGATCGGCGGGCAGGCTGGCATCGGCGATCATCTGACGATCGGCAAGGGCGCGGTGATTCTGGCCAGAAGTGGGGTCACCAAGGATGTTCCCGCCGGGGCAAAGATGGTAGGGTTTCCAGCGAGTGAGGCCGGTCAATATTGGCGTGATCAGGCGGCAATGCGGCAGGTGTTGCGACAGCGCAATGCGGCTGGCAAAAAGAGCCACCCAAAAGCGTAAACGGGATTCAGGGTATCAGGGCCGGGAAGGGCACACACAAGATGGCGGAGACCATAACCGAATTGGATATTGACGGGATCAAGGAGCGCATCCCGCACCGTGCGCCGATGTTGCTGATCGACAGGGTCCGCGAGATTGTGGCTGACAGGAGCGCCATCGGGGTGAAGGCGGTAAGCAATGGCGAGCCTTTTTTTGAGGGCCATTTTCCCGATTATCCGATTATGCCCGGGGTGTTGATCGTTGAGGCGATGGCGCAGACAGCGGCTTGTGTTGCCTGTGTGACGCTGGGTGAGGAGACCAGGGGCAAGCTGGTGTTCTTTACCACCATCGATTCGGCCCGCTTTCGCAAGCCGGTGCGCCCTGGTGATCTGCTGGAGCTACATGTCGAGAAGGTGGCGGCGAAGGGCCCGCTGTGGAAATTCAAGGGCGTTGCCATGGTCGAGGGCAAAAAGGTCGCCGAGGCCGATTTTGGCGCAATGATTGTCGATCCGGGTAGTTCGGGTAATTAGGCGATGAGTGTCAGCATCCACCCGACAGCAATTGTCGACCCCAAGGCCGCGCTTGGCAGCGATGTCGAGATTGGCCCGTTCAGCATCGTTGGCGGCGATGTGCAAATCGGTGATGGTGTGCGGCTGCACAGCCATGTGGTGATCGAGGGGCGGACCAGCATTGGGGCGGGGAGCGAGATTTTTCCCTTTGCCGCGCTGGGATGTCCCCCACAGCATACGCGCTATGCCGGTGAGCCAAGCACGCTGGAGATCGGCGCGAACAATGTCATCCGCGAACATGTGACGATGCATCCGGGCACAGCCATTGATGCGATGAAAACAACCGTCGGTGACAATGGGTTGTTCCTTGCGGCAACGCATGTGGCGCATGATTGCGTGGTCGGTGACAACGCGATTTTTGCCAATAATGCCGCGCTTGGGGGGCATGTGAAGATTGGCCATAATGTGATGCTCGGTGGCTTTGCCTCAGTGCAGCAATGGTGCCGGGTTGGCGATCATGCAATGGTGGGCTCGCAAACCGCCGTTGATGCCGATGTGATCCCCTTTGCCATCGCCGTTGGTAACCGTGCAAGTTTGACAGGGATCAATGTTATCGGGCTGGAGCGGCGTGGTTTTGATGCCATTGATGTTGATCTGCTGCGCCAGGCGTTTCGCGATCTGTTTCATCGTGATGGCTTGTTCAGCGAGCGGCTGGGCCGGATGCGTGATATCTATGAGAAGAACCCGCTGGTTGGCCAGATTATCAGCTTCATTGACGGTGCCGGCAAGAACGGCATCTGCAAGACAGCCAACAAAGTGACGAAATAAGGGTGACCAAGTAAGCGCATGAAGTTGGGCGCATGAAGGTAGATTCATGAAGATAAATTCATGACAAGGCTAGCGGTGATAGCCGGGCAGGGCAAGATACCGGTGCAGATTGCCGAGACGGCCGTCAGCATGGGGTATGATGTTGTCGTGATGCCCATCCGGGGACAGGCGGATGCTGATTTTTCCGCCTTTGCCAGCCAGCCGATCGCGCTTGGGGCCATTGGCGGGACGCTGGCGCTGATGCAGGAACAGGGCTGTACACATCTGGTCATGGCGGGCAAGGTCGTGCGGCCATCGCTGGCGGCGCTGAAGCCCGATGCAAGTGCGGTGAAGCTGCTTGGCAAGGCGATGATGCGGGGCGATGACAGCCTGCTTCGGGTGATCAGTGACTTTTTTGCCGCCAACGGGATTGAGACTGTGGCACCGGAGGATTTCATGCGTGACCGGCTGGCGCCGGTGGGATTGCTCGCCGGGAGAACGCCTGATACCGCACAGGATGAGGATATCGCGCTGGCCCGCCGGGTGCTGGCGGCACTGGGTGAGTTGGATGTCGGGCAAGCGGTTGTTGTGCAGGCGGGCCGGGTGCTGGCGATCGAGGCGGCAGAGGGAACGAATGAGATGCTGCGCCGCGTAACCGGGCTGGTTGATGCTGGCGAAAGCCCGGCGGTGATGGTCAAAATGCCAAAGAGCGGACAGCACATGAAGCTGGATATGCCGGTGATTGGCGTGGCAACGATTGAGAGCGCGGCAGATGCCAGTATTGGCGTCATTGCCGTGCAGGCCGGGGGCGTGCTGTTTGCCGAGGCGGCGTCTGTGTTGGGCGAGGCGGCAGAGGCCCGGGGTGTGACGCTGCTCGGGCTTGAGGGGTAGCGTGATGACGGCGCCGGTGTTCATTCTGGCGGGCGAGCCTTCGGGAGACCAGCTGGCGGCAAGCATCATGGATGCGGTTGAGGGGCGTTTCGGCAAACAGAACTGGTTTGGCATCGGTGGGCCGTTGATGCAGGAGCGCGGTCTTGCCAGCGAGGCAGAGATGGCGCAGCTCTCGGTGATGGGCTTTGGGGCCGCGCTCAGCGCCTATCCACGGTTATCCGCGCTGGCGAACAGGCTGGTCCAGAGAATAATTGAAGCCCGGCCGCGCGCGGTAATCACCGTCGATGCCAAGGGATTTTCGCTGCGGTTGGCGGCCCGGTTGAAACAGCGAATGGCGGCCGAGGGCTGGTCAGCGCCGGTGATCCATGTGGTAGCGCCGACAGTCTGGGCCTGGGGGGCATGGCGGGCAAAATCGGTGGCACGCGCGGTGGACCGGCTGTTGTGTCTGTTCCCCTTTGAGGTTGATTACTTCACGCCGCATGGGCTGGCAGCGCATTTCATCGGGCATCCCGAAGCGTTCAATGCGGCGCTGATGCCGCGTGTGGGGGACAACAGAGACAACGGGAACGACAGAAGCGCGGCAAAGCGGCTGTTGCTGTTGCCCGGAAGCCGTCGTTCAGAGATCAGGCGATTGGTGCCGGTGATGCGCGATGCGCATGCGCTGCTTGCGGCTGATAGCGGGGCAGATGGCGGGGCAGATAGCGGGGTGGCGGCGACGCTGGTGACGGTGCCACATCTAAATGCAGCGCTGATGCCACGGGTGAGGGACAACAGAGACAACCGGAACAACGGAAGCGCGGCAAAACGGCTGTTGCTGTTGCCCGGAAGCCGTCGTTCAGAGATCAGACGATTGTTGCCGGCGATGCACGATGCGCATGCGCTGCTTGCGGCAGATGGCACAGAAGATAGCGGGGTGGCGGCGACGCTGGTGACGGTGCCACATCTGAGGGATGAGGTGGCCGCAGTGCTGGGCAATGACAGCGGGATTGAGATCGTCAGCGGACGCGATGCGTTTTATCAACATCTGCATCAGGCCGATGCGATGATGGCGGCGTCAGGGACGGTGACATTGCAGACAGCGCTGGCCGGGGTGCCGGGCGTGACCTGCTATCGGACGTCAGGGCTGTCGGCGATGATTGGCCGGCGGCTGGTCAGGATGGACCGGGTGATCCTACCCAATGCGCTGTTGCGGCGCGAGGTCTATCCCTTCCTGTTTCAAGAGGAGGCAACGCCAGAGAGGCTGGCGGCGCATGTCAGGGCGATATTTGCCGCAGACCAGATGGCAAACCAGATGCCAGACAAGATTGGCACTGGGAGTGGATCTGGGAATGGATCGGGGAGTGGATCTGAGACGGCCGGCAGGAACGCCGATGAATTGCGGGCGCTGTTGCGGGGTGGCAGTGATGATTTCGAGACGCTGGTGGCCAACGCGCTGGCACCAGATTTTGGGCCTCAAGATTGAGGCGGGCTGGCTGATTGGTACGGTGATCAGCATGAGTTGTTAGTGCCGGTGATGGGCGGGTTTTAATCGCGCTTGTCCATGGCCGTGTAGCCGCGAAGTGTTGGCCCGGTATAGAGCTGACGCGGGCGGCCAATGCGCTGCGCCGGGTCCTTGATCATCTCGTTCCATTGTGCCACCCAGCCAACGGTGCGGGCAACGGCAAACAGAACGGTGAACATCGAGGTCGGAAAGCCCATCGCCTTGAGAATGATGCCAGAATAGAAATCAACATTCGGATAGAGCTTTTTATCTATAAAATACTGATCCTTGAGGGCTATTTCTTCAAGTTCCATCGCAATGTCGAGAAGCGGGTCGGTGACGCCCAGACTGGCAAGCACATCATGACAGGAGTCGCGCATCACCTTGGCGCGGGGATCAAAATTCTTGTAGACACGATGGCCAAAGCCAAACAGCCGGAACGGATCATCCTTGTTGCGCGCCTTGGCAACATATTCGGCGATATTGTCCTTATGCCCAATCTCGGTGAGCATGTTCAGCACCGCCTCATTCGCGCCGCCATGCGCCGGTCCCCACAGCGAGGCAATGCCAGCCGCAATACAGGCAAAGGGGTTGGCCCCGGATGACCCGGCAAGACGCACGGTAGAGGTCGAGGCATTCTGCTCATGATCGGCATGCAGAATGAAGATCTTGTCCATGGCGTCAGCTAGGATCGGATTGATCTGGTAATCCTCAGACGGAACGGCAAAACACATATGCAGGAAATTTTCCGCATAGGTCAGGCTGTTGCGCGGATGGTTGAAGGGCTGGCCAAGTGAATGAAATTTTCCGCATAGGTTAGGCTGTTGCGCGGTTGGTTAAAGGGCTGGCCAAGTGAATATTTATAGGCCATCGCCGCCAATGTCGGGATTTTCGCAATCAGCCGCCGCGAGGCAATCATCCGCTGTTGCGGGTCATGAATGTCGGTCGAATCATGGTAGAACGCCGAGAGAGCGCCAACAACACCGCACATGATCGCCATCGGGTGCGCATCGCGCCGAAACCCACGGAAGAAAATCGAAAGCTGTTCATTGACCATGGTGTGGCGGGTGATCGCCGTGTCGAAATCGGCTTTCTGGGTGGCATTCGGCAGTTCGCCCTGCAACAGCAGATACGCAACCTCCAGAAAATCGGATTGTTCCGCCAGTTCCTCAATCGCGTAGCCGCGATGCAGAAGCACGCCCTTGTCGCCATCAATATAGGTCAGGCCCGACAGGCATGAACCGGTGGCACCATAGCCCGGATCAAAGGTGAACATCCCGCTTTTGCCGTACAGGTCGCGGATGTCGATAACGTCCGGGCCAATACTGCCTTTCATCGTGGAAAGGGCAAAGCTGTCACCGGTTTCATCATCGGTAACGGTGATCGTTTTTTTCGAGTTCGTATCGGTTGCCATAATCGACCTCTCAGGACAGCAGTTCTTAAGATTGCGGTAATTTGATAACATAGCAGGCTTGTCAATCGCTCTGCTCTGCGCCGGTATGGGGGACGTGTGTTATATCTTAAAACCCTGTTATTTGCAAGTTTCCTCGACCCGGCGGATGGTCTCTTCGCGGCCAAGCGCAACAATCACATCGACAATTGACGGTGATTGCCTTGTGCCGGTGACAGCCGCGCGAAGCGGCAGGCCGATGTCCTTCATCTTGATGTCATTGGCGGTGAGCCATTCGCCAAGGAAGGTCTGAAACATCTCGACATTCCAGTCGGTGTCCGGCGCAGCTTTCATCAGGGCAACAAGGCGGGCGCAGGCGGCCTGATCAAGCAGGGTGCGGGCGCTCTCATCAAGGTCGGGCGCACCATCATGCAGCAAAAATCCCGCCGCATCGACAATATCGAGGTGGGATTTGGCCCGGTCACGCAGAAGCGGCATCAGGGTTTTGATCCGTGCCTCGGCGGCGAGGCTTGTTGGGGTGATTTTTGGGGCGATAAGGGCATAGAGGCTGTCATCATCCATCGCCCGCAGATAATGCGCGTTGAGATCGGCCAGCTTTTCCGGATCAAAGCGCGCCGGCGCGCGGCCCACGGCATCCAGCGAAAACCAGTCAATCGCCTGGGCACGGCTGATCATTTCATCATCACCATGGCTCCAGCCAAGGCGGAGCAGATAATTGAGCATGGCATCGGCAAGATAGCCCTGATCGCGGTAGGCACCGACACCAAGCGCGCCATGGCGTTTCGAGAGTTTGGCCCCATCAACGCCATGAATCAGCGGAATATGGGCAAATTCGGGAACATCCCAGCCCATGCCGCGATAAACCATCGTCTGGCGAAAGGCGTTGTTGAGATGATCATCACCCCGGATCACATGGGTGATGCCCATGTCATGATCATCGACAACAACGGCCAGCATATAGGTGGGGGTGCCATCGGCGCGCAGGATAACCATGTCATCAAGGATCCTGTTCTGCACGGTAACATCGCCCTGAACCAGATCGGTGATTGTCGTGCTGCCCTCATCCGGCATTTTCATGCGAACAACAAAAGAATGGTCTTGCGAGGGCTGGTCGGGGGTATCGCTCCGGTCACGCCAGGGGGAGCGAACAGGCAGGCCCGCAGATTTTGCCGCAGCGCGCACATCCTCCAGCTCATCCGCGCTGAGATAACAGCGATAGGCAGCACCGGCGGCAATCAGGCTTTTGGCAATCTCAACATGCCGGTCCGCGCGCTCCGATTGGCTGATCGCCGGCTCATCACTGGCAAGGCCGAGCCAGTCAAGACCGTCATGGATGGCGGCAACCGCCGCATCAGTCGAGCGTTGACGGTCCGTATCCTCGATGCGGAGCAGATAGCGGCCACCATGGTGACGGGCAAACAGCCAGTTGAACAGAGCCGTGCGCGCCCCGCCAATATGTAGGAAACCGGTTGGAGATGGCGCAAAGCGCGTAACCACATTCATAATTTATTAACGTCTCTCATGCGAATGGTTCGTGTCACTTGTCCCTATGGACATGGTTGATCCGGATAGGGGGGCTTTTCAGACGGGGACTTTTTCAAACAGGGCTAACTGCGCGGCGCATCCTACATCACGCGCCCTGCCAAAGGCGAGGGAAAAGCTGAGCGATGCTGACGATATCACCTGAACGCCGGATTCTGATCCTGCTTGCCGGAATGATTGGCGGAATTGCGCTGGTTCTGGCCGGATATGGGGCCGGGATCTGCGGCTGGCTGGTGTTTTGGCGGCTGCGCTGATCTGTCTTGGCAGTGTGATTCGCATGCGGCGCGCCGGGCTGCGGCTGGATCAATCCGGGCCGATTGCGGTGATCACGCAGATGCTCGGTGCCGGGGTGATGATCGGCGGGCTGGCGGCTTGGGTGCAGATGGCGCCGATTGAGGAGGCGGCATCACGGGAATCAAAGACATCAGAGACATCAAAGACATCAAAGACATCAGAGACATCAAAGACACCAGAGACATCAAAGACACCAGAGACATCAAAGACACCAGAGACATCTCAGGCCAGATTGCAGGACGGTCTTACAACGATCATCAGCGGTGAGATCATCCGGATTGACGGGCGCAGTGAGGGCCGTCTGCGATTCTGGATCCGGCTGACGACACAACCGGAGCCAGGCGCGGGCGCCGCTCCGGGCGGGTGGTCCCAGAATGAACGACAACAAAACGAACGGGCCGAAAGAACACCACAACAGACAGAATGGGCCGGTGAGATCGTGCGGGTGTCGTTTGATGCCGAAAAAGCCGGTGATGTTTTTTGGCGGCTGGCACATGAGGCGATATCTGCGAGGCAGAGCGATCAGAGGGTGGGCGATCACACGAAGCAGATGGCGGGTGATAGCCCGGGTGATAGCCCGGTTAATAGGGCGGGTGACAGGACCAATGGTGAGCCATATCCGAGGATTGGTTTTACGCCGGGTGATGTGGTGCAGGCGCGGGTGCGGCTCTATCCACCGCCGGGGCCGCTATTGCCCGGTGCGCCAGATTTTGCCATGCAGGCGCGGGCCAAAAATGTTGTCGCCAGCGGCTATGTCGTGCGGTTTCTGGCGGTGCAACCGGGATCGGAAGGCGCGCGGTGGCTGACGCGTTTTCGCCATAGAGGCGCAGACCGGTTGGTGGCCCAGATGACGCCCCCCGCAGGCGGTATTGCGGCGGCGCTGCTGGTCGGTGACAGGCGGCATATCAGCGGTGAGGTCTATGAGATGTTTCAGCGGTCCGGGCTGGCGCATCTGCTGGCGATCTCGGGGCTGCATATGGGGCTGCTGTGCTTTGGGGTGATCCAGCTGGTGCGCTTTGCCGGGGCGATGTTTCCGGGCTGGGCCGCCGGCGTGGCCCTGCATAAATATGCGGCGGTGGTGGGGCTGTTCGCGGGGGCTGGCTATGTGTTGATCTCCGGTATGCCGATCAGCGCGCTGCGGGCCTTTATCATGGCGGGATTGCTGATCGCGGCGTTGCTGCTGGACCGGCTGGCGCTGACAGTGCGCAATGTCGCGCTGGCGGCGATGATCATTCTGGCACTCAACCCGGCGGCGCTGTTTACCGCCAGTTTTCAGCTATCCTTCGCGGCAACGGCAGCGCTGGTGCTGTGGTACGAGGCCCGCATGCGGCAGGCGAATGATAAGAGTGCCGACGGCAGAGAGCGCACGCAGCTGCCGCGTGTGCTCAGATATGTGGTGGCGCTGTCGGTGACCTCGCTGATTGCCGGGGCGGCGACCCTGCCTTTTGCCGCGCAGCATTTCGGGATGGTGACAATCTGGGGGGTGGCGGCGAATCTACTGGGGATTCCACTGACCGGTCTGTGGATCATGCCGGCCGGGCTGGTGGTGGGGTTGTTGGAGGGGGTGAGCCAGCTTGCCGGAGGGGGTGAGGTGACCTCTGTTGGATTGGTCGGGACGGGATTGGTCGGGACGGGATTAGAGGGCGCGCGCTGGGTGATGGAAACGGGGATTCTGGTGCTGGTGGCGGTGGCCGAATTTTTTGCCGGGCTGCCCTATGCCGGCTGGCGCGTACTGCCGCCTGGCTATGCGCTGCTATGTCTGGGGCTTGGCGGCTGGTTGCTGGCGCTGCTTGATGCACGGCGCGGTGAGAAAGGGTCGGGACATGAGGCGCAAAATGCGCCGCTTCGCGGTATCCGTTTATCGCACATATCACGCGTATCGCAGATATCGCACATAGCGAAGAGTGCGGGGGTGATGCTGATGGTCGTTGCGCTGGTGATGTGGGCACTGACACCAGCGCCAGACGGGGCTCTGCTTGCGCGTGGCAGAACACCCATTCTGGTGCTGGCGGGACCAAATGGTCAGGCAACCCAAATTGCCCCAAGCACCCCTCGCACCAGACGCACAGATACAGGCGGGGGGATGCTGTCAGATTTCACAAAAAGCACCGCGTCCCTGCTGCTGGCGCAGGAGATCATCGACCCTGTCACCGCGGTAGATGCTGGGACGGATGCTGTGAAAAAACCAACAATGTCAAACAGCGCTGACGACAGGCGCAGCCCGATTATGCTGCTGGGTCGCCACGGCCAGAAACTGGCGGTTGCCCGGCACCGGGCAGCGCTGACACGTGCCTGTCGCAGCGGCGCTGATCTGGTGCTGAGCTTTGCTGCGCCCCGCTATGCCTGCCAGGTGCCGGTATGCACCGTCACCCGGTTACAGGACGCGAATTTTCTGCTGGTGTTCAACGCGGATGGATCAATCACTGTTCAGCCATCACCCGCAGACAGCCGGAGGACCGGCGTCACAGATGACAGAGTGTGGCCCACGCGTGAGGGCAGCAGAAAATGACCAAGACACATAAAGAGATGACGGGTAACGCGATGAAATATGCCAATAACATATAACGCGATAACGGGCCGGGGGTGGTCACGCCCCGCCCGGGAGCTGGTCAGAAGCTGACCAGACCAAATGGCCGGCCAGAGTAAAAAAATACGCAGAGAAAAAATGAGATTCTGCGTGGTGGCCTCTCCAGATCAATAAGTCCGGATCAATAAGTCCAGATCAATAAGTCCAGATTGGCTTTTCCTGATTAATGGGTCTGGATTAATAATTGCGAATCAGGCCGGCCAGTTTGCCCTGCACCTCGCCCGCG
>ERZ802819.1849-NODE-1849-length-12517-cov-22.572_pt1 | contig 12517 bp, 10 predicted proteins | sample MGYA00345647_ERZ802819 | MGnify/ENA primary metagenome ERZ802819 (study PRJEB30503, sample SAMEA104212355) | marine metagenome | biome: Westerlies Biome; feature: [SRF] surface water layer (ENVO:00010504) within the epipelagic zone...; material: water... | reverse complement strand
GACGAGCCTTCCGGCTGGTATGTGGTGGTCGAGAAACTACCCAGCTGAGCCATCATGCCTTTGGAGTCCCGATTCCTTTCCCGCGTCATGAGGCCGGGCACTTCCGGCGGTTACTATTTGCGGCGGGTTTCAGTTAGGCTCCGGCGAAGGCCGTGAGTCCACAGCTGTTGGGATGGAGATAAAAATGCCGCAAGAAACTGATACCGCAACCGACACACTTTTATTGCGCTACTGGAATTGTTCTGCGCGAGGCATGCTCGTCCGGTACATGGCGTACGACGCTGCTCTGGATTTCGTTGATGAGATTGTCTCCCTTGAAGAGACGTTTGTAAGCGGCAGCTGGGCAATCAAGGAGAAATTTTTACCGGAATTTTCAGGGCCTCTCAAGGCGCTTCCCGTGGTGGAGCACAACGGAGAAATAATCAATCAGACCAGTGCTTGCACTCAGTACGTCGCTGAGCTTGCGGGGTTCATGCCCGAGGCACCCGCAGATCGCGCAAAAGCGATCATGATCTGCTCCCACATTTATGAGGATATCCAAGTGCCCATGTGGGACTCATTCTGGGGGTGGAAAGATTGGGAGCGCGATGTGCTTGGCGGGTACGGCGGTCCTACATCTGCGCTGGCATTAAAGATTTCTAATCTTGAGCAAATACTCGCTGCTAGCCCCAGTGGCTTCGCCGTAGGATCACAGATCAGCATAGCCGACTTTGCTATTTTTTACGTCGTTGAAAGCCTTACGCGACGAATGCTCGAGGTTGCTAGTGGGCCCGACGCTGTTGAACTGCTCTTGGGAGACAAACCAGCCATCGCACAGCACCAAACAATGATGAGTACTCGCCCTAATATCGCAAGCTACAGAAAGTCCGACATATGGTGTGTCTACGGACCCTATTGGACGGGCAAAGGAACGCTAGAGGACCGAACGCACGAGCTGGGACTCGGAGAAACCGAACTGGAGGGCTTTGAAACCCTGGCTTCATTACTTTTACGGCTCCCAAGCGCCTGAGGAGAGCACGACTTTACCCGCACGCCGAATGGTCTGAGTCAGTGATCAGGGTTGCGCCCTTGGCTTTTCAAAAATGAGCACATGCTGCTGCGGCAGGTGGCTCTCCGTCCTGACCCAGTCGAGGCCAATGGCCGCCATTTCTTGCTTCACCTGCATCTCACTCATTTTGTGCAACCGCTTGATAGGGACCCGTGGGTCCTCTGCTCGGTACTCCACAAGCACAAGCTGTCCGCCCGGCTTTAGCGAGGCTTTCAAACGTTCGCCCATTTCTCTAGGAAACGAAAACTCGTGGTACGCATCCACGATAAAAGCTAAGTCAATCTCATTGTCCGGTAGCTTGGGATCATCCGCCTCACCCAGAACGGTCTCCACGTTGACGACATTTTCCAGCGTTTTACGCTGCTCTATGAGAGCCAGCATCTCGGGTTGAATATCAACCGAGAACACTTTCCCTTCAGGCACCCGTGCTGCGACAGGAAAGGTGAAATAACCCGTCCCGGCGCCGATGTCTGCGACCACAAAATCCTCCGACAGAGTGAGACCAGTGATCAAAAGGTCTGTTCGCTCCTGACGCTCCCGCTCAGGGCGCTCCAGCCAGCCAGCGCCTAAGTGACCCATGACGTGCGAAATCTCTCGCCCCATATAAATCTTGCCTATGCCATCACGATTAGGCGAACCAGTGGTGTAGTGAGATTTCTCTGGGTCGACGTCCGCCCTGACACCACAAGCGCTAAAGGCAAGGCTTAGGCAAACAATCCATCTTAGTATGGGCATCCCGCCTCCAAGCTTGATATTGCACTGCTCTAGAGCACTCGGCGCTGAACGAATTGCCGATTTGTTATTGGAACTAGCCGTTGCTCTATGAGTATGCCTCTGAGAACGTCAGATTAGCATCTGCGTGGCCCTGCTCGTCAGCTCTCACCTTGAGAATCATGTCTGACAGCTTCGCATCAGCGGGCAGGTTGTAGTAATCGACGGCAAGAGGAGACGCTGGGCAGTTCTCGATCGCTCCGGCCTCAATCTGCTCCAGATAGCTTGTGTAACTTGTGACTGCTTCTTCCTCAAAATAATGGATCATCTTGTGCGCTGTCTTGGGTGACACAATGTAGAGGACAAAGTAGTAAGCCATAAACACCAACTGTGCGGTCAGTATCAGCGCTCTCTCTAGCCAGTTGGGCTGTGCAATGTCGATGAAGAACATCAGGTGCATGCGCTCATTCTCAGCCTCGGCAAGCAGTTCACGTATCAGTGGGCCGTATCCTGTCTTGGCTTGGCGCAGGCTCTTGAGGTGAACCCACATCCCCGCGACCATTCCGGGCACTCCTGCGACTGTCTCTAGTACGACAGCACGATGGCCGTACCGAGTAGTAAAAAACGCATCCGCAAAAAAACGGAAAAACATTGTCATGCTCCGTGCGAACCAATCGCTCATGTTTCCCTCCGACTTTGAGGGGCAACAGTAGCGCAATTGTGATGTAAAACATGGTGGGCTTCGGACCCTGCTGACCTCGACTATCGTCCTAGCGGCCTGAGGTGTCTGAGCGTATGTTGTTGACAACCAGATGAGCTAATCGAAGAGTTGCTTTAAAGAGATGCTTTAAGTTGGTACCTGTTCAGTTTCTAGTACCCGGTCAGTTCTAAATAGCCCACGCCCTGGTGACTTCCCTGCACTCGAACAGGTCCTTCCCAATAGGGAAATACCGTTGCAAGCCAGCTGTGGGGCCTATCCGTCGTGACTGAGATATTGATGCCGAGCTTGGGGGCTCTGACACGCCAGTCGAGGGGTATTTCTTTGATGCTACTTCGCTGCTTACCGCCCACAGCGCTATTAATCGTCAGCTGAGTTGTACTCTCGGGAGTCATTGTTACGTCCCCCGCCTCTAGCACAGTGACCTCGCCAGACTCACTCACCCAGCTGCCGCTGATGTAATGCTCCCCCGAATCATGGCGCAACTGATAAACCATCAGTGCACTGCCATCACTCAAGTGCAGCGACACCCAATCCCAGCCGGCCTGATTGTCTGCTAGAGGCTGCGAGCTCCATTCGCGATCTAACCAGCCCTTACCTGCCAACTCGACAGGCGCATCATCAACCCAGATCGTGCCAGCAATATCGATCGAGGGCTGACTGTAGTAATAACTCGCTTGACCGAGGTCACTCTTTTGACTGAACCCGTTCTTACCCTGCAACACCCAGTCATCAGAAGCCTCCAGCTTCAGCTTGAAGCGATGGGTATCGGTACTGGCGGTCAGAACTCCTGGAAAAGGTGCCAGCGAATCTGACAGCCAAAGCCAGTCATCCATCCAAGCCTCGAAGGTATTTTGTTGCGTCACTGCAACCCCCGCTTGCCCCACGCCACCTCGCGCAAACCGCTGTGAAAACTCAAAGCCATGCGGTGTGGAGATCGCTGCATGGGCCATCCAGGTTTGATTCGACTGCCAGCCACCAGGATTGGGCGCCGAGTTCATCGCCTGACGAAACAGCGTCCAGTGAATACCGTAATCCTGCCCGTCGCTGCCTGTCAGATTCGCAGTGAGGTACCACCACTCAATTTTGAAACGTTCATGTGGATAATGGTCCTGCGGAAACAAAAATGTTCGACCCGGTTCGACCTGAGCGAAGCCGTCTCCCGATTGACGCAAAAGCTGATACGGGTCTTGTGCCGCGGCGAGGCCGCTTGTGGCTCCACAGACAATGACAAGCGAAAGGAAAAGCCTTCGGCGCAATTGAGCGTCAGCCATCATCACTCACCCGCGAGGCTCTTCAGCGCATCATTGACCGCTACTTGCTGCCTCATCGAGGCCAAGACAAATGCGGCTAATACGACCATAGCCACAACAACAAACAAAAAAACGATTGGTTCGGTAGCGACGACTAAAGGCATCGTCCACCCAAAGGAAATAACGTTGATCTTATGAATGAGCAGCCAAGACAGCAAGAAACCCAGAGGCAATGACAGCACCATCACCACGGCTGTCATCAGAACTATCGGAAAACCCAACACAGCAAAAAAGCCAAACCAACTCATACCCAAAGATCGCCATAGGGCGTACTCCGTTCGTCTAAATTGATATACGGCCAGAAGTGACGAAAAGATGGCTATGGACGCTACCAGCAATGTCAAAGCATTGAGCGCACGAGTAATAGCAAATGTGCGGTCAAAAATTGTCAGGGATAAGGCGAGTACATCACGCTGTGACACCCACTGTGATGGCTGAAGCCCGAGCTGTGACAGCCCTAATTCAGCTGCTGCGTGCTGATTATCCTGCACCCAAATGCCCCACCCCTGGGGTTCAGCGCTCGCATACAATTGCTTGAAGCGCTCGCTGGGCAAATAAAGCGAGAAGTTGACGTTCCCATAATCGTGAAAAAACCCTAGCACCTCAAACGGTCGCAGGCCGAGTTCGGTCTCCAACTCGAGTGTATCGCCAACCTCAACCCCGGCGAGATATTTCAACTGCTCGTTGGCAAAAACACGGTCAACACCGACACCACCAACGGACCAGCGAGCAAAAGCAGCGGGAGTGGCCTCGATAATACTATCGGGGCCGAAGTCGGGCGCATCGACATCAATACCAACAACCGTCATGGTTCTGTCGGCGTACGATCGCTCTGCGACCGCGCGCCGATGAGCGGCTCGAATCCAATCTTGACCCACGAGAGATTCTGTCTCCATGACACCCGCCGTCACATAAAAGTCTGCCGATAACCGCGTCTCAAGCCAGTCGGTGAGTGCTAGCCGGAAACTGCCTACCAACGAGGTGACACCAATATTCGCAATCAAGGTGAGTAACAACGCCATCATTGCCAGCCGCAAATGCGGAAACTGGTGACTCACATCAGCCAAGGCCCAGCGCGCCAACCAATGTCGGCGTATCACCGTTCTACTCAATGCCGACACCGACAACACGGTGATAGGCAGCAACGCAACCCCAGCAAACAATATCAATGAGAGCAGAGCAAACCCTTGTAAAACCGACGAGGCTTTTGGATAACAGACATAGGCGAGCAACAGCAACGCCAAACCTACGACCGCTAAGGCAGCATCCTGGCGCGAGAATAATGTCTCGTCGCGCGCGTTAGATTCATTTGGGCTCATTGCGGTTGCCCGCAACAAAGGTAAGACAAGCGCTAAGCTCAACCCTGCAAACGCGAGCAATAACGCCTCCCAAAAAAGTCCCGTGTTGAACATAGGGAGACTCGATACTGAAGCCCCGTAGATATTTTGCATGGTTGCCGCCACCGCAGGCATCAGCGCCGCACTCAAGGGCTGCGCTAGCAGTGTGCCAAGCACAGCACCAGTAACCGCCCAAATCAGTGACTCGGTTGCAATCGCCACGACAATTGCTCGCCTTGCAGCACCCAAATCTTGCAGCACGCCGAAGGCTTGTTGTCTGGCATGCAGCGAAAAGTTCACCGCGTTAAAAACAATGAAAGTCCCTACGACAAACGACAGCAATCCCAATGCAGTCAGGTTGGTGTGCAAGCTCTGGGTTAGCTGAGAAAGATCAAGCGCCTCAGACTGTTTAGATAGCATTAAGCGACTGCCAAACTGATCGAAAAATCTTTGCTGCTCGGCCTCTGTCAAAGGAGGGGCCGCCAGATAAGACACTCTCTCCGTCTCGAATAGCGATAGCGCCGCACCCAAGTCGATAAAAATTTGATCGCGTTGTTGCGCCTGAGACCGGATCACCGTTGGCGGTAGCCGTTTGCCCTCACGCAGCCGAATCTGCTGCCCCTCGGTAACCGCCAAGCGGGCAGCTGTCTGAGAGGGTACCCACGCTTCGTAAGGCGGTTGCGTCAAGCGACTCCAGCCATCACCGCCAAATGGACTGTTTTCAAGTGCGCTATCGTCGCCACTGCCAACGCCTCCTCCTGTGAATGGCAGCGCCAATAAATCTGTCGCTATGATCGAAATAAGCGCCCCATCTGCGCTGACAAGCCGCTTTTCTATCACTGGATAAAAATGAGTAAAGCCCGCGCGTCGAAGCCGGATATAGTCACTAATGGCGACTTCAGTGCTCACGCGGTCAGTAATTCGCCACTGTGCCGAGATACCCAGAATCTGATCAGCTTCCGCGTAGCTCGCTTCCGCGCTTGCGTTAATTTGGGCGACCGCGGTGTACAGTCCGCAGCCCAAAACCAGGCCAACGAGAACAAAGAGTGCTTGCAGAGGGTTTTGACGGTAGAAGGCAAGTGTGGTGGCCAGTGTCACCAGCGTAACGCGAGTCATACGGCAGGGGCTAAGGAGCCAGAGCCCAATAGGAAAGAATGACTCAGATGACTGGCGATAGACGCACTATGCGTAACGACTACTAGCGTAGCACCTGCATTTGAGGCGGCACTCACCAGTAGCTCAATAACCGCATTGCTGGTGGCCTCGTCGAGGCTTCCAGTGGGCTCGTCAGCCAATACCAGTTGCGGTTGATGCATGAGCGCCCGCGCGATCGCAACCCGCTGTTGCTGTCCACCGGATAGCTGGTTTGGGCGTCGATGTGCAAGGTGATCGATATTCAGCATGTCAAACAAATGAGCAGCAAAATCTTGATCGAAGGCGCCCGCCAAGCGAGCTTGCAATGCAGCGTTATCCCAGGCCGATAACGAGGGTACCAAGTGGAACTTTTGGAAGATCAGTCCGATATGATTTCGGCGAAAAGCAGTCAGTTCTGCCTGATTGAGCCGATCGATTCGCACATTGTCGACCAGCACCTCGCCGCTATCGACTGTGTCAAGACCGGCGATTATGTTCATGAGCGTGGTTTTTCCCGCGCCACTCTCTCCCATGAGCGCGGCGCTCTCGCCAGAACCCATACACCAAGACAAACCCCTGGCTACATGAATAACATCGCCACGGTCACGAAATGATTTGTCCACTTGTTTAAGTTTGAACATGGCAACCCTATACGTGTCAGCACTGAGTGAGTGTCTGCCTTCGGCAGGCCGACTCCAGAGAATCAAGGGGTATACGCAAATCGGAGCCCATTAGAATGCGTATCGCCGTGAAATTTATATCGGTTTTATACCTCGGTATCCCGCCTTGGATTGCTTACGCACAGGTCTAAGGCCACAGTCTTCACCCTCTGAAAACCTCTTAAAGAACGATAGTCAGATTGGAGGACTCAGCACAGGACACAGTCGAGTTTCTCGCTGACTATGATGGTGAGAGTTGCGTGGCCTTAGATCAGATTGCAAATTAAGCTTTGCTGACGGCATGACACTCTAAGACGGGGCACTTTTGGGGGTATGTGGCCAGAGGATCTCCACAAAATGTTTAACTTAATAGTGTCTTGTAATCTGGGTTCAACTACCGCCGCCGCTGCTCGCTAGTGCGGGGAATTGGATAGTTGGCTGCGTGAAGGAACGCTCAGAGGGCAGGGTTGCAACTGCAGCACCTACGGACCGCTGACTGGCTTGGCGATCATCAACCACGTTGCCATAACCAACGGCACTGTGCTGATCAGCCCCCAGATCAGCCAGCAACGAGAGAGTTGCTGATATTCTTCGCTAACATCTAGCCCTGAAAACGCCTTCGCTAACTTCGCTTGCTTTATCTGAAGGGGCACCAGAATGAAAAGCCAAGTCAAACCCGCGACGATGAAGAGGGCCTGACTTGAGAGCAACCAATACTGCGTGAGGGGCCAGTTACCGATAAAGACCATGGCGTAGCCACCACATGTCAATAGTAAGACTCCCCACACCGTCATCGACCAGTCTGTGTACGTAATCAGCTTTTGTGCAAAGCTCAGTACCTCAGGGCTATGTGTGCGATCTGCAAAGTATTTCCAAATAGCCGTGACTGTGATGTTACCCATAAGCATGACCACCCCGGTAACGTGCAGAAACTTTGCAATTTCATAGGTCACATTCAAGTAGCCTAGCGGGGGCGATCGTCCCTACATCTTCAGGTCGATCACCCCCCACGATTACTCGGACGGCAGAAGAACGCTGTCAATGACATGCACCACACCATTTGACGCAGCGATGTCAGTCATGATCACGTTGGCCGCATCCACCTTCACGCCCGCATCGGTCGCCGTGATTGTAACGCTGCTGCCTTCAACGGTTTTTGCACTGTCGAGCTTGACTACGTCAGCCGCTTTCACCTTACCCGATACAACATGGTACGTCAGGATCGCTGTCAGCTGGTCCTTGCTTTCCGGTTTGAGCAGTGACTCGACTGTGCCTTCGGGGAGCTTGGCAAAAGCAGCATTGGTCGGCGCAAAAACAGTGTAGGGGCCGTCACCGGATAAAACGCCGACGAGACCGGCAGCCTTAACCGCCGCCACAAGTGTAGATAAATCGTCATTACCAGCGGCAAGTTCAACGATCGAGGGGCCCATATTGCTATGCCCACCTTCATGGTGTCCGGCGTGGGCAACGTTAAAGAGTGAAAGCGCGAGCGTGGCGGACATCAGTAGCAAAGATTTTTTAATCATGGTCATGGAGTACTCCAAAAGTGATACGTAGTGAGTTCGACTTGCAGTTACCCCGTTGTTACGCAACGCGTTGTGGTCTAGACCCGCGCTGTCGACCTTTTGTCTAAAACGGTTGTGGAGATTCAAGCCCCCGATAATACATTGGAGTTTTCATGACAGGTCGACCGTGTTTTGGAGTCCACGCCTTGACAAGCTTCGCCATCAGTCGAGGTACTGCTGAGATGAACGTTGCACCTATTGCTTAGGAGCCAGGCCGGATTTACAAAGCGCTGCTCAGCCCAACCACATGACCGTGAGCATACATAGACAAACCCCAGTGTTTTTTTCGGGCAGGTATGCGCCAAAGCCCACTACCATCAAAATACCATCCGCACTGGCGACTCCACCGTTTAAAACCCTGGGCAAATTGTCTGTTTGACATCAGCTCTCTGGGAGTGGAGGTCCCCTCTGGCTCAGGACAAAGCCACTCTGGTATCAGAGTGGCGAGCCAAATCCCCAGCATCAGTCATATTATTTCCATGCGGGCAATTCACGCATCAATTCGGAGCTCGGATAGATGAGCACTCGAAATCCCACTGATGCCAATGACTGATCCATGGGGTGTTCCGAGTTCCTCACAGACATAGCGCTCAACGAACGCAGCCTCACGCACATTCATGCGACGTAATGCAGTTCTGACCTGCGCAAGCGAGACAAAATGTTTCGTAGCGCCGCATCGATCCTTCATCAATTCAGCGCGATCAGCGCTGTTGGGGTTCAACATAATCACGTAACCTCGACATGCACTGGACATGACACGCGCTTCGGTGGCTTCAGCTAGCTTTTTCCAGAGGTAGGGCACGTGTATCGTCCTTTCATGTTTGGATGGATCGGGGTCCGATTCCACGCGTGAGAGCGCAACAATGACGGGGTTGCGTGTTATACGGAGTTTGGTGTGAACCCGATGGGTGGCGCATGCACCCAATCCAATACTCGTTACCTGCGCGATATCTGAAAGTTTCTGCGCAGCAGATGTGAATGAAATGTGTTCGCAAGAACTCAACGCAACTCATTGTCATCAAGAAGGGTTTAAATCAATGCTGGACACTACTGGTACATTCAGGAGTGAGCAGTCTTTAATCGATTAAATTTACCTCTCACCGTCGCTGACACTAGCAAGGAACAGAGAGATGCCACCTATTAATCGAAGACGATTTATCAACGCGGCGATCGCTACGGCGGGAACCACCATCATTGCGCGGTTTAGTCATGCTCAGGAGATCGTTTCGAGTGACGACGCCACGGCCCTCGCGATGGGATATGTCGCCGAACATACGTCAGTCGATACGGAAAAGTGGAACAAAAAGGCGTCACCAGGCGGCGAAAATCAAAAATGCACTAGCTGCTCGATCTATCAACCCATAGACGGCGATTATGGACTCTGCCCCATATTCGTAGGTAAGCGGGTGCACGCCAATGGCTGGTGTAATGGTTGGGTGGCCTGAGAAAGGAGGTGAGGCGACATAGATCTGCACCTTTTAGGTGCGCTAGGCTCAGCCGTTGAAGCCTGACTCGAGGGGTTGGCGTTAAATGGGGCGTTGCACGAAGCCACCTCAGATCTCAGCTTGAGCTTCATACCACTAGCAAAAAGACGAGACGCCAGTTGATAGCTATCGCAGGCCTCCTGCTAACCGCGTTCTTGTTCGGCGGTATGCTACTTTTCTCGTTTGGTTTTGCAGCCTTCGTTTTTACGACATTACCGGCCGAGCAAGCGGGCCGATTATTGCGAGAGGCTTTTCCACACTTTTATGCCTGGTGCATTTTGACCAGTGCGACAGCGGCCCTGCCTCTCTATAGCGTCGACCCAGTTTGTGCCGCGCTGCTTCTGTCGGTTGCGGTGACAACGATCCCCGCACGGCAGGTATTAATGCCTGCGATAAACAACGCGACGGACTCTGGAGATAAATCGCGATTCAACATTTTACACAGCGCCTCGGTCACACTGACGTTATCGCAGATATGTGCCGTGGGTTATTGCCTCACGAGAATGATTTAAATTTTCAAAACATGGGGCGCGGGGACAACGCCATAGCGCCGCTAGAATCACACTCACGAGGTCTGCAACAGGCCGCTGGGCGCCTGTTTGGGGGCATATCAGCTAACATCAGGTTTGTTATTGTAATAGGCAGGTAATTTTACGGAGACTATCCGCCTCCCGCCGCCTCCATCGAATCGATACGGCAAGACCTTTAATCTAACAATAAACCCCGGCGCCGTTTGCTATCAGTAAAAAAGGCCTGCTTCGCACCATGCAAAAAGCTAGCGCCACTGGCAACACCGTATACTGACCGCCATGCCCGCCGCCCTCGACATTCTTCAGCAAACCTTTGGTTACCCCAGCTTTCGCGGCCCCCAGGAAACGATTATCCAAACGATCGTCGAGGGAAATGACGCACTGGTATTGATGCCCACGGGCGGCGGCAAATCGTTGTGCTACCAGATCCCCGCGTTGGTGAAGCCCGGCTGCGGCGTTGTGATCTCGCCTTTGATTGCGCTGATGCAGGACCAGGTGAATGCCATGCGCGAGCTGGGAGTGCGGGCCAGCTTTCTCAATTCAACCCTCGATGCCACCACCGCGGCCGAGGTTGAGCGCGCGCTCATCGAAGGTGAGCTAGACCTCTTATACATTGCCCCCGAGCGGCTTACGCAGAGCAGAACGCTGGACTTACTCAAACGCTGTGAGATCGCACTGTTTGCGATTGACGAGGCGCACTGTGTCTCACAGTGGGGCCATGATTTTCGGGCTGATTACCTGCAGCTGAGTTTGCTGCACGAGCAGTTCCCCGACGTACCGCGCATTGCGCTCACCGCCACCGCCGACGAGCAAACCCGGCTCGAGATTGCGGCGCGCCTGCAACTCGAGGATGCCGCCCGCTTTGTGGTGGGTTTTGACCGGCCCAACATTCGCTACCGCATTGGCCTTAAACACAACGCCCGGCAGCAGCTACTGGCGTTTTTGAAAGCCGAGCACCCGAATGACGCAGGCATTGTGTACTGCCTGTCGCGCAAGAAAACCGAAGAGACCGCCAGCTGGCTGGCCACCCAAGGGTTTACCGCCCTGCCCTACCACGCGGGGCTGCCGGCAGAGGAGCGGGCGGCGCATCAGGCGCGCTTTTTGCGCGAGGAGTCGGTGGTGATGGTGGCCACCATTGCCTTTGGTATGGGTATTGATAAACCCGACGTGCGCTTTGTGGCGCATCTCGATCTACCCAAGACCGTTGAGGCCTACTATCAGGAGACGGGCCGCGCCGGTCGCGATGGCGCACCCGCTAACGCCTGGATGATTTATGGCCTGCAGGATGTGATCAAACTGCGGCAAATGATGCAGGACTCTCAAGGCAGTGAGCAGCACAAACGCATAGAGCAGCACCGGCTGAACGCCATGCTGGGCCTGTGTGAGATCACCAGCTGCCGGCGCCAGGCGTTGCTCGGCTATTTTGGGGAGACCCACCCCGAGCCCTGCGGCAACTGCGACAGCTGCTTAGAGCCCGCACAAACCTGGGACGCCACCGAAGCCTGCCGCATGGCACTCAGTGCCGTAGCACGCACCGGTGAGCGCTTTGGGGTGAATCACTTAATCGATGTGCTCAAAGGCAAAGAAACCGACAAGATCTGGCAGTTTGATCACCACCATTTACCCACCTTTGGGGTCGGCGACGCGCTCGATAACAACCAGTGGCGCTCAGTATTCAGGCAACTCGTGGGCCGGGGCTATTTATCGGTCGACCTGCAGGGCTATGGCGCGCTCAAACTGCAAGAAAAATGTCGGCCCCTGTTGCGCGGCGAGTGCGACATTGCGCTGCGCCTGGACCAAAAGCAAAAGGTGGCCAAGCGGCAAACCAAAACCCCGCTGCCCGACGACATCAATGTGGCTCTATGGGAAGCACTGCGTAACTGCCGGCGCGAACTGGCCGAGGAGCAAAGTGTGCCGCCGTATGTGATTTTTCATGACAGCACGCTGGTAGAAATGTGCTCGATGGCGCCCAAAACGCTAGATGCCTTCTCGAAGCTCTCGGGGGTGGGCGAGCGCAA
>ERZ802819.1847-NODE-1847-length-12532-cov-16.0918_pt1 | contig 12532 bp, 20 predicted proteins | sample MGYA00345647_ERZ802819 | MGnify/ENA primary metagenome ERZ802819 (study PRJEB30503, sample SAMEA104212355) | marine metagenome | biome: Westerlies Biome; feature: [SRF] surface water layer (ENVO:00010504) within the epipelagic zone...; material: water... | reverse complement strand
GAAAGAATGCGTGAGCGCCTTTCTTAGAGAAACAACGCGCGGATTGTCACAGTCCGTTTCAATAGTCATCGTCGATCAGCCTCGCTGTAAATCCGCTTTTGCTCGGCGGAATGGGGTGCGATTTCTTCTATGAAAATCGAGATTTTTTCGGGTTACCGTACTGACTGACATCAGTGTTGGAGAATGTCCAATGGCAGCAATAATGGCGACTTTCACTCATGACTTTGCGACTAAGTGGGAATTGGAAGCCCACATCAGAAAAGACTTGGAGGACTTCATGAAAATAAAAGACCAACTAATTGAACTTGGTCTGATAGGTGCCGAACACGGCATCATGTTCAACCAAAAAGATAAGTTCCGCCACATGGGTGTCATGAGATTTAAAGATGCCGAAGCCTACAAGAATTGCATGGAAGTAATTAACGGCGCTGATTGGGACAAAGAAATTAGCCGTGTGAACAGATTTGAGGCTTTTGCGGTCGATTTTTATCTAGATATCTAAGTTCGACCGGGAAAAAGAATGAGATTGCAAATCGGGACGTGATCACACTAGGCTTTCAGTGTCCTCGGAGTTCGCCACTAGCCTCCGTTATCAAAAGGCAGAGAGATATGATTGAACCCAAGTATGACTTCTCAAAGGTTTACTTAACCAACGGACTTACGGCCACCAGCGATCACCGAGGTCACCGACGACCAGCGTTGACTGCTGTTGTCTTAGTAATTGCTATGGGGATCGGTTGGTACGTCATTAGCTAGCGAAGACAATCGCAGACTGTGTGTAGACCAGCGATTATCATTAGATAACTAAGGTATCCAGCGGCGACACCAGCGTAGACCCACGTTATCCATTTAGACATCAGTGTCCTGCACCAATTCTGGTGTACTTATGTCCCTCATAGGTGACACCAGTTTTTTAGGTATAGGTAGTATCTGTGGTGGTAGTCGTGGGGAACTTTAGTAACTAAGTATCCTATTCCCTCATATCGGCCCTTTTTTTGATCCGATCTTGGGGCATTTTAACTTTGCGATGATCGGTGTTTAAGAAACGGAGTGCAGCCATGACGCCAAAACTGATGAGTTACAACCAGAATGACTTCCAATCGAAAGCGCATATGGAAATGTCCATCGCCGAGATTGAAAAGAATGTTGCCGCCATTGGCGACCAAATGCGTGAAGCGGGTCTTTTGTCATTTACCGTTACCCAAGTTTGGAACAAGCAGGGCAAGTTTCGAACTGGCACTTACTGGGCCTATCGTGACGAAAAGGCCTTTATCGACTGCCAGAAAATTTTGAACGGCATCCCCGAGGATGAAGACAACCCTACAATCACCAATGCCGACCGTGGTGTGGTCAGGCTGCAATGGCGGGCAGATGGCTGATGACAGGCCTAAAAGAGATCATAAGCAGAAACGGGTCGAAGTTATTCCCTTGGCCCTTTTTCAGCTTCACTAAAATCGTACATCACAACACCACGATTTGGGGCAATCTTAGGGGCAAATTGGGGAACATCTTTTATCAAGTCAGACATGTACTCCTTCCAGATAGCATCACATTTGGCAAAAGAATCTTGGTCTCGATATTCTAACCAATTCCCAATAGTGAACTTGTCGTCTTTGTTAAAAATTCTGGTTACATAGAATTTGGTCATACCAGCGGCTCGCAACGTTGCTGCATGTGCCTCATAACGCTGCTCAACGAGGTGAAGAAACCCTCTCATTTCACTTTCGTTTGGAAAATCTAAAGTTGTGAAGCTCACGATGACAGCCTGAGACATCTCTTTTCCTTCAAGTTGAGCTTTGGTTGAAAAAGTAACAGGTCCGCAATTTTTGGAGACCTGATACTAGGAAAAAAGTTGCTGGATAAAAATGTGGCATGGAATTTCTAAACAACGCACGAGCAAAATTCACTTCATAGTTTTTTAAAGCGTGCTTATCCAGCTTTCAACATTCTCTTGAGTGTTTGAACAGTTGAATCCATCAAATCTTGGTACTCGTCACCGCTAAGCATGATGAAGTCGATTTTTTCAAGAATTTGTATTCCTAATTGGCGATAGCAGCCAACAACCTCCTCATAGACCTCACTATCAAAACTATCGCTGTTATAGGCGTTGATGATTTTGTCCAGATTGCCGCCTAGTATCTGATCAGCAATTTCAATGTCATTCTGTGAGAATGATCCACTAAGTACCTCTGAAAGATAGGCTGAGTAGGCGACTTCTGCCGCTGCATCAAAAGAAGCCTCGTCACCAAGGTAAAAGTCAACCGCTCCGTTGCCGAGTACCACACCAGCACAGGCCGCGATGTTATCTAGTTTGTCAGTGTTGGCTCTAGCTAACGTTGTTGAGGCAATAGCAAGCAATACTGCTGCACTTATTAAAATTGAACGCATCATTTAATACTCCAGACCGCCAGTTTTTCATGGACTTTGATTTTGTTGTATTTACAGCAACTGGCTCGCGTTGCTTCTTATCCCGAAGGCGCAAATACCAACAACACACAACTCTGTCTAATCTCGGGGGTTTGTCAATAATAACAAACCCAATAGTAAAAGGGTGGTGATGGCCATTGGTAGTTAGCACTTCACTGAACAATTTGATCTCAGTTATCGTTATCAACCGTCGCCACGAGTGATCCCTCGAAGCGGATAGATTTTGGCATCAACTTTTTCCGATAAGGAATTATGATTTCATCACCAATTGCCTTCATTTCATCTGCTTGTTCTTTGGACTGAAGTGTCCAACTGGCCTGCATAACATTTCGATCCTCTTCAGACCGAAAAATGCGCAGCTATGCCCCAGGAAGCTCGTCTATGAAGTTTGGCCATTGCTGCTGAAGTACCATGATGAACATGTCGCAATCGCTATCAGAAGGAAAAGTGCTAGTAATGGTTACTTGAAACACGTCATACCCTCCCGAATCTCTTGGATCGTCTGCGCTAGTTGACGACGATACCGTAGACCGATGTTCCTGTGATCGCAAAGATAGCCACATCGAATAGCGCACCAGACGCCGCGGCTGCAAAGAAACGCTGCTTGGCACTGAAGCCACGGCTAATGAAGATTGGCTGACCAAAATGCCAGACCAGTACGAAGATAAAAGCTGCCATTATTCCCTCCTGCCTCTCTAGTCTCGATCTCTAACCAAGCATCGTGCCTCGTCCCACAAAATTTCTCTATCAGTTGCACGTCTCACTGCCGATCTGCAATTGCATCTAATGAGAGAATTTAGTTCGTTACCACGGCCAATGGTTAAAGCAGCAAGGTGTTTTATAACCACTGATCACCATGCTCTGGATATTGCTGAAGGATTTCGTGCGAATTTCTATAAGCACTCATAAACTGGTGCATCTCGTTGACCATCGAATTTACAACTGTTCCTTCAAGTTCAAATTCGTAAAGTTGTTTGATTACATCGTCGTCACTGTTTGCAATCCAGTGGCAATAGACAAATTCATTATTACCAACCCAAGTTTGCAAGCACTGCGCATATTCCCCCTTCGATGCCTCGGCCCATTGGTGCTCAGTTGCTCTCTCCTCAGCAGGGTCCCTTATTTCAGGCGGTGTCAAATAAAGCTGTCGAGTTTCGTCTGAAACAAAAGAATGAAGCACCATAAAATGTTTGGTGAATTTGTCTGAGATCATCAGTTTTTCCCTTGAATTGGGGGTTAATCAGCAATGGCATTGTCAGACATGAGCAACCTCTTAGTCCAGAGGTATATCCGCCACAGATATTCAGGATCAGAAGCGGGCATTTGTTGAACAAAAAAGGACCGGCTTTCACCGGTCCGAGTTTAGGGAGGAAACACATGAAAAAGCGTGTCTAACCGTCATCCATAACCAGAGTCGTGATCTAATTAGGGCAAAACCAAGGAGACATATTGGAAGATAAAAAAGGGGTATTGTCCGCATCTGCGAATAAGCAACCAATCTCGGAGCCAATCGTTTGCAAGACACAGTCGACATCGTCCAAGCAACTAAAATGCAGCTAACGAAGAAGGTGCTTGTAGAGAAATACCTGCAGCCTTAGGTCTACCGGATCGTCAAACATGAGAAAAAGAGCAACAAGTAATTGGCCTGCTCGAGTTATCTAATCAGAACCATTGTAGGTAGTTAGGTTAGCGCTACGCGGGTAAGGAATTGCCGCCATATCAACCCTTCCTGCTTGAGGGTTACAAGCCTCACACGATGCCCCTCACCAGCCTGTCTGCCATTTTCATCAAACGGTGTAATGTCGTGATCAAAAACGACAGTGAGTTCATCCTCAAAAAGGGTGGCTCGATTTGTTGAACGCTGACGACCTGTTCCAAAATCCTCGACGACATGGCGCTTCATTTCAACGTAATCGAGCATCTCTAGTTCGCGTACATACATGAAATCTGGATGATAATATTTATCCAGTTCGTCATAATTCTTTTCGTCAAATGCAAGCCGCGTCATCGTTGCCATTAAGTCCGTCATTTAGATTGGCTCCGCAAGAATTATCCCACGATAAACGAGTTCATCTTTGATATGGTAAGTCATACGACATTGAAGATGGATGCCATCCTGAACCAACTTGAAATCAACAGCGGAACAGTGTTCATCTTCAAACTTCAGGTTGAAATCTGAAAAAAAATTATTTTCCTCTTTCATACTCTGTGACCAATGCTCTTGTAGATCGGATCGGTCATTTACCCTCTCATTCATAATCATGAGAATGTCTTCGTGCGTAGTTGCCATGGCTGCGTCAATATCCTTTGCCGCCATCGCTTCAATCCAGTTTTGCATTAATGACATTTCGGCCTCCAAACTTTAGAGCATCTACCTCGAACATTAGAGACAAGAATGACACAACCCAAATCTCGCGCCAAGTCGCGTTCGAAGGTAGATAGGATTTTGCTCAAATGCCCTTCTTTCAATCTGCGCCAACATAGGTTCCATCTGGTGCCAAAATCCAGGAACTCCCGCCAACATAGGTGCCATCTGGAGCTTGAGTCCAATTGCTCCCACCGACGTAAGTTCCATCAGGAGCCATCGTCCAATCGCTACCACCTACATAGGTACCATCTGGAGCCATGACCCATTCGCTGCCGCCTACGTAAGTGCCATCTGGGGCTTGTGTCCATTTGCTCATTCTGGGCGTTTTTTCCTGTTGAAAGGTTCAGTCAAAATAGTGGAGATCAAACCTCCATCACCACTAGACAACGGGATGTGGTAAATTTAGCCGTCGTGACAAGTTGCAGAAAGACGGGGTTTTTACCAAAGGTGTCTTCTAGATACGCTATGTTAGCCTCAAAAGAGGCCCTATCCTTGTATTCATAGGTCATTACAACCCGAAAGACTTCACCTTTGTTCCACACTCTGTTCATGCTAAATTTTAATAAGCCGCGAGACTTCATCTCCTTGACCCAGACAGGGGCAGTCTTTTCAACTGCGTCAATGAAGAGTTCCATATCAACATCGTTGATAAAATCAGCAGTGGTAAAGCTGGTAAACTTTGGTTCGGCCATTTAAAGGGTCCTCTTAACTCGATTGGTCAAAGTTATTAATTGCGCTTGTTTGTCTACTCAACTACTCGCCTTCAGACACGTATTTCAAAAGAGCATCTAAGGGTGTCTGTCACCTGAGATAGCCGCCACCTCAGGGGTGTTCAAGCTAATTTCAAAAAAACGTTAGATTGACACGAGTGATGATCCAAACCCTAATCTGGTGTCTAGGGGGGTGAGCGCTTTGGATGTTCTATTTTGCCGATCGGTAAGCTAAATTGCATCAATCTGGAGCTTTATCGAGGCTACAATGTAGCCTCGGCTAAATTTTATTTTTTCTTAAACTTTTTGGTAGGAATTACCAATAAACCCCTAATTTACGTGTATATTTAATACTGAAATTTACAAGGCGATACTGTTATTTACCGGTTATCCACTGACTTGTAATCTGTAGTTTGACAGTTCGAGCCCTCGCGGTATAGCTATGCTTCTCGAACCTATTATTCTTGGACCTATGTTTTCCATTCTTCGCACATCACGCGCAGTATGACTTCCTGGCCTTTGGTAACAAGCAAGCTCTGGGCACCTGTTGGCCTGGACAACGTGTTATCGAGATATACTGCTAGAATTATGTACTTCTGCGTCAACCAACCCGGTAATCGCAATTGTATGTCTGTCAGCGCTAGAATATTCCTCAAGCATATATCGGTGCTGATCCAACCATTCGAGAGCCATGTCTTGCATCTTGATAACGTAATCCACGTCGTTAAATATAGTGACCGATACAACCTCATCCCCTGCCAAAAGCGTATATTCTGAGACACGGTTTGGATGCTCAATCATCGCCTCTGATCTGGCTCTTCTCGCCTCGACAAAAGCTTCGTAACAGTCCTCTTTCGGTTTGAACCTTATGATGCTGCAGGTTTTCAATTATCAGGCCTCCGTATTTTGCAAGAAAGAAAATTAAATTTCACTCCGGGTCTGCTGGCTAACATCATAGCACCCATGCAAGTCAGTATGCCATAAACGGGATCACCGCTAGCTGGCATGTTGCTGGTCTTGCCTTTGGCTGACTCAGTGCACGTCTTATCGCCGTCATCCAGCTTGATCCCAATCAAATAAAAGATTGCCCCGAACAAAGCTGCCTTTGGCGATATAATTGTCCTCATATTTGAACCAGCTGTTCCAATATTCCTGACAACGTTCCCATGCAGCTTGGTTCTCATATTCCCAGATGACGACCGCACGCACCGTTTGATCATCATGCGCCCGGATGATCGAAAAATTCGTCTGGCCGTTTTCTTTGAGATAGGCAAGGGCCTTCTCTGAACTGAAGGTTGTGGCTTTTGCCCTGAAGGCCTCAAAATCCGCTTCGGACATGAAGGTTGCTGTGGCTATTGACAGGTAAGGTTGGTCTGACATCAGTACACCTCGATAATAACATGTGGTGTAAATGGTAATCTATCGACGGTTGATTGGCGAGCGACACTATCGTCAACGGAAAAGGGAAAGTGGACAATAATAAAAGGGGCAAATATTCATGCATCCTTGTGCGCGTGAATAATCACCGCTCAGGAAAAGTCGTTTTACATTCAGGTATGTTCGATACAAATATAGGGTCAAACAAAAACAAACTTGTGGACTTGTAAGCGGTCAAAAATCGTCCTGCTCTGAGACTGACCGGTCAGAAAATGTTGAGTGGCAATAAGTCGGAGCGTTATTAGCTGGAGATAATGATGGCAGATCTGCCGAATATGAACCTTGACGAACTGGCGGTTTTTAAATCTCTTGCGGCAAGCAACGAGGACGGCCCTGTATTGATGCTGAACCTGAACCGTTATGGGCCAGAAGCAGGCTATCCTGACGGGGCAGTTTATCGTGAATATATGACAGTGCTGGACCAGCTGGTTGCCGAAGTTGGTGGCCGGATATTATGGCGAACAAACATACAGGGAACGCTGGTAGGCACGCAGCATATCCATGAGGCATTAGGAATTTGGTATCCCTCGCATCAGGCATTTCTAGACATTATGACAGCCCCGTCAGCGGCGCGTAACATGGAATTGCGGACCAAGGCCGTCGAACATGCGGACCTGCATCGCTGTGATCCCTATTAGTAAGCTGATTCAACGGATGCTCGTGCTGCTGCAAGCACATCTGGCCTGGAAGGTGCGTTTTCGCCAGTTAAAAAAGGCCGTAAACCAGTCAATTATAGCCCAGCGGCAATAGTCACCGTAACCAGCGAGCCGATTGATGAATAAAGAATGGCCCGCGAGATGGAATCCACCCGCACGCCGTAATTCATCGCCAGCATGAACGCCATTACCCCGCAAGGCGCTGCTGCCACCATAACGCCGGGATTACGCAATTCGGGTGCCAGTTGCAAGACACCCCCAAAGACAATCAACGCAAGGACCGGGTGAATCACTAGTTTCATACCCGCTATGGAGAACGGCAGCATGGGGCGTGTGACGGCTGCTTTCTGACTGAGGATGATGCCAAGTGCAAACAGCAGCACCGGCGAGGCGGTGTCGCCCAGAAAGTCGGCAAACAGATTGAAGCCTGGTGGCAGCTTCATGCCTAGCAATCCGACCACCAGCCCAAGAGAAATGCCAATCAACGGCGGATTTTGAAGGATTTTCCTCATGGTCTGGCTTGCCGTTGCGCCTTTGCTTGCAAGGACATCCATCAGGATGAGTGATCCGCTGAATACCAACAGCCCGTCCATGGATATGATTGCCACCATCGGAGTGACTGCCGATTCTCCAAACAGTGTGGTCGCAATCGGCAATACGAACAGAATGTGGTTGGTCAGCGTGATCGCCAATCCCAGAAGGGCCGCTTCCATCACATCTGTCTTGAAGAGTATCCGTGCTGTCAGAAATCCAAGGCTGTACATGATCACTTCGGTGAACAAATACCCGCCAAGCAAAATGAAATTGAATTCCTCCAACTGCGCGTTGGCCAGCAGCTGAAAGGCCAGCGCCGGCATGGCAATGAACATAACAAATTTGTTCAGCACCATGGCCATCTTGAAATCGAAAACGCCGCGCCATCCGAGGATGAAGCCAAGGGCACCGATTCCAAAAACCGGCAATACGCCATTCAGGAGGTGATGAAGCATCGTTGCAGTCCATTCGGGTTAGTGTTCACGCGAGTGTGCACGGCATGCTTATTCGAAAATGGTGAGGCGGGTGCGTGCGTGATTGGCAAAGAAGAGCCGGCCATTTCGCATGCTATGTCCTGCCACAAAGGCAAGACGGTCTTAGATCAGTCATCAAAATTATCTGAAACGAATTCGTGAACGATGATGCCGCGCGACCCCACAACCTTTGTTGTCAGCCCTTCAACAGCTGGCAGATAATGCTCCTCAAGCAGACTCTGGCAGGCCTTGTAGGCGTCTTGATCACGATATTCAAAGATGATGCCGACGCGGTGCGCCTGTTCCTTGTTCCAGATTTGCGTCACGACACGGCGCAGCATGCCGGCATCGGTGAACAGCTTGATCACTTCAGGCGTGAAGGCCTTTTCCTGACGCAGCAGGTACAGTTCCAGCTGTTCCTTTGTTGCAAAGTCACGCGTGGAATAATTGATCATCGAAACATTTGTCACTTCACTCTCCCTGCGCGCCGGCCTGCGGCGCAATCAAACAATCCCGTTGTAATCAGGTTTCCATCACTACAAAGCAGCGCGTGGCCAAGATTTTTTCTACTCCGGATATTTCTGGCATTCCTTGCTGCAGCCGAAGGTCGTTTCGATAAATGCGACACTCGCCTCATATGCCACTTTGTTCATATGTTCATATGTCATGATCATGCGAAAGGCTCCGCCCTTGTTCCAGACGCGGTTGATGCTGAATTTCAGCAAGCCACGGCCCTTCATCTCATCGACCCAGATTGGTGCAGACCGCTCAACCGCATCGATGAACATGTCGAGGTCCAGATCGTTTCTGAAATCGGCTGTGGTATAGCTTGTGAACTTGATATCGGACACTCGGCCGGCCTCATGAAACCAAAAAAACATCTAGAACGCGAAATTCGCAAAGGCCCGGCAACGTCAAATCCGTCAAACGGAAACCGGCGATGGCAGGACCGGGTCAGGTTGCTCACATCAACAGGTTCTGACCTGTGCAGTCACGCCGGACAAAGCCTAGCATCCGAATTCGTGCTGACCAAGCCAGTAGTTTCTGTATCCCTTCATCCAGCTTCATTTGACGACTTCTGTCCGGCACAAACTTTTGATAAGGTTAGGCGGTTCAGGGTTCCGGGTTGAGGTGTTGTTATGGCCATAAAAAACTGGATGGCGATCCATACGTTTGTTTCTGATGAGGCACGCCGCGAATATTGCACGCCGCCCAAAGAGGTGGCGACGGAAAAGGAATGGGCTGCTTATGGTGATTCGCTGCCACGCGCCAAATGCCGTCAGGAATGGCTTGGCACGGACGAGTTCTTCTTTTGCCACTGGCAGGCCGAATCCGAAGAGGATATCCACGCCGAACTTGCTGACATCGGTCTCGACAAGTTGATCAATACCGTCTGTTACGAAATGCACCGGTTCACATCATTCTATCGGAACTCGGATGACAAGCGCGTTTACCCGCCACTGGATGTGGATGACAACGCGGAGCTTGCCGAAAGGGTCCATCAAGGATGATATGCCATCCGCAGTTGTTCTGCCATGGCAGTGCAATCAGACCGGCGGGCTAGCCACCATGCGAACCGCCGAGGAACAGGCCCAGACGGCGCGGCTGGACGCCGATTATGAAGCGGCGCGCAACCCGATTGTTCAGGCCGTGACAAATGATGTTTGCGGCTGCGGCTATGTTGGCATCAGCTGGACAACGCGCGACGAAAGCGATCAGATGCTGGACTTCCTTGCGTTGTCCGCCGCTGACAGGTTGCTGGATGTCGGGGCAGGTGCAGGCTGGCCGGGCCTGTATTTTACCGATGTTACGGGCTGTCATCTGACCTTGCTGGATTTGCCTGAAAGCGGGCTGCGTATCGCACGCGAACGCGCCATTGCAGACGGGGTCGATGCACGGGTGCAGACGGTTCAGGGGGATGCTGCCGACATGCCGTTGCCAACGTCCAGCCTGACGGCAATCAGCCATAGTGACGTACTGTGCTGTTTGCAGAAAAAACGGGAAACGCTGGCTGAATGCCGGCGGGTGATTTGCGATGGCGGGCGAATGGCGTTTTCCGTCATCAGCATTGCGCCCGGCCTTGATGGCGGTGCATTGCAATCCGCCATCGAAGCTGCGCCTGAATTCTGCGCCGGTGATCAACCATATCCCGAAATGCTGGCGGCCACGGGATGGCGCCTTGACCGGCAGCTGGATATCACAGCGGAATTCGCTGCCTCACTGGCGCGGATGATCGCTGCCGAAGACAGTCAGCAGACAGGGTTGCGCGCGCTTCGTGGTGATGCCGCTTATGAGGACGGTCAGGCAAGCTGGCAGCAAAAGTATGGCGCCGCCATCCGCCGTCTGATATGCCGTCATCTTTATTTTGCAACAGCGATTTAGGGACGTGATTTCACGTATTTTACGATCGGAAAGCCCATATATTCTGTGTTTTCAACGAACTGTAATTCCAGTTTTTCCAGTACGGCAATCGAAGCAGTATGTTCGCGAATGACAATGCCCACCACTTCAGGCAAAGCCAGCTCCTTCAACCCGTAATCCAGCACCGCACGGCCAGCTTCGGTCGCGATGCCGTGGCCCCAACAGGCACGCGCGTAACGATAGCCGAAATCTATGCCATAATCCTCATCGATGAACCCGCAAAGCCCGGCCAGCTGCCCGTCGGCCTTCATCCTGACAGCGAACCGGCCATAGCCATTATCCGCATATGACGCCAGCATCATATCGATATAGTCGGCTGTCTGCGCGCGCGACATCACCTTGCCGTCAATATAGCGGCGTACCTGCTGATCGGCCTCAATGGCGGCGAGGGCATTAAGGTCATCTTTGGTCAGACGGTTTATCACCAGCCTGTCGGTTTCAAGATGCATGGTCATTTCTGTTACCTCATCCCGTCCTGTCTCTGCTTTGTCGTGCGCCCGGATGTTGTGCACATGCGGATGATGATGTGTACGGCGCGCCGAGGCCATGGATTATGGCATAAAACTTGCTGGCAATCGCGCATGAAACATATGCTGCTGACAAATCCACCTGATCATCCATTTGATCATTCTGTTGCCCCCGCGCCAGCAAAAACCATTGTTGGTGCGAAGATAGCTGCCATCACCCCGGCTGCTATCACGCTTGCGGGTTTCCTAGCTTTCCAGATGCCACAGGCCTTGGCGGCGACGGCAGATGATGCGCCCTCGATCGACAATATTTGCCTTGCCGAGGCCAGGCGCGCTGAAATTCAGCACGGGATCCCCGAAGGTCTGATGCAGAGCATCACGCGGGTTGAGTCCGGGCGCAAAACCGTGACTGGTGAATACATGCCCTGGACGTGGACGCTGAATGATTCGGGTGAGGGGCTGTTCTTCGATACGCGGCAGGCCGCCTTTGATTATTTGCAGGCGGCAGTTGATGCAGGCGACCACAGTGTCGATGTCGGCTGCATGCAAGTGAATACGAAATGGCATATGGACGGGTTCTTTGAACTGGCGGATATGCTCGACCCGGTGCAGAACGCTGATTACGCTGCCAGCTTTCTGCTTGATCTGTTCGCCGCGCATCAAAGCTGGGATGGCGCTGTAAAACATTACCATTCATCTGATCCGGCCAAGAATGTTCAGTATCACGCCCGCGTTCTGGCCGAACTGGAAACCTTTCTGGCTTCGCGTGATGACAGCAACACACCGGAAATGACACAAGTCGCCACTGCCGACGTGATGCCCGCGGGTAATCGGCGCTTGCCGCTTTCGGGTGAAACAATTCAAATGGCCATCGAGCCCGAATTCGGATCAGCCGAATTTCCGCCACAACAGACCGTTGCCGCCAGCACACCAGAGACAGGTGCAGCCAATACCGACATGCCACTCAACATGGCTATACCGGGGATGGCCATACCGGGGATGGCTATACCGGCGCTTACAGCCAGTGCGGATGACGGGA
>ERZ802819.1843-NODE-1843-length-12540-cov-6.43684_pt1 | contig 12540 bp, 13 predicted proteins | sample MGYA00345647_ERZ802819 | MGnify/ENA primary metagenome ERZ802819 (study PRJEB30503, sample SAMEA104212355) | marine metagenome | biome: Westerlies Biome; feature: [SRF] surface water layer (ENVO:00010504) within the epipelagic zone...; material: water... | reverse complement strand
CAATGCCATAAGCCATAAAGAAGCCAAAAATAATACTTGAAGCAAGTATTAAATAAAAGTTTTCAATTATGAATTCCATAAATTTCTAGATAGATAAATTGTATATTAATTTTAAGGTCATTGAAGAGAAAAATAGCTACATAAAAGACTGCAGTATTTAAGTAGTCTTATTTATAAGGGGCAATGATAAAAAGTTAATAGCTGAATAAACTAATATGCTTATTGCAATGGCGCTTAAAGAGATTTGAAGATAAGCATAAATCCCTATGGATACGCATAACGCTAGCCTGACTATCTCAATTTTTATCCCCTTCTTGCCGTCAAGCCATAAAGAAGTGCAGTACATAGTAAATGCCACCATACTAATCGTTACCCATAACTCAACATAGTTTAGATATCCACTTTGAATAAAAGCTAAGAAAACATAAGTAATGAATAAATATTGAAATAAGGCATAAATCTTATGTTGCTTACTAATTGTTGGATTAAATTTTTTAAAGCTTTCTGCATTAAAGTCGTCTTTTTCTATTTGATATGGCAGACTTTTAGGCGTCCAGCCCGTTCTAGCAAAAGGAGCATAGAGCTTGTCTTTCCAATCTTGGGATGACCACATCTCCCTCATAATTTTTATATAGACATGAAGATTTGCCCAAATTGGGTTAAAGGTATTTAGGGTGCCTCTAATACCATATATACATGGCTTGTTTTCATCTTCAATTTTGTGTGTGCCAAACATCCTATCCCAGATAATAAAAACACCTCCATAATTTTTATCAATGTATTGTTCATTCTGTGCATGATGAACTCTATGATTTGAGGCAGTGACAAAGTAGTTTTCAAACCAACCAAGCTTTGGAATATGTTCGCTGTGTACCCAGAATTGGTAAATCAGGTTTAAAGAAGCAACACTTATAAAGACATATGATGGAATGCCAATAAGAAACATAGGTATATAAAAAACCCAACTTACGAATGCGCCTGTTCCTGTTTGTCTTAATGCCGTACTGAGATTGTAGTCCTCACTTTGGTGGTGAGCTACATGAGATGCCCAAAAAATCTGCCTTTCATGGCTAATTCGATGGAACCAATAGTAGAAGAAATCATAAATAACAAAAGCAAATATCCATGTAAACCAAGAATTTATGTCCATTCTCCAAATGGCAAAATTAGTTTCTGCCAAATAAAAAACATACCCTGCTGCGCCAATAATGATTAGCTTATTTGCTGTACGTAGCGTTCCCATAAATAAATTACTAATAGCATCGTTTAATCGGTAAGTGTTTTTATTTATAGCAATCCCATAGATTAACTCTATCAGAAGAGCTAATAAGAAAAAGGGCACTGCATACGTAATGTAATCCATAAGTTATTTTAAATCATTGAGATATTTTTAGAAGTGGTGGGCCCGGGAGGACTCGAACCTCCGACCAATGGATTATGAGTCCACTGCTCTAACCAACTGAGCTACAGGCCCGCCAGAAAAGTAGTCTATAACTTTTTAAGGTGTTTAAAAAGACGTTATTCGTGTAAAAAGCTTTTGAGCACATCAGATCTAGTTGGATGTCTTAACTTTCTCAGTGCTTTTGCTTCAATTTGTCTGATTCTTTCTCTAGTAACGTCGAACTGTTTACCTACTTCTTCTAGAGTGTGGTCATTATTCATGCCAATACCAAATCTCATACGTAAAACTTTTGCTTCTCTGGCTGTTAAAGAGGCTAAAATTTCATCTGTGGCATCTTTTAACCCTCTGATTGAAGCATCATCTATAGGAGAATTAATTGAAGAGTCTTCTAAGAAGTCACCCAAGTTAGAATCTTCATCATCTCCAATTGGCGTTTCCATTGAAATAGGTTCTTTAGCTATTTTCATCACTTTACGCATTTTATCTTCAGGGATATCTAATCTCTTTGACATCTCTTCAGGGGTAGGCTCTCTGCCAATTTCTTGCATCATTTGTCTTGAAAGCCTATTTAGTTTATTAATAGTCTCAATCATGTGAACAGGAATTCTAATTGTTCTTGCCTGATCAGCAATAGATCTGGTTATAGCTTGTCTAATCCACCATGTTGCATAAGTTGAGAACTTATAGCCCCTTCTATACTCAAATTTATCGACGGCTTTCATCAAACCTATATTGCCTTCTTGTATCAAATCTAAAAATTGTAGTCCTCTGTTGGTGTATTTCTTTGCAATGGATATTACCAAACGAAGGTTAGCTTCTATCATTTCTTTTTTAGCTCTTAATAGTCCTCTAACAGCTTTATTAATTCTTTTATTTAAAGAAATAATTTGGGTTACAGGCATAAGATTGCTGTCATCAATCTTTATCAAATCTTTTTGGATTCTCACAAATGTAGGTTTCACTTCATCAATAGAAGTCTTTTTGAATCTTTTGTCTTTGGCAAGTTTTGTTAGCAGTCTAACGTTAATAAGATTCTCTTCTATAAGCTGTCTGGCTTCTTTGTTTGGAACGCCTATTTCTTTAACGAGCAATCTTTTTAATTCTCTTTCAAAGCCACCAACAAGAGCCTTTTTCTCTGTAGGAATCTGAACTAAAGTATCAAATACTTTTGAATTAAATTTAATTATTTGAAATTCTGTTTTCAACTTATCTAATGCTTTTTGACCTTTTTGATCTAACTTTTCATTGCTAAGGGATTTTAAATATTTGTTGTATTCTCGCTTAATAATTTTAATTTTTGCTTCACATTCTTCAAACGAAATTACATTTGCTCCTTCCTCTTCTTCTTCTTCATCATTGTTATCACTTTTAGCATTTGCTTCAGTATTCTCAAACTCTTGTTCTACTATCTCTTCCTCTGGTTCTTCAATCATAAAGCCTGAGATGAGGTCTTGGGTTTTCTTCTCACCAATCTTAATTCTTTGGAAAAAGTCTAGAACGTATTCGATGCAAAGAGGGTATTCAGCACAGAGCGCAAGAACTTCTTTCATTGAAGCTTCTATTCTCTTTGCAATGCCTATTTCTCCTGTTTTGGTAAGCAAATCGACACTTCCCATTTCTCGCATGTACATTCTTACTGGATCTGTAGTTCTTCCTGATTCAATCTCTGTCTGCGAAAGAGCTGCAACTGCATCTTCTGCAGCTAATTCATCTGTTTCTTCATCTTCACCAAGCATAAGCTCATCTTGATCAGGCGTATCCTCAAAAACTTTAATGCCCATATCTCTGAGAACTTGGGTAATTTCTTCAAAATTATCAGCGTCTGTTGAGCCGTCTGGCAGTGTATCTGTTATATCAGCGTGAGTTAAATAACCTTGCTCTCTTCCTAATTGGATAAGTTGGGCAATATCATTCTTTTGAGTTTGTTTTTCTGGCATTCTTTTTTATATGTTTGTGAAAATTCAAAAATCAACTATATGTGTTGAGAAATTGAATAAGCTCCTCTTCCTGAACTGAGTTATTATCTCTCAAATTTAGGAGATTTTGCAGATTTTCTTTTCTTTTTGCCGTTAATTCTTTCTTTTTGGCAAGATTTATTAAGTAATCGGTAAAAAATTCATCGTACTCAAGCCTAATTTGGTCAGTAACCCTTATAAACTCAATTAATGCTTCTTCCTTTGTAAAGTTTAAACCCAACATCATTGCTTTTGCATAAAGTGGGGTTTCTTTTACTGCAGAGTCTTGATAATCATTAAATAAAAGCACCTCTTTCAATGGTTCTGTTTCTGTTTGTTTACTATTTTTGAGGAAATTCAAAAAATCATTTGATGGGCCATCTAAATCATCCTTAAATGTTTCCAATAAAAAAATAAGCAAAAGAAATTCATTTTCAAAATTTACTTTTTTGATTTTTACTTCTTTTTTAAAGTTAGGCTTTCTTTCAGGCGCATCATCTTTCAATAAGAGCTCTTTATTAATGTTTAATTCTGTTGAGAACTTCTGTAATAGAGTTTCCTTAAGTGTTTCTGAGGTAATTTGAGGTAAAAGTTTTTTAAACTCAAAAATAATTTGCCTAATATCTTCAGGAGAATCTAATTTTTTTCCTCTTTTTAGATATTGGAACGTAAAACTTTCTAGAACCATTGCCCTTTCAAGCTTTTTATAAAATTCTTTATTGCCCTTTTCTTTTACAAATGAATCTGGATCATATCCTTCTGGTAGAAAGAGGAATCTGACTGTTCTGTCATCAAAAACATTTTTTAGAGAAATTTGTAATGCTCGCCATGCTGCTTTTAAGCCTGCTTCGTCTGAGTCAAAACAAAAAGTAATTTTTCTGCGCATTTTGAACATTGAGTTCATATGGTTTTGAGAGAATGCAGTTCCTAGTGATGCAACAGCGTTATTAACTCCATGCTCGCTAAGCATTACGACATCCATATATCCTTCTGTGACAATGAAATCATCTGTTTTTTTATCTTTTTTTGCATTATTAAAACCATAAAGCTCTCTTGTTTTATTAAAGAATTTACTATCTTTTGAATTGAGGTATTTTGGTTGTGAATCGTCAATTACTCTCCCGCCAAATCCTATGATTTTTCCAGATGAATTCTGAATAGGAAAAGTTACTCTGTTTCTTTGGAAGGGATAAAAGCCCTTCTCATTTCTAAGGAAATTCCCTGAATCTAGAATTTCTTTGTCTGAAAATTTATTTTGCAACTCAGCTAAAAGTTTCGTTTGATTAAAATCTGCAAATCCTATTTTAAAATTCTTTGCTGTTTCTCCACTGATCCCTCGTGTTTTAAGGTACTCAACAATATGCGTATTTTCAGTATTTTTCAGCGATTTGAAGTAAGAGTTAGCTGTTATCTCATTGATTTCATGAGTCTTTGAAAAATCATTTTGAATATATGACTTTTCTCTTGGTACAGTTACATTATTAAGCTCAGCTAAGCGTTCTACTGCTTCTACAAAAGTTAGTCCCTCATGATCTTTAATAAATGTAAGTACATTACCTCCAGCCCCACATCCAAAACAGTGGAAAATAGCTTTTTGTGGGCTAACAACAAAGGATGGGGTTTTTTCTTCATGGAAAGGACAGCAACAGGTATAATTATTTCCTTTTTTTGCCAGTGAAACATAATGATTTATTACAGATACAATATCAGAATCTGCAATTAGATTATCAATAAAATCTTTTGGTATTGAGTTAGCCATAATTATTATTAAACCAGTCTTGAAATATTAATTCAGCAGAAAAAGAATCTTTCATATCATTTTTTTTGCTATTGTCTAAAGACTGACTGGTATAGTCTTCATCAACATCTAATGCTTTTAAATTGTGTTTATTAGAAAAAAAATCTTTTAGTTGAGACAGACCTAAATTGAACTCTTCTGTCATCTTAGGTGGCATCCCTATTAATAATAAATTTGGTTTCCACTCTTCTACTAAAGCATCTAGTGATTTATGTAAGGATTTATCATTTTTCACTATTGGTAGTGGTTTTGTTTGCCCTGTATATGTCTCTGCAATACAAATTCCAATTTTTTTGGTTCCGTAATCAAGGCTTAGGACAACTTTAGCGTCTTTTCTCAATATCTATATATAATTTTCATTTCTTTAAATTATCCCAAAAAACTTTCGCTGGATCTAAGTCTGAATTCTTATGGATTTCTTGCAAACAAGTTGGAGAGGTAATATTAATTTCAGATAATTTTCCACCCAATAAGTCAGCGCCTGCAAAATAAATGCCATTCTCCTTAAGATAAGGAATAATTTGATCTGCTATTTCTTGGTCTTGCTTTGTAACTGGCTCAATTTTTGATGTTGCTCCAGCTGCTAGATTTCCTCTAAAATCTTTATGTGATGGAACTCTAACCACCTTACGAGGCAATAACTGATAATTTATAAATACAAGTCTGTGATCACCATGTTTTGCTTCTTCTATATATTCCTGAACAATAAAATGCTTTCTGCCCATTTGGCTGATTGTTTCCCAAATAACGCTTAAATTTTTATCGCCTCTCTCAATAAAGAAAATTGACTTCCCTCCCATGCCATCCAGCGGCTTCAAAACAATTTTTTCAATTTTTTCGCTTTTGAATATATCCTCTATCTCTTCAAGAGAGTTTGTAACTTTTGAGAATGGTATTAAGTTAGGGAAATTTAGAATTATAAGTTTCTCATTATTTTCTCTTAGTGCCTTAGCAGGGTTGATGCAATCCACCCCTGAGATTTCTAGTAATTGAGTTAAATATAAATATTCTTTATTGAATGGTGGGTTAAGCCTATTAATTACATATTTAAATTCTTTAATATTAATGTGTTCAGCTTCGCTTTTCTCAAAACTCAATTCTCCTGGATTAGGAAATTGTATTTTTGTGCAGTTGGCATAAAGGTTTGAGTTCTTATGTGTGACATCAGTGGCATCAAATGCATATATTTCACTGCCTCTCATAAATGCTTCTTTCATTAAGTAAATAGATGTATCTTTCTCAAGATTCATTGAGTGTAAGTCATTGACGATAAATCCAATTTTCATAATTAAATATTTATTCTTGATAGAGCTACTAAAGGTGCAGTTTCAGCCCTAAGTATATTTTCACCTAATTTCATATAAGATGCTTGGTTTTTATTAAATATCTCTCTTTCGCATTCATCAAAACCAAACTCGCCACCTGATATTAGAAGGTCGTATTCCATATTAAAAGTGGCATTATTTTCTGCAAACTGATCTAAAACACAAATTGAATTAAAGCTTGTAAAATCAAAGCTTTCAATAGATTTAAATATTTCTAATTCAGGAAGATAAAAATTTTCTGATTGCAAGAAAGCTGATTTAATGATCTCCTGATATCTCTCATATTTATTTTTTTCTTTATCGTAACTAAAAATATTTTTAGTTTTTTTAGATATATAAGCCTTTATATTTTTTACTCCAATTTCAACGCATTTTTGCAACATAAATTCAAATTGGTTCTTTTTTAAGACAGGTACTAAAACAGTTGTGAGGAAAATCTTGGGTTTAGTGACTTTTTCTATAATCCTTGTTGAGCTGTTACCATTAAACACGGTTAGATACTTTTTTCCATCACCATCAAATATAAAAAGCTCTTCACCTTCTTTAAGTTTTAGTACTTTTTTCAAATAATGTATTTGACTATTGTCTAAAAAATGATCAGTATTTTTATCTAGTTTTTTTTTAAGAAAAATTGACGCTATTTTCATTTTGAAAAGCAATTATATCATTTAGATGTCGACCAAGTTTAATACAAATAAAAGAAGTCTTCGTGGAGAAGTTAAAAGAGCTATTAAGAGATACTATCGCAATTTAGATGGAGAAAATCCTATTGAGCTTTATAACTTAACTATTAGCCAAATAGAGCCGCCCTTGTTGGAAGTTGTTTTAAAGAAATCTAAGGGTAATCAGTCTGAGGCAAGCAAAATACTGGGTCTTAATAGAGGCACATTAAGAAAGAAAATGGCTAAATATGGGCTCTTATAATGATCAAAATTAAGACAGCTTTACTAAGCGTTTTCAATAAAGAAGGTATTTTAGAGCTTGCTAAAGAGCTTGCTAAACACAATGTTGAGATTTTATCTTCTGGAGGCACAGCAAAATATTTAAAATCAAACAATATTGCTGTCACTGAAATTTCAGAATATACCGGCTTTAATGAGGTGTTTGATGGTCGTGTAAAAACCTTACACCCTAAAATACATGCAGGCATCTTAGCAAGAGGAGCGTTAGATCAAGAGGAGCTACAGAAGCTCGATGCAAAAAAAATTGATCTTGTTGTTGTAAATTTATATCCATTTGCAGATGAAGTTGCAAAAGATGACGCATCAGAAAATTCAATAATTGAAAAAATAGATATAGGTGGACCAGCAATGCTCAGGGCTGCAGCAAAGAATTTTCATCATACTGTAGTGCTTTGCCAACCTAATCAATACGATCAAATTGATATAAATGGAGTAACAACTGAACAATCAAAAGAATTGGCTTCAGAAGTTTTTAGTATCACAAGTGATTATGATCTAGATGTTTCAAATTGGTTCTATGGAAATGCTTTGCAACAAGAGACAAAGAAACTAAGATACGGCGAAAACCCACATCAAGAAGGCTTTTTATCCACTGGCCAAGATGCTCCAATATACTTTATTAACCCTATACAGCGCAAAGAAATTTCATACAATAATGTATCCGATGCTTTAGCAGCCTGGGCTTGTGTAAATGAGTTTCATGAACCAAGTGTTTGTATAGTAAAGCATACCAACCCTTGTGGAGTAGCATCATCTACAAATATTTTAGAAGCTTATAACAAAGCATTTCAAACTGACCCTACATCTGCTTTTGGGGGTGTAATTGCATGCAATGCAAAAGTTGATGCAGCTTGTGCAGAAAAAATGATCAATAATCAGTTTATTGAGGTTTTGGTTGCCCCAGAATATCAAGATGACGCTTTAAAAATTCTATTACAGAAACCAAATATAAGAGTTTTAAAAAGCAAGAATGTAAAAACTGATCCTTATGAAAATAAGATGATACATGGTATTGGGCTTGTTCAATCTACCGATCTGGAAGATTTTTCAAAACTTAATTTAAATTTTGTAACTGAAAATGCTCCTAATAAAGATAATATTGAAGACTTAATTTTTGCTATGAAGGTTGCAAAGCATGCGAAATCTAATGCCATAGTCTTAGCAAAAAATAAAATGACTTTGGGGATTGGAGCCGGTCAAATGAGCAGAGTTGTCAGCACAAAAATAGCTTTCATGAAAGCAGAAGAAGAAGGCTTAAAAGTTGAGGGCTGTGTACTGGCTTCTGATGCTTTTTTTCCCTTTAGAGATAATATTGATCTGGCTGCAAAGAAAGGAGTAGCACATATAATTCAACCAGGTGGTTCAAAAAAAGATGAGGAAGTTATTAAAGCTGCTGATGAGAATAATTTGACTATGACATTGACTGGTATAAGGCATTTTAAGCACTGATGAATATTCTTGTTATCGGACAGGGTGGTAGAGAACATGCTCTTGCTTGGAAATTAGCTCAATCCAATAAGACCGACACTGTTTTTGTTTTGCCTGGTAATGGGGGCACAGAAAATGAACCAAAATGCGTGAATGTAGCTCTAGACATTAATGACTTTGAAGCAATAAAAAATTTAATTATTGAAAAAAATATAAAGTTGGTAGTAATAGGTCCAGAAGATCCATTGGTAAGTGGTCTTGTTGACTACCTAGATGGTCTTGAAACTTTAGTATTTGGTCCGTGTGCGAAAGGAGCACAATTAGAAGGTTCTAAAATTTATTCTAAAGAGTTTATGTTTGAAAATGGCATCCCAACTGGAGCTGCAAATTCTTTTACTAACTCAGAAAAAGCAAAAGTTTTTTTAGAGGGGTGTACATACCCCATCGTTTTAAAAGCTGATGGATTAGCAGCTGGCAAAGGTGTGTTGGTTGCAGAAGATTTAAATAGTGCAAAAAATTGGGTTGATGCAGTTATGCAAGACTCTTTATTTGGTAGTGCTGGCAAAAATATTCTAATAGAAGAGTGTCTTTTTGGCACTGAACTAAGCTTCATGGGGATTCTAACACCAAAAGAATTTATACCTTTTGAAACAAGTGTTGATTATAAGCCTTTGTTAGATGGCAATAATGGGCCAAACACAGGAGGCATGGGTTGTATATCCCCCTCTCCATTTATGAATGATGAGTTAAAAAATACAGTGATGCAAAAAGTAGTAAAACCAACGATAGATGGTCTAAATAAACTTGGTATTCATTATTATGGTTTTATGTATTTTGGGTTAATGGTCAAAGACAATAATCCAAAGGTACTTGAATTTAACTGTAGGCTTGGAGACCCAGAAACACAGTGCCTTATGATGCAAATGGAATCGGATTTGGTTGATTGTTTAACTGATGCTTTAAAAAATAATAAGGTCACAATCAATTGGAAAAAAGGGGCATCTATGGGAGTTGTAATTGCATCTGATGGATATCCAGGAAGGTATACAATAAATAAGCAGATTAGTTTTGGTGATACAAAAAATTTGAAAGTTTTTCATGCTGGTACAAAATCCACTAATGGTGTCTTACAAACTTCGGGTGGTAGAGTATTCTCAGTAAATTATCACGGGGAGACACTAGATCTCTGCTCAAAATATATCTATAAAAATATTGAAGAAGTGCAATTTGATGGCAATATATATAGAAAGGACATTGGCAAAATTTATGAATCTTAGCGAAAAATTAGCAACTGAATTTAATCATTTTTTGAAAACAATCACTTATGAAAATAATGGAGAGTTGGATCCTTCATTGAGTGAAGAAGAGAGACAAAAATCTATCTCACTTATGAGAGTAAATGCTTCAGGTGAAGTTTCTGCCCAAGCGTTATATAGGGGACAAGCATTTTTTACCAAGACACCAGATGTCAGAAAACATCTTATAAAAGCTGGTGATGAAGAATTTGATCATCTTGTCTGGTGTAGTAAAAGATTAGATGAACTTGGTGGTAAGAAATCTGTTTTAGACCCTTTCTACTATGCAGGCTCATTCACTCTTGGGTCAGTGGCTGCATTAATTGGTGATGGCACCAGTCTAGGCTTTGTTGAAGAGACTGAAAAACAAGTTGTTGAACATTTAAAAAGACATCTGCAAGAAATGTCTCCCAAAGATGAAAAGAGCAGGGAAATTCTTGAAAAAATGTTAGAAGAAGAAGAAATTCATGGTCAGGAAGCAAAAGATCATGGAAGTGAGGAGCTCCCGTTGCCTGTTAAAGGCATGATGACCGCAACTTCAAAAATAATGACTACACTTAGTCGTTATTTCTAAGGTAATGCAATACTAGAAAAAAGTTCTATTTTATTTTTGCTAAACCAACCCTTTTTCATTTCAACTGCCGCTATTATATCTCTGCTAACAGAACAAACTGAATCAAGATTTCCAGGTTCTAAATCAAATATTTCAACAACCTTCTTTTCTCGATTGATAAAAGCTACTGACAGTTCAATATAAGTATTCTTCATCCACATACATCTTCTTGCAGCTCCGGGCCAAATAAAAATCATTCCTTGATTATCTGCAAGCTCATTAACTCCCATTAGACCTTGAGATCTTAAAGCCTGTGTGTTGGCTACTTCTAGTTGAATTGTTTTGCCACTAATACTTGCTTGAATAAAGCTTTGATTGGCATTAACCGATATTGTTACGAAGATTAGTAATAGTACTCGCATAGTCATCTGTATTAAAAATTGCTGAACCTAAAACAAAAGTATCTGCTCCAGCATCACAAACACTCTTTATATTTTGTGGGTTTATTCCACCATCAACTTCTAATCTTACCTCATTTGAACATTCATCAATTATTGTCCGCATGTCAGTAATTTTTGGTAGAACAGATTCAATGAATTTTTGGCCACCAAATCCAGGATTAACAGACATCAATAAAGCTAAATCTAAATCGTTTATATACTTTTTTACGTATGTGAGGTCCTCTGCAGGATTAACAGCAAAACCAACCTTGCAACCAAGTTCCTTTATTCGAGCAATAGAGCTATCTAAATTTTCTGATGCTTCTGGATGGAAGGAAATTAAATCTGCGCCTGCTTCAGCAAACATCTCTATTAATGAATCAACTGGCTGTACCATTAAATGTACATCGATAAAATTCTTAATTCCGTAATCTCTTAATGACTTACATACCATAGGACCAATCGTTAGATTTGGAACATAATGGTTGTCCATTACATCAAAATGTATCCAATCTGCTCCTGATTTGAGCACATTTTCAACTTCTTCGCCTAATCTGGAAAAATCAGCAGAGAGAATTGAGGGGGCTATTATATTTTTCACTTTATTTATTCAATTTCTGTAGTGTTTCAGGGCTACCGACATCATACCAATTTATATCTAGTATTTCTGCGTACAGTTTTCTTCTAGCAGCAATTTTTTTTAAACAATCTTGCCAGTAATGAAAATTTATCTGATTTATATCCTTAAAAATTGATCTATTAATTATACTGAATCCTGTCCATATAAAATCTTTTTCATTTGCAATATCGACATAACCATCTACAACAGAAAAATCTCCGATCAAATCATTTTTTGCTTTAGTCACAAAAAGAATATTTGATTTTTTATCAAGAAATTTTTTGTAATCAAAATCTGAAAATATATCTGAATTTATTATCAATATATCCTCTTGACCAAAACTTGAAGTTCCCTGATAAACACCGCCACCTGTACCAAGTATATTTTCCTCATGACTAAAAATTAGTTCTATTTTCCCAGAAAATTTTGATTGAACATGATCAATAATCTTATCTGCTAAATAATGAACATTAATAGAAACTGAACTAAAACCAGCTGATATTAATTTCTCTAAATGATAATCAATTAATGCTTTTCCTTTTATTTGAATTAGAGGTTTGGGAATATCTCTAGTTAGAACTCCTAGTCTTTTTCCAAATCCTGCTGCCAGTATCATTGCTTTCATAATATTTTTTCTATAATTTTTAGCTGCGGTTTTTCTAAATAACCTAACCCTAAACAAATCCTGGATAAGAATTTTTTAATATCTTTTTTTCTGTTAAGAAGCTTTCCATTCTTAAAATAGTTATTAAATGTTCAAAAA
>ERZ802819.1833-NODE-1833-length-12590-cov-9.27363_pt1 | contig 12590 bp, 9 predicted proteins | sample MGYA00345647_ERZ802819 | MGnify/ENA primary metagenome ERZ802819 (study PRJEB30503, sample SAMEA104212355) | marine metagenome | biome: Westerlies Biome; feature: [SRF] surface water layer (ENVO:00010504) within the epipelagic zone...; material: water... | reverse complement strand
AAAGAAATAAGAAATAAGAGAAAGAAGAAGAGTAATAGGAGGAGGAGTAATAGGAGACACCAACAGACAATCCTTTTCAGGATAAACGGTAACAAAACTCACGGTAGTTATGGTATGAGATCATCTTTTGGGGCTATAAAAAAGAGAATTTTAAGAACTGGAAGGAATTCTTAAAACACGCATACGGCAGTGGAAGTTTTGTCTGAAAAATGTTGGTTCTCTGTTTATTCAATACCTTTTTTCATGTTATTTGACCTATTGTGTCGAGCCAATGAGAGGTCAAAGGCTTCTTCATGGCGGGTTCAGAACAAGCATGTTTCTCTGACGATCACGTGTCATTTTTCTAGCGTGTGTGTGATCTTAGGTTTGTTCAAAAATGTCGACATACCCTCAAACGCTGAAATCAACAAAATGCCGTCACCAGACCGAACAGTTTCACGACATGATTCTCAACAGACATTCGGTTGTTGTAATCGGCTTCGAATTGCTCGAAGGTCAGCTTTCGTTCCGTGATCTTGTTGTAGTATTTTTGTGGTGACTTTCAAGCTATGGAGTACGGTCGAATGATCTCGACCACCAAAGAAACGTCCAATGTCATGGCTACTTAAATCTGTCATTTCTCGAATACAGTAGATAGCCAAACCCCGTGGCCGCACGTGACATCGACGTTGAGAGCCGTGTCTAATATCCTTTTCCGTCACGCTAAAGTGTTTGGCCACGGCGAAGATAATTCTGTTGACTGTATCTGTTGCCTTGGCATCAAATATTTGTGGCGTTTTGGTGTCGTGCTCGTGACCCGGACGTGTCTGTAATCTCTTTGCAGTCTTCTTCTCACGCTTCCTTTGCTGTGTGGAAGAAGACTCATTCGGAATGTGGAGTAAAAACCCCGCAGACAGTCGTGACGCAAGAGAGGGATGTAAATCAAGAGTTGACGGATGGTTCGGGAGAGTCACGAGTACAAGAGAGGAATGTGTAAGCAAAAGGTCAATGTATTGACGTGCCATGAACTGATCTGATTCATTTTTTGTAATACGGTCCATTCGGTTAATAACCACCATGTTCAAGCTATCGTCCGAGCGGGTCGCCATTTGATTATCTGGTAGTAGAAATCTCTGTACAGGCACAAGTGATCCTACAGAGCGGTATTTCTTGATCGCCGTTGATAGGGCCGAACCCTCTGTCCGTGTCCACGATCTGCACGGACTATCGGTTGCATTGTCACAAACCGGTTTTTCCCACAGCCTTATTGCATTCAGTAGCCAGTCTTCTCGTGAATTGTCTTGACCACCAAAGCCAACAACCAGAAGACCCTGTTGCTCTGGCGTTGGGCATGTAGATTGAGCCGCTGAAGCAACTATTTTTTCAATACAAAAATCAAAAGTTAATCCAGCAAGGAGATCAAAAGACAATGGCTGGATAGACGTGATAGCTGCCATTGGATGGCCACATTACAGTTCGAGGTGATGTGCGGCCGCCGTGCCATAAAAATAGAGCCATCTCCCTTTCGGCTCTCCCCGATGGTGTCAGGCTATGGAATCTTGCTGTCTTCTGCAATTACGTGTGATGATTCGGGTGGACTGCAGAACTCTTTTGGAGAATGCGATAGATTTTCTCCGAGGCAGTCTTGAGATCACTCGCATGGGTCGTACGACCGAAACTGAAACGAATCGCCGACTGAATGACAGGCTTTGGAAGGTTCATTGCAACAAGTGCCGGTGATGGTTCCTGAGAACCACTTGCACATGCTGTCCCAGTTGCAACGGCAAGTCCGTCAAGATCTGCCGCAATCATAAAAGCCTGTCGGTCAATGCCAGGAAAGGCAATTGTCGAGATATGCGGACTCCGTGTTGTGTTCTTACAAAGAATACATGGGTTGAGACCAACCTCTCTAGCCATCTCACAAACAGTAGACTCAAAAGACTCTTGCAAAACCGCGAGCCGTGATACTTCTAAATGTTGCTGTGTAACCACTTGATGAACTGCTTCTTGACAGCCAGCGATCAAGGCCACTGGCTCTGTGCCACCACGCATCTCGAGTTGTTGGGAACCGGAGAAGAGTGGCTCCCATTCAACATCTTTCTTAATAAGTAGACAGCCAACGCCGCGTGGACCACCAAACTTGTGGGGAGTGAAGCTGAGGCTGGTAGCACCAGTTTCAGGAAAAGAGATTGGAATTTTCCCTACGGCTTGAGTTGCATCGATATGAAGGATGCACGGTGTGGTGGTGGCTTCCAGCAGCCGTTGAATGCCTGATAGATCTTCAACAGCACCTGTTTGTCCACACACAAGCGTGGTCGAAAGGAATAGGGAGTGGGCTGTATTTTCAAGACGAGGGCGTCCCTGGTTGCTTGTGCCGGTGGCAAGGAGCCACGCCTGAAGACTCTCTTTGCAAAGGCAACCATTTGCATCAAGTGGAAGTGTGGTCTGGTTTGCTGAGTGTGTAGCAAGGGAACGTGCAGCATTCCGGAGGCTTTCGTGATCCCGTTGGCTCGTCCCGAATGCAGTCTGTTCTGGATTTCTCAGTCCGTGGACAGCAAGATAATTTGCCTCAGTCGCACCGGAAGTGAAAATGAGCGTGGCATCCGGACAGCCAAAATCTTCAAGTATTTTGACCCGTGCTTCATCCAATCTGTGGTGTGCGCGTCTGCCAGCACTATGTGGACTCGATGGATTTGCGAAGCAATCAGCCTGAACCCGAGAAATCGTCTCGGCCACGATCGGATCAATAGGTGTTGTTGCCGCGTGGTCGAGGTAAATCTCACGGTTTGACATGTGCAGTTCGTTTGTGTGAGGGTCAGGTCTCGCGTTGTTCGACTGCACGTTTCAGATCAGATTCAACCATCATGACAATTAAGTCTTGAAAACGAACAGAGGGATTCCAGCCAAGATTTTCTTGAGCCTTCGTGGCATCGCCCAGCAGATGATCAACTTCAGCTGGCCGCTCAAACCGAACATCATGTTCGACGTAATCACGGTAGTCGAGCCCAACGTGTTCGAAAGCAAACTGGCAAAGTTCACGAACGGAGTGCGATGAACCTGTAGCAATAACATAATCATCGGGCGTATCCTGCTGCAGCATGGACCACATTGCCTTCACAAAGTCACCTGCAAACCCCCAGTCACGTCGGGCATCAAGATTTCCAAGCGTAATGGTTTTCTCAAGACCTAGTTTTATTCGGGCAGCAGCTTGTGTGACTTTCCGGGTCACAAAGTTTTCACCCCGTCGCGGACTTTCATGATTGAACAAAATGCCGCTAGAAGCGTGTAAGCCATAGCTCTCACGATAGTTGACTGTTATCCAGTGGCCATATAGTTTCGCTACGCCATAAGGAGACCGTGGAGCAAAAGGTGTCGTTTCCCGTTGTGGAGATTCTGTGACATTACCGAACATTTCAGATGAGGATGCTTGATAAAAACGCACCTTCTGGCCTGACTGATGTTGAAACTCACGGATAGCATCAAGCATTCCGAGAACACCAAGCGCACAGACTTCAGCCGTGTAGTTTGGTTGTTCGAAACTGATACGAACGTGACTTTGCGCGGCAAGGTTATACACTTCGGTTGGTTGAATATCACGAATAAGACGAACAAGACTCATCGAATCAGTCATGTCGCCATAGTGCAGCTGGAGACAACCATCCGATGCAGCACCCTGCTCGAACAAACCATCAATACGCGTTCTGGAGAGGTTACTTGTGCGTCGAAGCATGCCGTGAACTTCATAGCCTTTGGAAAGCAAAAACTCTGCAAGGTATGAGCCATCTTGGCCGCTTATTCCCGTAATAAATGCTCGACGAGATGCAGACATGGTCAAATATGAAGTTTGGGATGAAAGGAATCACACGACAGGATGAAGGTCTCGAACCCCATCATACGCTTCCCACCTGCTTTTGCGCAATGCATAAGAGAAGTGCAGTCGGATGCAAAGGCTGCTGAACACAGACTCCACTATTCGTCGAACAGAAAAAAAACACCCTGTTTGTGGCAGGGCGTCGGGTCATTGTCAGAAATCTGGGGCCAGATGTAGGAAGCCGCTGGTGTGAGTCGATATTGACTCACACCAGCGGTTCCACATTATTTCACATCCAGCAGTTCCACCACAAAGTGCAACGTTGCATTTGGTGGAATCACAGGTGGAGCACCACGAGCCCCGTAGCCAATAGCGCTCGGTATCTGGAGTTCGATCATGCCACCTTGGGCAACGAGCTGCATACCTTCAGTCCATCCTGGAATGACGCCGCTCAGTGGAAATTCAATCGATTGACCTCGCTTGTAGGAACTATCGAAGACAGTTCCATTGTCGAGCCAACCATGATAATGAACGGAGACAGTGTCCGCTGCTGTTGGTTTTTCACCACTGCCGGCGCGTAAGACACGGTACTCAAGTCCAGTAGCAGTTCTGGTGAAACTACTCGGAGCTGATGCGTCAGTTGGTCCTGCGCCATCGGGCAACGTTGGAAGGGGAATATCGGCAGATTCTGATTCAGCGGCCATAGTTAAGACACCTACAAAAATAAGAGAAACGAGCAACGCCATAGAACGTTTGGCAACAGCACGCATGGAAACCTCCTTGGTAAGGGACAGTCTAAAATCGTACCAAAAAAACGGTACGAGGGCATCTGGTGCGAGTGAGATCAAAAAACCCCGGATAGAGGGAGCACGACGATCAGATGGACGCAAGAAACCAAGGCCCGTGATGGGTTTATCACGTGCCTTGTGAGGACGCTATCCAATCCTCAACATCATCTGGTTCAAGAGGGACATCACCACAGAGATCGACCGGCCCATTTTCAGTGACAAGAACATCATTTTCCAGACGGATGCCAATTCCCTCATCAGGAAGATACAAACCCGGTTCAACCGTCATGACCCACCCAGCTTCGAGCGGCCCGTCGCCGGGCGCTAGATCATGTACGCCGAGACCGAGTGAGTGGCCGAGACCGTGCATAAAAAACTTCTTACACGCAGGACTTTCCATGGAGTCAGCTTCATATTCATCTTTATTCAGAAGACCAAGTGTATGAAGCTCTCCAGCCATTTGGTGTTGAGCGTCCCACTTCCATTGTGAAAGAGTTGTGCCAACAACAGTTCTCTGAATCGAACTCTGTAACACGCGAAGGACTGCCTGATAAAGTTCCTTCTGTCTGGGTGTAAAACGGCCAGAAACAGGGAAAACACGGGTCACGTCTGCCGTGTAATTTGCATGATTTGCCCCAACATCAATCAGTAGCAGATCACCTTCTTGGCAGGGGCTGTTATTTTCAACGTAGTGAAGAGTGCAGGCATTCTTACCCGAGGCAACGATCGGCTCGTAACCCATAGTCGCTCGTCGTCGGGTAAATTCTCCAATAAGTTCTGCTTCAAGTTCATATTCTTGGACACCAGGCTTGAGGTTCGATAGAACTTTATCGAGACCATGTTTCGTAATTGCCACAGCATTTCGAATGATCTCTACCTCAGCCGAATTCTTGACCGCACGGAGGTCACGAAGAAGTGGCGCTAATCTTTGGAACGAATGGATTGGATAGCGATGCAGGAGTTGTCGCGCCATACGGAGATCACGCGTTTCTATTTCAAAACCAGCCCGTCCGTGTTCGTTGGTATTTAGAAAGACATGAGCTTTTTCGACAAGAATAGAATGGAGTGTGGAAGAAAAGTTTTCAGCCCAAAGAATGGTCTCGATACCAGAAATGGTCTGGGCTTCTTTTTTCGTGAGGCTGTGCCCCTCCCAGGTCTCCAGGTTTGCATTGGGCTCTCGTATAAACAGCATCTCTCGATGTGCTGGATGCGTTGCATCTGGTGCCAGAACCAGAATACTTTCCGCCTGTTCAATACCGGTTAGCCAGAAAAGATCAGCAGCCGGCACGTACCGCACAGCACCATCACCATTTGTTGTGAGGGGATCTGCAGCATGCACGATGGCGATACTGTTTGGTGGCAGTTTGGCAGCTATCTGTTGCCTATGCTCAATAAATAATGCCGGGTCGATTGGATCATGTCGCATGAGCTATCTCTACGGTTGGTGAAAACAGATGTGGTTATCACCGACGTCGGGTATCCTGCAACGTTTGCAACTCCTGAGCAGCTCGTGTTGCCTCTTTTTCAAGATCCTGTTCTACCTGAGCAGCTCGTTTTTGATCGATGTTGAAGCTCGGTTGATAACCATTCCATGAAATGGAAAGAATACCACTCACAACGAGGATTGGCACCACAATAACAATGAGTGTCGCAATCCAACGCGACGTCACAACCTGACGTACGGGAGTAGGCATACCATAGGTAACAAGTCCAAGAATCTTCTGAGCAGAGTTTTGTTTGGAGTGTGCCATACAAGAATTTCTCCGGAGGCTTTGGATGTCAACCGTGACATCGCTCGTGACGGAGAATCTAGAAATGCAAAAGCCGTGAAGCAAGAGAACTTCACGGCTTTTACGTCATCTTGTGAGAGAATCGATAGTTATGTCAAAACGTCATAAATTGGGTCACCACCGCCACCGATCTTAAATGGCCTTCCATTTGGAGCAAAATGCTCCTTATTCGGGTCCAGGCCACAGGCGACCGTGATTGTGCTATTGAAATCAGTAATCCCAACAGGGTCTTCATCAATCCCGTGACCCTTTTCATCAGATTTTCCATAGACAGCACCACCTTTGATGCCCGCTCCAGCGAGAACATATGAGAAAGCAGCTGGATGATGATCACGGCCGGCATTTTGGTTAATAGCAGGTGAACGTCCAAATTCACTCGCCAAAACAATGAGTGTTTCATCGAGGAGCCCACTACTATCAAGGTCACGAATGAGTGCGCTGACCGCTTGATCAAGAGCAGGTCCTTTTGTTGCCATTCCACCGGCAACGTCATTGTGCATGTCCCATCCACCGTAATCGACTTGAACGAAGCGGACGTCTGCCTCAACTAAGCGTCGTGCCAGGAGTGCCCCAAGCCCTACTTTAGAAGAACCGTATCGTTCTTTTACTTCATCATCTTCTTTTGTGAGATCAAAGGCTTCCAAGTCAGTACCACCCATGAGCTTGACCGCATCTTTATACATCTGGTTGTATGACTCAAGCTGGTATCCCGCGTATCGTTCTCGGAAGCCCGAGTCAATACGATCGGCAAGCGACAACCTTCGTTTGAAGACAGCATCTGTCAAATAGCTCGGTAGCTCAGTGTTCTCAATTCCCTTCTCGGGATCAGCAACAGGAACGGGGGTGAGAGAGGGGTCAAGGAACCCGGCACCAGGATGGCCATTTCCACCACTGTTGACCAAAACGTAAGGAGGTAGTGACTTGTTAATTTTCCCCATTTCACTTGAAACCCACGCACCCATCGAAGGATGTCGGATACTATTGAGCACTGGGTATGACGTCTGTAACCAATAGCTGGCTTTTCGGTGATCGGCTGTTTCAGTAGTCATCGATCGGACAACAGCAAGCTTGTCCTGAAGTTCTGCCAGATTGGTCATGTGTTCACCAAAGACAACACCTGGTGTTTTTGTTTTCACAACACCGACATCACCTTGAATATCCGGTCGATCAGGTTTCGGATCGAATGTGTCAATGTGACTCATCGCTCCACCCATGTTGAAGTAAATAACCTTCTTTGCTTTTGTCACATTTGTTGCTGGTGCTGCCTCAAGTACACGGGACCACGGTGACAGGACGCTTACACCAAGAGTTGAGGCAATACCGGAAAGAATAGCCCGCCTGGTTTGGCGATTCTCGACATGCTTTTCGTAACGTTTGTGAAACATAGTATGGACTCCTGTCATGTAGACGGCGTGTGAGTTGATGTGTCTATTTTGGCTCACCGAATATCCATTCGTAACTATAACAAACGGTTTTTCAATGAGAATGTTGCTACCTGGTCAATCAATAAAGAGAAATTCACGTGTATTCAAAAGGGCCCAGATGAGGTTTCCGCAACCTGCAGCCGGGTTTGAGGCCTGTTTGATCTCTTGTTCAGCGGCTCTTCGCATATCGGCATCAGGTTCATGCGTCAATATTGCAAGAAAGATCGTATCAACAGCGCTCTTCATAGTGTTCTGCTGTGAGACCGAATCATAGATCACTGAGCCTTTTGCCAGCATGGCATGGGTCATCCAGCCATTAAAGAGTGTCAGAATCTGAGGCACAGTTGCAGATTGTCTTGCAGTTTCTATTGTTTCTCGATCACCCTGACCAAATTGACGGAGCAAATGACTTGCTCCACTCGGCTGCGGCAGTTCACTTGCACGAACGAGAGTCAGTCCCTCATAGCCACAGTTTTTATTACGAGTTCTATTCAGCCCTCGCATGTACTCGTTGTAATCTTTATATGACTGTTCAAATTCTTCATAGTCCATGACAGACATATCAATGCCGTAGACGGCTTGCAGGTCTTGTGCAGTCGGTCGTTGATAGGCCCACTCATTTGCTGCGATGAGTGTAAGCAGTGAATCCCAGAGTTGTTCAGCAGTCATTCGCTTCAGTGCTGGTCCAGCATATCGATGTGGCTCGGCTGCTGTTGGGTCGTAGATGACGGCCACGTTCTGATATGTCTCTGTGGAGACGAGTAATCGAACAAATTCACGCAGATCGAAATTGAGCCGAAGCATTTCATCAGTGAGATGCTCAAGCAACTCGGGAATGGCCGGTATGTTCCCTTCCTGGAAGTCATCGATTGGCTCGACAAGTCCGACGCCCATTACTTTCTTCCACATACGATTGGCAATATTTCGGGCAAATTGCCTATTGTCTGAAGTTGTAAGCCACGCAGCAAAACGAGCTCGGTTGTCTTCATCTTCTGCATATTCAGGAATCTTTCCCCACAACACAGCGGGTTCGACTACATCAAGTGGATCACCATCGTCATACTGGTAGTCGTGGGGCAGCCGAAACTCATCATCCATGCTGCTTATCATCATCGTTCCGGAACCATAAAAATTCCGAATTCCACCACCAACCTTTTTTTCATCAATTGCTGTCTGCATGCCGTAGCGAAGGCGGGCAAGATTTGGAATCAGATCATCTTCATCTTTGAATGGTGAATCTGACGCAGGGCCACTGTCACTGAAAGAGTCATCGGTCCCAAACGATGCTCCACCCATCCCACCAAAAAGAACCTGTTTCGCTGAGAATTTGCTGCCATTTGTCAGAGCGGCCAGTTTGTAGAATTCCTGTTGGGTCCAGCGATCAAACGGATGATCATGGCATTGAGCACATCCTATTTGAGTCCCAAGGAACACCCGGACGGTGTTATCTACGTACGACAAAGGCATGCCAGCATCTCGAAGCTGGAAACCAGTCGCAGGATTTTCTGCAACCCTGCCGTTGGCAGTCAGTAGTGTGTACACCCATTTGTCATATGGCATATTGTCGGCAAGTGATTCCTTGACCCATGCCATATACGGTTCGAAAAAGATATCCCGACTTGGTCGCTCCTTCAGCCGAAGGATATCTGCCCAGTAGTTGTAAAAGTGACTGACATACCCGGGGCTCTCGAGAAGGTCATCAATGAGCTGTCCACGTTTTTTCCTGCCAGTTGCATTGCAGAACGTGCGAGCTTCATCGATGGTGGGTATCCGACCGGCAAGCTCTAAATAGGCTCTTCGTACAAACTCATGATCGGTGGTCTTTTTACCAGACTTGGTCTTATTTTCATTCCAATAGGCCTGGAGGATTGAATCAATTTGTGCCGCTGCTTGTTCAATTTCTGGTCGCGTTTCGCGATCAATTGGTGCTACTTTGAGCACGGCGCCTTCCGGCTTGATGGTTACAGCCTCAGGCAGTTTTGGTGGTTTCCATTCGGTCTCTGGCTCAGGTTTTGCAGACCATGCTGATCCATTCAGGAGTGCAATACCAATGCAGAGAGAAACTGAAAACAGTCGCTGTCTCAAAAAATGTGACTGGCCCACCATTCGATTCCCTCCTAAAGAACTTCATCAAAAGGCTTCTGCGAAGAGGCTTTTATGTGCGTGATGAAAGAAACACATTTTAGCGAAGATCACATCCTGTAGAAAGTGAACTCCTAGTACAATAATGTCTTTCTCTTGTATATATTACGCAAATTTGTGCGTTTTTGATGATGAAGCGAGATGGACAGTTGGGATAGTGTCCATTATTGAATAAACATGAATTCCCGGGTGTTGAGCAGTGCCCAAATGAGGTTGCCACACCCTGCTGCTGGGCTTTGAGCGGAGGTTTCAATCTCACGACGCGATAGCCCCAATTCAGTTACCGTTGGACGTCGTGCCAAGATGGATAAAAAGATTGTGTCGACGGCACCCTTTGATGTTTTCTGTTTTGCAACATTGTCGTAGATCACAGATCCTCGCTCAAGCATGGTGTGAGTGGTCCAGCCATTAAACATGGTTAGCACTTGAGGAACTGTTGCACCCTCACTGCTACTCTGGATCGAGTCACGATCACCAACACCAAATTGGCTCAAGAAGTGGCTCAGTGGGAGTGTCTGCAGAGGCAGTTCGCTCGATCGCACGAGTATCTGGTCTTTATAGCCAGCAACAGAGCGGATTTTTTTGGTGTACCCACCGCGCCCTAACTCCTCATTATATTTTTTCCAGATTGTTACAAACTCATCAAATTGCGTTGTACCAAGATCGACGGCAGCAACCTTTTTCACTTCCTCAGCTGACGGTCGCTGAAAGGCCCATTCATTATTTGCGACAAGTGTGAGGGTCGAATCCCACAATTGTTCAGCTGTCATTCTCTTAAGCGCTGGACCCGTAAAAAGATATGGTTCAGCAGCCGTTGGTTCATGAATAACTGCTCGTGACTGCCAAGCCTCCGTGGAGGCAATGATGCGAATAAATTCACGGAGGTCAAAATCTAAACGGAGCATTTCATCGGTGAGATGTTCCAAAAGACTTTCAGAAGCCGGGATATTTCCATCTTGAAAATCATCAACTGGCTCAACAACACCAACACCAAACATCTTTTTCCATAAGCGATTCGCTATTGCCCGTGCAAACTGTCGGTTGTCAGAAGCTGTTAACCACGCAGCAAACTGCGTACGGCCGTCCGCATCTTTATATTGCTCAGGAATCGTTCCCCACAGCACTGCGGCATCAACTTTCTGATTTGGTGCCCCATTATCGTACTGGTAGTCATGAGGCAGTTTGAGAGGCGTGGGCTTGAAGTTGACTGAGGTCGTATTCAGTCTGAGAAATTGAAGCGTATTGGCCGATACTTTCCTTTCTTTACGTGCCTCATTGAGTTCTTTCGCAAGTTTTTTTGCATTCCCTGCCTGGGCCTGCATCCCCATGCCCATCATTGACGACATGCCACCACCACCCTTGCCAGAAAAATCACGATCACGGGTACCGCTTGTCAATGCAGCAAGTTCATAGAACTGTTTTTGGGTCCACTTGTCGAAAGGATGATCATGGCATTGGGCACATCCAATTTGTGTGCCAAGAAATACACGCACTGTATTATCGATGTATGGTAGCGCCATACCTCGATCGCGCAGTTGATAGCCAACAGCTGGGTTATCCCAGAGTTTGCCATCCGCTGTGAGCATGGTGAATACCCATGTGTTGTACGGTGTGTTATTGGCAATCGACTGCTTTACCCAATCCATGTAGGGTTCAAAAACAAGGCGTTGGACGTCAGGTCTTTCTTTAAGGCGAAGGATATCTGCCCAGAAGTTGTAGAAATGGCTGACGTAGTCTGGACTGGTCAAGAGATCATCAATGAGATCGATGCGTTTCTGTTTACCAGATTTATCAAGAAATACTTTTGCTTCATCAAGACGAGGAATACGGCCACCAAGCTCTAGATAGGTTCGCCGTACAAACTGTTCATCAGTAAGTGCTTCACTCTGTGTAATGCCAGCGGCAGACCATTCACTCTTCAGGATTGTGTCGATTGCATCGGCTGCATCAGCGACACTCTTCCGAGCAGCAGGCTCTCGGTCAATCTCCTTGACAGAAATAACCGGCTTTTTTGGCTTTTCGATAACAGCTTCTGGTAGTCGAATGGGTGGAGGTGTCCACTGCTTTTGTTTCTGTTTCGCCGCCTGCAATCGTTTCTGCATGGCCGCACGGTTTTGCGCGTGTGCCACATTCGTAATAAAAAGAAATGAAAAGAGAAAGAAGACAACGAGAAGACTCGCTCGAGCCAGCCTACTGGAGGACTGTAAGTAATTTTTGAAATTGAGCACAGAGATGTTCATGCGAACGGTCCTTCCAAATGCCTTACGAATAAGCTGGTGAACCACAACTGTTGTGGCTCACCAGCACTCTTATTTTTCCATTACAGGAGAGAATAGGCAAGAAAGGAACGTGGTTTCTAGGCAGAAACGTGCGTCAAAAGTCCTAAAAAATCTCCCTCCTTTACAAAACAATTACTCTTTCTTTTTTTTCTGGCCCATACCAGCCAGGCCAGCTTTCAATTCATCAAGCGTGACTTTTCCATCTCCATCTGCGTCGAGTCTCTTGAAACGTTTTTCTGCGAATTCCAGTTGTTTTTCTTTCATGCCCTTCTTGAATTCATCAAGCGTGAGAGAGCCACCACCATTTGCATCTTTCTTTTCAAACATCTTGCGCAGATCAGCCTCTTTCTTAGCCTTCTCTTCAGCTTTGTCAACGC